>Ga0115564_10000642_pt1 | contig 34506 bp, 28 predicted proteins | sample COGITO_mtgs_1105_7_FD_88680 | JGI IMG/M metagenome (GOLD analysis project Ga0115564, IMG submission 88680) | Pelagic marine microbial communities from North Sea - COGITO_mtgs_110523 | ecosystem: Environmental > Aquatic > Marine > Epipelagic | place: Germany:Helgoland, sampling site Kabeltonne...
AATGTCTGAAATGGGCATGGCGATGATGGGAACCGGTGAAGCCACAGGCGCTGACCGAGCCATTATTGCTGCGGAGAGTGCGATTAAGTGTCCGCTGCTTGAAGATATCAACCTGCAGGGTGCCAAAGGTATTCTGGTTAATATCACCAGTGGTTACGACCTGACTCTGGGTGAGTTTGAAGATGTGGGTAATATTATCCGCGACTTCTCTGACGAAGATGCCACCGTAATTGTCGGTAGCGTATTTGATCCGGAACTCACCGATCAGCTGCGTGTAACCGTGGTTGCTACAGGCCTTAAAGAGCCCGGTGAAAAGCAAGTTCCGATGAGTGTTGTGGTTGATAATCCTCCGCGTACAGCGCGCGGCGAAGTGGATTACGGTAGTCTGGCCAAGCCAACGGTAACCCGACGTGTGCAGGGTTCAGCCCAGTCAGCAGCGCGGCAAATGGATCTCAATGCTGATCCAGAGCTGGATTATCTGGATGTGCCAGCGTTTTTACGTAAGCAGGCAGACTAAATAAACAGCCCCTCTATTGCCTTCGCCTCAGATTTAAAATCTTGGTGATAGAGGGGCTTGTCTGTTAATATCCCGAGCTTTGGCCAAGCATAAGTCTAAGTGAGTTCGGGTATGATTAAACTATGATTAAACAACGCACGTTAAAAAACGTTATACGTGCTACTGGCGTGGGCCTCCACACCGGTGAAAAAGTCTATCTCACTCTGCATCCCGCTGAACCTGATAGCGGTGTTGTCTTCCGTCGTACAGATCTAGATCCCGTCGTAGAAATTGCAGCCAAAGCTGAAAATGTTGGTGACACCACCCTCTCTACCACATTGATGAACGGCGATGTTCGCGTCTCCACAGTAGAGCATCTGCTCTCCGCCTTTGCCGGTCTCGGCCTCGACAATGTGATTGTCGATGTGTCCGCACCGGAAATTCCGATTATGGACGGCAGTGCCGGTCCCTTTGTCTTTTTATTACAGTCCGCTGGTATTCGCGAGCAGGACGCCGCCAAGAAATTTATTCGCATCAAGCGCGATGTGACCATCACACAAGACGATAAAGTCGCCACCTTTAAGCCCTTTGACGGGTTTAAGGTCAACTTTGTGATCGACTTTGATCATCCAGTTTTCAAACATCATGCGGTTAAGGCGAGCATTGATTTCTCCACTACCTCATTCGTCAAAGAAGTCAGCCGTGCCAGAACCTTTGGTTTTATGCACGAGTTTGAATACCTCAGATCAGTGGGTCTGGCCCGCGGTGGCAGTTTTGAAAACGCCATTGTGGTCGATGAATTCCAGATTTTGAATGAAGATGGTCTGCGTTACGAAGACGAATTTGTAAAACATAAGATTCTCGATGCTATCGGCGATCTCTACCTGTTGGGCAATAGCCTGATCGGTGAATTTAATGCACATAAATCCGGTCATGGGTTAAATAATGCCTCAGTGCGCGCACTGATGGCCGACACCGATGCCTGGGAAATGGTTACCTTCGAAGATAACCCGCAGGATGTGCCGATCAACTATATGGCTGCGAGTTAACGCCACCCGTGAAAATTATTCTTATCAGCAATCGGGCCGAAAAAGCCCGCACCCTAACGCTCAATAGCTGGGCGAAAGGACTGCTGTCTGTGTTGTTGCTGGGTATTCCAGTTGCCGCCGGAACCATGATGGGAGTAAAAATTGCCGATGGTCGCTGGGAGCTGTTATTTGAAAACAGCATCAACGAAATGCAGCATGAGATTGTCGTTCAGCAGTCCGAAGTCGACGCCGGACGCACGCAGGCCAACAATACCCTGACTGCCATGACCCTAAAGCTGGCAGAAATGCGCGCCCGTCTGGTGCGCCTCGACGCCCTCGGCGAGCACCTGACGCAGATTGCCAGCCTTGAAGATGGCGAGTTTGATTTCTCTTCTACCCCCGGCCTCGGTGGCCCGGAAGAGCCTGCGTTATTCGCAGAGACAAACCAGTTATCGGCCCAGAACCAACTGGCAGAGATTTTTTCCAATCTCGACCGCCAGCTAGATAGTCGAGAATCACAGTTACAGATTCTCACCTCAATGATGTCAGACAACCGCCTTGAAAAAGAGCAGACCGTTGCTGGCAGACCTATTCTAAAAGGCTGGATGTCCTCAAAATACGGTATGCGTACCGACCCGTTCCACGGCGATCAGCGCTGGCACGGTGGTGTGGATTTTGCCGGTAAAGAGGGTTCAGCAGTTGTTGCCGTCGCCTCTGGTGTAGTTACCTGGTCGGGCAAACGTAGCGGCTATGGCAATCTGGTTGAGCTTAATCACAGCGATGGCTTTGTCACCCGCTATGCCCACAACGAGACAAACCTTGTTGAACTCGGCACTGTGGTCAAAAAAGGCCAACAGATCGCCCGCATGGGAAGTTCAGGCCGTTCCACCGGCCCCCATGTTCACTTTGAAGTCTTCAAAAATGGTCGCACTGTCGATCCTGCAAGCTATATTCACAAAACCCACCGCTGAATATCCCCACACCCTAATCTGTACTATGCTCTATGCATTTAAGCTTAGAGCATCCTGTAATTCTCGTTATTTATTTATGGAAAAATGTAATGATTGCCAATCTGATTAAAAAAGTTTTCGGCACAAAAAATGATCGTGAAGTGCGTAAACTTCAAAAACTTGTCAATAAAATCAATGACCTGGAAACTGCTCTCGGTGAGTTAAACGATGCGGACCTAAAAGCCGAAACCGGCCGACTGCGCCAGCAGCTGGCCGAGGGCAAAACCCTTGATGAGTTGCTCCCGGAAGCCTTTGCCGTGGTTCGAGAGACCGCTCGTCGCGTCATGGGAATGCGTCATTTCGATGTGCAGATGATCGGCGGTCTCACCCTGCATCAGGGCAGAATTGCCGAGATGCGCACCGGTGAAGGTAAAACTCTGGTAGCAACCCTGGCTGCCTACCTTAATGCACTGCCTGAAGAGGGTGTGCATGTGATTACCGTTAATGACTATCTTGCCCGTCGTGATGCACAGTGGATGGGACCACTCTACCGAGCGTTGGGACTTTCGGTGGGTATTATCCAGTCCTATCAGGGACAAGATGCAGCCAACTCATTCCTGATTAGCGACTCTGATGAGCCACAGCCCTGTAGCCGCCGCGAAGCCTATGCGGCGGATATCACCTACGGCACCAACAATGAATTTGGCTTTGACTACCTGCGTGACAATATGGCCCTGCGCCTGACGGATAAGTCCCAGCGCGGTCTGGCCTTTGCGATTATCGATGAGGTGGATTCGATTCTTATTGATGAAGCCAGAACACCTTTGGTTATCTCCGGCGCGGCGCAGGACAGTTCGTCCCTCTACCGCAGTGTTAATAAATTGATTCAAAGCCTTGAGGCGGGTACTCCAGCGAGCAGCATAGAGAGTACTGAAGACGCTGTTGAAGAGAAGCTCGGTGACTTTACCGTTGACGAGAAAAGCCGTCAGGTAGAACTGACCGAAGAGGGCTTCCAGAAGATTGAAGATATCTTGATAAGTGAGGGCCTACTTCAGCCAGAAGAGAGTCTCTATCAGGCAACTAATCTGGGTTTGCTGCACCATGTGCACTCGGCACTGCGCGCCCACAACCTGTTCCAAAAAGATGTTGAGTATATAGTTCAGGGCGGTCAGGCAGTCCTGATTGACGAGCACACCGGTCGAACCATGGCCGGTCGCCGTCTTTCCGAAGGTCTACATCAGGCAATTGAAGCCAAAGAGGGACTGGAAATTCAGCAGGAGAGCCAGACACTGGCATCAACCACCTTCCAGAACTACTTCCGACTCTACGGCAAACTCGCTGGAATGACCGGCACCGCCGATACGGAAGCCTTTGAATTTCAGCAGATCTACGGCCTGCAGGTGATGGTTATTCCGACCAATGTCGAAGTAATGCGCAAAGATCTCAACGATCTGGTATTCCTCACTCAGGAAGAAAAATTTAATGCAGTGATTGAAGATATAGGCGAAATCACCGCTAAAGGCGCCCCAGTACTGGTCGGCACCGCCTCGGTGGAAACCTCTGAGCTACTCTCCAATATGCTCAATAGCGCAGGGGTTAAACACAATGTCCTCAACGCCAAACAGCACGAGAGAGAAGCCAATATTATTGTTGAAGCCGGCCGACCCGGTGCAGTGACCATCGCGACCAATATGGCCGGTCGTGGTACGGATATTGTTCTCGGTGGCAATCTCGAAGCAGAGATCAAAGCACTGAATAAGCCTAGTGAAAAGCAACTCGAAGACTTAAAGGCCGACTGGCAAGAGCGACAAACAACCGTACTCGACGCCGGTGGCCTGCATATTATCGCCACCGAACGCCATGAATCACGGCGAATCGATAACCAGTTGCGTGGTCGCTCTGGCCGTCAGGGTGATCCCGGTGTATCACGTTTTTACCTGTCGCTGGAAGACCCTTTGATGCGCTTGTTTGCCTCTGACCGAATGAAAAATATGATGCGCTCTATGGGTATGGAGCAGGGTGAGTCGATAGAACATCGCATGGTTACCAATGCTATCGTCAAAGCCCAGCGCAAAGTCGAAGGGCGCAACTTTGATATTCGTAAACATCTGCTCGAATACGATGATGTTGCCAATGACCAACGTCAGGTGGTCTATGAGCAGCGCAACTACCTGCTCGAAGATGAAGATATCTCTAATATTATTACCAGCGTTCGCGAAGATGTGGTCAGCCAAGCTATAGATAGCCATATTCCACCCATGAGTCTTGAAGAACAGTGGGATATTGGAGGCCTGGAAAAAACGCTGGCGACAGACTTTGCTCTGCAATTGCCGGTAAGCACCTGGCTGGAAGAGGACAGCCGCCTCGATGAAGAGGCCTTGCGTCAGCGCATTATTGAACTGGTACAGACTGATTATGAAACCCGCTACGCCCATGTTGGCAAGCAGATGCGCGAAGTCGAGCGCCAGATTATGCTTCAGGTGCTCGATAATCTGTGGAAAGATCATCTGGCCAATATGGATCAGCTGCGTCAGGGTATTGGACTGCGCGCCTATGCACAGAAGAACCCCAAGCAGGAATACAAACGTGAATCGTTTGAGATGTTTGAAGACCTGCTGAACAATATTAAAATTGAAACTGTGCGCTTCCTAAGCCATATCCAGGTCACCAGTGAAGAGGATATGCAAAAGCTCGAAGAGCAGCGTCGCCGTGAGCAGGAAGGGCGTGAATATCAGCATGCTGCGACTGAAAATCTGACTCAAGAGGGTTCGGCGAAAGGTGCCAATGAAGCCGCGGGCAAACTGGCGCAGCCGCAACAGCCGTTGCAGCGTCAGGGTCCCAAGGTAGGCCGCAATGACCCCTGTCCCTGTGGTTCAGGCAAGAAATATAAGCAGTGTCACGGTAAGATTTAACAGTAAAAATAGATTGATTGATAAGGAACAGTAATGGCAACAGGTAGCGGAATATTTCCACAGATGCATCCAGTCCCCGGCTTTAGGTTGGGAACGGCCTGCGCCGGTATAAAAACACCGGGCCGCAAAGACCTTGTAGTGATGGAACTCAGCGAATCAACCTCTGTAGCCGCCGTTTTTACTCAAAATGCCTTTTGCGCGGCACCGGTAACCGTTGCCAAGCAGCATCTACAGTCTGGCGCACCGAGCTACTTATTAATTAATACCGGCAACGCTAATGCAGGCACCGGCGAAATTGGCCTTGCGGATGCACAACAGAGCTGTGAGGTTTTGGCCGAGCTAAAGTCTGTTACTGCGAATAAAATACTGCCGTTTTCCACCGGTGTTATTGGCGAACCCCTGCCTATGGAAAAGCTGCTGGGGGGCATTCCCCAAGCCGTTGAAGCCCTGAATGAAAATGGTTGGGCCGATGCTGCCGAAGGTATTTTAACCACCGATACCCGCCCCAAAGGCGCCAGCCTGCAGTTTAGTTTAGAGGGCAGCACAGATCTGTTGACCATTACCGGTATCACCAAGGGCTCCGGCATGATCAAGCCAAATATGGCCACCATGCTCGGCTTTGTTGCCACTGATGCACAGGTTGATCCAGAGCTGCTGCATCGTGCGCTGCATCTGGTGGCCAATAAATCCTTTAATCGCATCACCGTCGACAGTGATACCTCCACCAATGATGCCGTAGTACTGGCCGCCACTGGTGCCAGTGGGGTTGTGATTGACGAGAGCAACTTCGATCAGTTTGTCGCCAATCTCGAGATAGTCTTTATTGAACTGGCCCAGTCAATTATTCGCGATGGTGAGGGAGCCAGTAAATTTGTCAGCGTAGTGGTAGATAGCGCAGTAGATTCAGCGGAAGCGGTAAAAGTTGCCTACTGTATTGCCGAGTCACCACTGGTTAAAACCGCACTGGCCGCCTCGGATGCCAACTGGGGAAGAATTTTAGCCGCAGTGGGTCGCGCCGGTGTCGAGAACCTCGATGTCGACAAAGTATCTGTCAGCCTAAATCAGGTGTTAATTGTCAAGCAGGGTGGACGCGCCGCCAGTTATACCGAGCAGGCCGGCGAACAGGCCATGGCCCCGGAAGATATTACTATTCAGGTGTCTCTCAATCGCGGCACTGCGGTGGAGACCGTATGGACCACGGATCTGACCTATGAATATGTGCGCATCAACGCTGAATACCGTACCTAGCTGTTGTGTATAAAGGACTTTAAATGAAGCGTATTCATGTTGTTGCCGCGGTGATAGTCAATCGGGATCAACAGCAAATCTTTATCTCCCGCCGCGCCGATCATCTGCATCAGGGTGGTTTCTGGGAATTTCCCGGCGGCAAAGTTGAAACGGGTGAAAGTGCCAAGTCAGCGCTGGCCCGGGAGCTCTTTGAAGAGTTGGATATCCATGTTGAAGCGGCCGAACCCTATATGCAGGTCGAGCACGACTATCCCGATAAGCAGGTTTTTCTCGATATCTGGCAGGTAAATCGTTTTGCCGGAACGGCACATGGTAAGGAAGGTCAGGAATGTCGCTGGGTGGGTTTGCAGGAATTGCTAACCGAAAAACCTGAGCGACTCTTTCATTTTCCGGCGGCCAATCAGCCGATTTTAGAGCAGCTCGCCAAGACTGGTATCAGCGCTTAGAGCTATTTTTCTAACAGCTATTTATCTAACAGCTATTTTTCTAAAAGCTTAGGATCAATAAGCCCCGCCTCTAATAATTCAGCACCCAACTGTTCCGGATCCATTAACTCAGGGTCCAAAATCGCCGAGCCTTTAATTGCAAAGCTCTCCTGAGCCCAGCCGCCAAAATCTATCTGTTTGCAGCGATCACTACAGAAAGGGCGGAAGGGAAATTTATCATTCCACTGCACCTTTTTTTTACAGGTTGGGCAGTCAATTGTAGTTACGCCGGTCATGGTAAATATCCGTAATTCTAGTGTTTTGTGTAGTGTTTTGTGTGGTGTTTTGTATAGTTTCTTTAAGAAATGCCTTGGGTTTTTGCCAAGCTTAAAAACTCATTGTTCAATGCCGCAACTCTGGTGGTCACAGCCTCCAGTGGTTGGGCGTTATCAAAGACCCAATCCGCCCGAGATAATTTCTCTTCGCGAGGCATCTGCGCTGCGATTATACGTTTAATTTGCTCTGATTGGTTACCATCGCGAGCACCGGCACGCTCTATCTGTAGTTCCACGGGCAGATCCACCAATAAAACAGTATCTACCAGTTGATGTTGATCAGTCTCATACAGCAGTGGTGACTCCAGAATCACATAGGGGCTAGTCGCCTTTTGTAACTGCTCGACAATCCACTGGCGAATCAATGGATGAAGCAGAGATTCCAACCAGGTTTTTTGTGCAGGATCAGAGAAGATAATAGTGCGTAGCGCAGCGCGATCAAGACTGCCATCCTCTTGAATAATCTCTGAGCCAAACTGCTCCGCGATACTTTTTAGCGCCGGCATGCCCGGTTCAACAACAGCTCGAGATGCGCGATCCGCATCCACCGTAGTAATACCCAACTGGCGAAATGCCTCGGCAACCGTGCTTTTACCACTGCCGATGCCGCCGGTTAAACCAACGATAAAAGAATCTGACTGCAGTAAGTTATTCAATAGAAGGCGCTCTGGTGCTAATGCACGGATCAAGTGGCGGATTTAGCTGCTGTTTAAAAACCAAACAGACCCAAATAATTGTCGAGAATCTTATCACCCCAGATTAACGCAATCCAACCGGCCATCGCCAGAAACGGCCCAAAGGCGATCGGAACCTGACGGTCTTTGGATTTTACAATCACCCCGACTATGCCCACCAGCGCACCGACAAAGGTCGAGAGAATAATAATCAGCGGCAGCATCTGCCAGCCCATCCAAGCCCCCAGAGCGGCCAGCAGCTTAAAGTCACCGTAGCCCATACCCTCTTTGCCAGTGACTAATTTAAATATCCAGAATACCGACCACAGCGATAGATAACCGGCCAGAGCACCGATTACCGCCTCATTAATCGGCACAAAGGTCGAGCTTAGGTTGGCGAACAGTCCGACCCATAAAAGCGGCAGGGTAATCTGATCTGGCAGCAGTTGGTCATGGTAATCAATGCCGGTCAGTGCAATTAGAACCCAGCTAAATAGCAGGCAGTAGGCAGTCATTAATGACAGGCCAAATTGATAGACAATGAAGGCTGTCGCCAGACCGCAGAGCAGTTCTATCAGTGGGTATTGGATTGAAATAGGTGTCGAGCAGGCTGTGCATTTACCGCGTAAAAACACATAGCTAATAACCGGGATATTGTGCCAGGGCTTAATGGGTACCCCGCAGGAAGGGCAGCGCGATGCTGGAACCGCTAGGGTTATCTTTTCTATGGGTTCCGATGGCAGACCGAGAAAGTCTTCTGACTCGCGGCGCCAGTTATTTTTCAGCTGTTCCGGAAAGCGCAGAATAACCACATTGAGAAAGCTGCCAATAATAAGGCCAAAGGGCAGGGCGGCCAGTGCCAGTGCGTAGGGTGATAAGCCAGTATCTAAAAGCATAGGTGATTCACAGATAAGTCATTAGTAGTTTGGGCGCTAGTTTCACTGTCACCGCTAATTAAAGGTATTAAACCACATTACCCAACTGGAATATCGGCAGATACATCGCAATCAACAGACCACCAACCAAAACACCCAGCACCGCCATAATCATCGGCTCCAAAAGACTGGTCAAATTATCCACCGAGTTATCCACCAACTCCTCATAATGGGTGGCAGCCTTCTCCAACATCTCATCCAGCGCACCAGACTCTTCACCAATAGCCGCCATCTGTTGCAGTAAGATAGGAAACATTCCAGTCGACTTGATCGCCTGCTGCAACTGAATACCTGTAGTTACATCATCACGTACTCGCAAGATCGCATCGTGATACAGAGCATTGCCCGCAGCACCGGCCACAGATTCAAGGGCATCCACTATAGGCACACCAGCGGAAAAGGTTGTCGCAAGGGTACGGGAAAAGCGTGCTACCACTGCGTTGTAGACAATACCGCCGACAATCGGAACCTTGAGTGTGTATTTATCCACTGCGTAGGCAAATTTTTCTGATCGAAAGCGCGCCTCTTTAAAGGCATAAATAGCGATAGCAGTAATCACCAGAATAGCCATCCATGAATTCTGTAAGGACTCAGATAAACCCAGTACAAAAAGCGTAAAGGCCGGTAAATCCGCACCAAAACTACTAAACGTCTCGGCAAAAACCGGCACCACTTTAATTAACAAAATAGCCGTAACAATAATCGCCACCACCATAACGGCAATAGGGTAGGTCATGGCCTTTTTGATTTTTGCTTTTAGCTGTTCGGTTTTCTCTTTATAGGTTGCCACCCGATCGAGCATGGTTTCCAGAGCACCAGCAGTCTCACCGGAATCCACCAGACTGCAAAACAGATCATCAAAGTTGCGCGGGCTCTTGCGCAGGGCATTGGCAAAACCGCCGCCGGCGGCAACATCGTCGCGAATCTGAAAAATCAGTTCTTTCATGGTTTCATTTTCGACACCGTCGGCAACAATATCAAAGGACTGCACTAGCGGAACACCAGCCTTCATCATGGTGGCTAACTGTCGTGTAAACAGGGCGATATCTGCGGGGGTGATTTTTTTCCTGCGGCTAAACAGTGGCTTGGGTTTCTTTCTTACTGAGGTCGAAATAATCCCCTGTTTGCGCAACTGACCTTTAGCCAGTGATAGATTGTCGGCGCGCAACTCACCTTCAATTTTTTCACCTTTGCGGTTTTTTCCCTTGTAGACAAATAACTGGGTGTCGGCCACTGTAGCCATAATGTCTTCCTTCCTTTGAACTGATTTAGCTATTAATAGCTAGTCTGTAATAATTAGCCTGTAATAATTAGTCTTTGGTAATTCGATTAGCTTCTTCAATACTTATTAGACCAAGAGCAGCTTTACGTAAAGCCGATGCGCGCAATGGCCTAAATCCTTCCTTGATCGCAGCATCGAGAATATCAAGAGAACTACCGCCTTCCATAATAATTCGCGAGATTGTCGGAGTGATCTTTAGCGTCTCGTAAACACCCACTCGGCCCTTGTAACCGTTGGTGCAGGCAGCGCAGCCCACCGGCTTGTAGACAGTGATCTCCTCGCGAGGAATCCCTATATCATCAAATCCCTCCTCGGTTAGAACATTGTCGGGAATATCCTCAAAGGCCTCACGGCACTGGTGGCAGAGCTTGCGACCCAGACGCTGGGCAATAATCAGATTCACCGAGGTCGCCACATTAAATGAGGGAACCCCCATATTCAGCAATCGGGTCAGAGTTTCAGGGGCGCTGTTAGTGTGCAATGTAGATAGAACCAAGTGACCGGTCTGTGCCGCTTTAATCGAAATCTCTGCGGTTTCCAAATCACGAATCTCACCGACCATCACCACATCCGGATCCTGACGCAAAAATGAGCGCAGCGCCTCGGCAAAGGTCAGGCCCACACGCATATTAATCTGCGTCTGATTAATACCTTCCATATTGATTTCAATCGGATCTTCCGCGGTCGAAATATTACGTTCCGGGGTGTTAAGAATATTTAAACCGGTATACAGAGAAACGGTTTTACCACTACCAGTCGGGCCAGTGACCAGAATCATCCCCTGTGGGCGGGCTAGTGCCTCCATATAGAATTCTTTCTGGTCCTCTTCATAACCCAGCGCATCAATACCCATCTTGGCACTGCTGGGATCGAGAATACGCAGCACAATTTTTTCGCCAAACTGCAGCGGCAAGGTATTCACTCGAAAATCAATTGCCTTATTCTTCGATAACTTAAGTTTTACCCGGCCATCCTGAGGTACGCGGCGCTCGGAAATATCCATTCGCGACATTACCTTAAGGCGAGCCGCTAAACGGGGTGCCAGATTGGCTGGAGGCTTAGACATCTCCTGCAAAATTCCATCAATACGAAACCGCACACGATAGGATTTCTCGTAAGGTTCAAAATGGATATCCGAAGCGCCAAGGCGAATTGCATCGAGCAGCATCTTATTAACAAAGCGCACAATTGGCGCATCATCTTCGCCATTATTAGTACCGCTATCAGCCTGATCCTCATCATCCAGAGCTTCCATATCCAGATCGTCGAGATGAACATCGTCGATGGTGCCAAGAGCTTCACCAATATCGCCATCATTGGCGCTCTCAAGCCATTTTTCCAGCGTCTCGTTAATCGCTGAATAGAGTGCCAGCACCGGCTCCACCGCAATACCCGTCTGAAACTGTATCTCGGTTATGGCGCGTTGATTGGTTGGGTCGGCAATCGCCATAAAGAGTCGATTACCCCGCTGCATCAACGGAATAGCCTGATGTTTTCTAAGCAGTTTGGTATCGACCAGATCTTTGGGGAAGCTGTCGGGATTGTGTTTTTCAAGGGCATAGAGCGGAATACCAAACTCTTTTGCCGCGGATTTACCGATCTGTTCAGAGGAGAGAAGATGTTTATCGCAGAGATACTGCACCAGTGAGATTTTGCTGGTCTTGGCCGAGACTGTCGCTTCTTCAAGCACAGTAGCGGCGATTAATTGATCGTCAACCAGACGCTTGGGTAAGCCGTGCAATGCTATATGGGGCATATTCATAGGAGGGTAACCATCCTGTATTTTCGTTACAGGCAAGTCTACTGAGCGCTTTAAATCCATGATGTGCCAAACCCCACATAACCAAAAATATTATGTGAACCAGAGATCACTTTTTTTAAAAACAGTCGGCACCCCATCGCTGGCTATAGTCTCTGTTGTTCTCGCAAAGTCAGTTCGCAAAAAAATAGAAGGGACAATTTGTTCGCAGATTTTTAATTTATTGTTATCAGGTTTCTTACACAGTGCTCGCTGCGAACCGCAAATCAATTTATTTAATTGATTTATTGTGATGATTAATTTGCGAAGAGTTTTAATTTAAGCCTAGTCAAAAAAATGTTGTTGTCGAGAAATTAAAAATAAACAGGTGACAAAAAAAGTCATAAATTGACAGGCAGGGAACAAAAAATGGTTGCGGTAACCTGTAGTAAAAACTGACTTTTCATTTAAGTTGTTGAAATAAAACAATAAAAAAATTTTGGCACGCCAATTGCTCAGCTCTACTCGAAAGTTGTAAAAATTATTTTTGCAGTTAACTGGAAGTACTTATTTTTTATAAACGGAGATTGATCATGAATATGAACAGAAAACAAACGGGTTTTACACTTATCGAATTAATGATTGTAGTAGCTATTATTGGTATTTTGGCTGCTGTGGCTTTGCCGGCTTATCAAGATTACACCGTCCGCGCTAAGACTTCTGAAGTAGTTTTGGCTGCATCATCTTGTCGGACCTCTATTACAGAGGCAGTTCAGACTGCAAGTGGCGCTGATGTTAGTGGTATTTTGCCAAATGTATGTGGCACTACAACTAGTAAATATGTCACTTCTCGCTCTGTAAGTGCGAATGGTGTGATAACGGTTGTAGGTAATGCGACTACTTTGGGTGGCGATACATCAGCAACTGCAAATACTATTATTCTAACACCCATTCAAACGGGTACTACCGCTTTGGTTGGTACTACAGATGGCGGTAGTACTATTGCAAGCTGGACCTGTGGGCCGTCTGGCACTAACCCAATGCCTTCTAAATATCTTCCTGGCTCTTGCCAAGGTTAAGCTAACAGCTGTAATGATTTATTAAGGTTAGATAAAACTAAAAAAGGCTCCAATAGGGGCCTTTTTTTATGCCTTTCTCAAACCCTAATCCACCAGCCGCATCGATAAATCCACCGCGCGAATATGCTTAGTTAAACTCCCCGAAGAAATAAAATTAATCGCCCCATGGTTATAGGCGCGCAACTTCTCTTCCGTAATATCACCAGAGACTTCAATCTTGGTCTCGCCCAAGTCAATCGACGACAGTGCTTCAATATCTGCCGGCGAAAAATTATCCAGCATCACAATATCCGCACTGGCATCGAGAGCCTGATGCAACTCATCAAGGTTTTCCACTTCCACTTCCACCGGTTTTTCCGCTGAAATCTCGCGGGCTTTTTCTATCGCCTGACGAATACCGCCACAGGCGGCAATATGATTTTCCTTAATTAAAAAGGCATCGTATAAACCGATACGATGATTTTGGCAGCCGCCAATGGCTGTGGCGTATTTCTGTGCCAGGCGTAAGCCGGGAATGGTTTTTCTAGTATCGAGGATTTTAATCTGGCTGTTGGGTGCTAGGCCTGCATAATGTCTTGAGACGGTGGCTGTGCCAGAGAGGGTCTGCAAAAAATTTAGCGCGGCGCGTTCGCCGGTTAGCAGTACTCGAGCATTGCCGGTCAGGGTAAAAAGCTTTTGATTGGCTTCGACACTGTCGCCTTCATCAATATGCCATTCAATCACTGTATTTTTATCGAGCTGTGCAAAAACCTCGTCAACCCATGGGCGACCACAGATAACCGCAGCTTCGCGGCTAATCACCACCGCGGTTGCCTGTTTATCCTCGGGAATTAGCTGCGCGGTGATATCGCCGCCGCCAATATCCTCTGCCAGTGCACGGCTGACACTTAGGGGAATATCACTTTGGATGGCGCTTAAAAGCTCGCTTTTCATAGGGTTCTCATCGGTTGAATAAGAGGGTTTTAGCGTAAATTAAAGCGCGCCATTATATCAGTAATACTGATAAGTAATTTATTGTCGAGATGCTTTTGTCATTGGATTTTTCCAGTTGATCTGTTTCAATACCACACAGACAAGTCTGAATTCACATAAGGATTGTGAGTTATCTCCTGATTGTCTCGCCAAGGGGTTGGCAAGTGTAATGAGCAATGGATTAGTTAAGGGAAATAAACAGCTCGTACAGTCGTTGGGGCAGCTCTGCCAGCAACATCTTTCTGATGCCTTTAAAAAATTCAATGAAGTCTGTTCTTCCAGTCTGGTGGGCTTGGCCGCACGGGCTGAGAGCAATCGTCTACAGACACTCTATCTGGATTCTCAGCGACTGTTGAGAAAGCAGCGCTCTGATATCGAAGCGTCAACAATAGCCACTGTCTTCGATCATTTTACATCCCTGGAAAACCCGCTACTCGCTAGCCAGTCTGATCAGGCTTCCTCTGATAAATCAGCGCAAGCGGATTCTCTATCCCCTGAGTCGGATAGTCTCAAGCTGCTCGGCCATGAAGATCTTGAGGTGATGATTGCGCTGGATAACTGCTCCAGTCGTGTGCGCGAGGAGCTGCGGGCTGAGCTTCATCAGCTGGAGGCAAGGCTAAAATCCCTGCTGGAAAATACCGCGCCAATACAAACTTTGCCAATGTCACCAGATGCCATTCTGGAGGCATTTGTGGCTGCAATTGATGAGGATATGATTGCCCTTGAAGTGCAGTTGGAATTGGTGAGGATATTTGATCAGGCCTGTTTTGATAAGTGCTATGCAGAGATGCTTGGGGTTGCTAACCAGATGCTCGAGGACGCAGGATTTGCTCCTGCTGTGGAGACTGCTGGGGATGAAGAAGGTAATAAAGAGGCTAGTGAAGAGCTTAAAAACGAGCTTAATAACGAGCTTAATAACGAGCTTAATAACGAACCTGATGAAAAGACCAGTGAACCAGAGCTCGGAGATAAAGACTCAGACCATAAGCCTTCGGCATTATCAGCGCAGCCTGACAATACAGCTGAGGATGCTCAGGCCACTAGTGGCATTGATGAGGTTAAAGAGGCCGTTGCCCATTATGCCGACGAGCCATCGCCGATGGCCAATAGCCGAATTCAAACTGAGTTATTAGCCAAAATCAGCTCGATGCTGGAAAACGCCGAGCGAGAGTCTGCGCAGGTTGAATCACTCTCCGCGCAAAAAACCTCTACAGCGGATAGCAGCGTTCAAAATAGCACCCAGTCTTCTCAGTCTCAGAAACAGCATTCTAATTCCAAGCACTCCAACTCCAAGCACTCCAATTCCAAGCCTTGCATGCATAAGCCGCAGCTGTTGGCAGAGATTAATAAGCATATGAATGATCTGATCACCAACCGCACGGAACTCCTCAGCAATGGGCAGATAACCCGAGAGTTGGCGGCAGCCATAAAGCATTTGGGTGAGGGGGAGAATGGCAGCCGCCTGCATCGCAATGACCAGAGTGTTTTTCAGGTGGTGGAAAATATCTTTTCCAGTTTTGGTCAATCCATGCAAGTGGCGCCAGAGGTGCAGCAGGTGATTAACCGCTGTGAATTGCCGATGTTGAAAATGGCGATTAAAAAACCGCTGATACTCGAGCAGGAAAATCATCCTATCCGTCGTCTGTTTAATGAGATGGCCAAATACGCCATTGGTCTGGAGCAGGGCGACTGCGAAGATAATCAGATCTATCAGCAGATGTTAAAGCTCTCTGAGTCTATGGCTGGCGAGTCATTTGATGAGCAGAATTTACCGGCGATGCTCTCTGATTTTATGGCTATTGTCGATCGCGATCGACGCACAACCTCCACCACAGAGACCCGCGAGTTGGAGCAGATTGCCGCTCAGGAAAAGGTTAACTGGGCGCGCACTCGGGTTGAAGAGGAAATTACCCGGCGCATAGTGGGTAAAAAACTCTCCGAGGCTGTGGTCGATTTTATTCAGCACAGCTGGTGCATAGTGATGCATATGGCTCACCTGCGCTCGGGCGAGGCGGGTAATGATTGGCTGGTGGCCATTAAATTACTGGAGAATCTGGTGCATCTGGCACGGCGCAGTCCGACTGAGCCTGATACTAAATATCGCCATGAGTTGCTTGCTCATATTGATGCCCGACTCGGGCATATCTCCACCGATGTGGCCCAGCGTGCGCTGCAGGTTAAACAGTTGAGTCAGGCGCTGGGGGTTGCCGAAGCGCCGGCGGTGCAGTCAGCGGTGGTCACTGAGATTGCGCCCTCTTTCAGTAAAAACAGAGCTAGTAAAAACAGAGCCAGTAAAAAGAAATCTGAACAGCTCTCAGAGGTTGATACTAGCAAACTCGGTGAGCAGCAGATGGTTGAGGAAATTAAACGTATTCTGGTCTCGGCGGTAAAGGCAGAATTGCCGGGTAAGAATATTTCTCAGGCAGTGCGCGATGCTGAGACACTGGACAGCAGCGCTCAACGAATCCTTATGGCCCTGCAAAAGGGTTGCTGGATTGAATTGGGCAGTGATATAAAGGCACATAAACGCGGCAAGCTTGTGGGAATTGTCGGGCCATCCTGGAAGTATGTATTTGTCGATAATAAAGGTAAGCTTATTGCCGAGCGTGATAGAGCGCGTTTAGCGCTGGATTTAATGGACGGCAAGGTTACGGTGCTGGATAATTCTCATCTATTCGACAAAGCCATCAAACAGGCAATTACTCAAATCAAAGGATTGCCGGTTGCGAGCTAGCAGATATCTTTAATGCAGATAAAAAACGGCTGGTTGTGCCCAGCCTCGGAAGTGCCATCCCCCAATGTGGACATTCGGCCAGATATGGCTGATATCAGTTTGTTGGTGATTCACAATATTAGTTTGCCGCCCAACCAGTTTGGCGGCGGGTATATCAGCCAGTTTTTTACTAACTGTCTGGATCCAGACGCAGATCAGTATTTTGCCCAGATATGCGATATGAAAGTCTCGTCCCATCTGTTGATTGATCGCCTTGGCAATATTACTCAGTACGCGCCTTTTACAGCTCGCGCATGGCACGCGGGGGCCTCGCAATTTGATGGTCGTACAAACTGCAATGACTTCTCCATAGGCATTGAAATGGAGGGCGCTGACCATATTGCTTACACTGACGATCAATACCAGGTGCTGGCATCAGTCACCAAAGTACTCAGTGCCCAGTATCCATTGATTACAGCAGATAGAATTGTCGGTCACAGCCATATAGCCCCGGGACGCAAGACCGACCCCGGTGAGGCGTTTGACTGGGACCGTTATAAGCAGAGTTTGGGTTAGAGAGTATTTACCCCAAAGATTACCCCCATAAACACAGAGGTGTGCGGTGCATTTTTTAATTGTTCTGGTGGCAATAATAGCCCTTGAAAGTTACGGTCAGATGGCATTTTTACAGCGTGATGGATGGTTGCAGACATGGCATCAAAAATTGTCTGAGCTGTCGATGTTTCAGCGTTCGTCGATTCTAAAAATGCTGGCCTTTGTGCTGGTGCCAGTGATCGTTTTGTATCTGATTATTTTGCAGCTAAGTACTAGCGGCTACGGTCTATTGGTTTTTGTCCTCGAGCTTGGAGTCTTGCTTTACAGTTTTGGTCGCGGCGATATCAGTGCTCAGATCGAGCTTTTAAAATCGGATATTGAGCGCAATGATTTACAGGCCGCCTACCACGATGCAGCGGTGTTTAATATTGCCCATCGCAGCAGCAGTGCGGAAAGCTCGACGGATCTCTATCAGGAATTAATCGCTGCCTTGCCCTACAGGATTTTTGAGCGCAGATTTGCTGCCGTTTTTTGGTTCTTTATTCTCGGCGCACCGGCGGCACTGGCCTACCGTCTGCTGGCATTGCACGGGGATATGGCGCTTGCTGATGGGGGTGATCAAGAGGGACAGGAAGTAGAGGAACAAGAACTTGCTGCAGAGGATGCTACGGCTGTCGAACCTCAGCCGGACAGCTGTCAATCTACCGCTAGCACCGCACTCTGGTTACTCGAGTGGTTGCCAGTGCGCTTTTTGGCCTTAACTCTGGGTCTGGTCGGTAGCTTTGCCCATGCCACCGAACCCCTTAAAGAATTAATTTTTTGCCCGCGAACCTCAACGGCAGATTTATTGCGACGCTGTGTTACTGGGGCTCTGGGAGATATTCAGCGTCCTCAGGTCGATGCCGGTGAGGATGTAACCGCTAGTGAAGAGAGTGCGGTCAGTGATAATGCCGCGGGCTTAGCATTGATTAGCGAAATGGTCGCGCTGTTTACCCGCGCAATGATGGGCTGGTTAGTGGTGATTGCGCTATTGGTTATGCTCAGCTAATTTAGTTTTTGGTCTGCTCTGATAAATCGCTGTCACTGCTACTGGCAGTATTCCATGGCGCGACTTTAAGCAGCAGTAACATCCCGGGAATGGCCAGCGCGGTGCATAGATAGAAGAAGTTCTCCCAGCCAACCCCCTCAACAATAATACCGGTCACTGAACTGGCTACGGTGCGCGGCACCGCGGTAAGTGCGGTAAACAGTGCCAGCTGCGTGGCGGCAAACGCCGGGTGAGTCGAGCGCGCGATAAAAGCGACAAAAGCGGCAGTGCCAAGACCCACACCCAGATATTCAAAGCTGATTACCAGACCTAACAGCCACAGCCCTTCACCTATATTGGCCAGCACAGCAAAGCCGAGAATAGAGATAATCTGCACCAATCCAAACAGCCATAGAGCGCGATTAATACCGATATTAAGCATCAGGATACCGCCGAGAATGCCGCCGAAAATCATTGGCCACAGCGCCGCATGTTTGGCGATTAAACCGATCTGGGTCATGCTAAAGCCAAGGTCCAGATAAAACGGCGTCGCCAGTGCCGTGGCCATACTGTCGCCGAGTTTATAGAGCAGCATAAAGGCCAGTATTAGCGATGCCTGCCGTATACCCTGACGGCTGAAAAACTCCTGAAATGGCTCAACGATGGCTTTCTTAAGGGTGGTCGGGTGGCGCAGATGGGCCTTGGGTTCGGCAATGCTGATGGTCAGGCCTATGCCGACAAACATAAACGCCGCGGTGATAAAGAACACCTGCTGCCAGGGCAGGGAGTCCGCCAGTATCAGTGACAGTGAGCCGGGGATCAGTCCGGCAATACGGTAGGCATTTACATGGATGGAGTTGCCTAGCCCAAGTTCCTGATCCGGCAGTATCTGCCGACGGTAGGCATCGAGAACTATATCCTGAGTGGCGCTGAGAAAAGCGATTGCCAGACATAGCCAGGCAATAGGCCAGATCTGTGTAGTTGGGTCAAAAAAGCCGAGAGCGGCGATGGCCAGAAATAGTAAAACCTGGGTCGCAAACATCCAGCTGCGACGCAGACCAAATTTGTGGGAAAAGAGTGATAGCTGATAGCGGTCGAGCAGTGGTGACCAGAGAAATTTCCACGTGTAGGGCAGACCGATCAGTGCAAAGAAGCCGATTTCCTTAAGGCCAACACCCTCGGTGCGCAACCAGGCGGGTACCAACGAGATCAATAAATACAGCGGCATACCTGAGGCAAAGCCGGTAAAGATACAGATCAGCATGCGCTTGTTTAGTAGCGCTTGCAGCGCTTGCCTGATGTAGAACCTGATGGTTTCGTCCATTGGAATCCTTGAGTAGGCAAAATTTCATGGCTGCCAGTTAAATTTTTTCAGGCTGACGCGATTATTATTTAACACCACGCCCTCTTCCTGAAGTCGCGCCTTTTGTAATTTAAAGCTGGGGCTGTCCTCTGCAAGACTGATTTCCCCCGCGGCATTTATCACTCTGTGCCAGGGTAATTCCGTTCCCTTGGGCAGGTTGCCGAGAATCCGCCCGACCATTCTTGCCGCCCTTGGCAATCCAGCCAACTCAGCGACCTGTCCATAGGTTACAACGCTACCTGAGGGCACGGCCGCCAAAACCATATACACCCTTTCTTCTGGATTAGGCTCATCTGGACTAGAGTGTTCTAGAGCAGGTTCCTTCCCGATAGGCTTATTTAAGCCATTATTTTTCATGGCGTAAGACTACGCTATTCAGACTACTGTTGAAATAGTCAAAATGACCCCAATCTAGTAACTCAAACCAAAAGAGAAATTCACTGTGCGCTACCTGTTTTTGATCTTTGTAATCACCCCCGTGTTAGAGATGTGGCTGCTAATCACTGTCGGTGCTCAGCTTGGAGCACTGCCGACCATTGGTCTGGTGCTGCTGACTGCGTTTATTGGTGTCAATCTGCTCCGTGCTCAGGGCTTTGAGACTTTGTGGCGTGGCCGTCGAAAATTTGAAGAGGGCCAGCTTCCCGCTCAGGAAATTGCCGAGGGAATTATTCTCGCGGTTTGTGGTGCTCTGTTACTAACCCCCGGGTTTATAACTGATCTAATTGGATTTTCCGGTTTAATTCCGCCCATTCGACGAATTATTGCCCAATCCATCCTGAGTAGGATGGTGGTTGCCAACGTATCTACCCATGGACAGAGTGGAAGTTTTAATACCTCCAGCTCTTCCGGCCCTAAAAGGAACAGAGATCTCGAAGATGTGATTGAAGGTGAGTCTTGGGATGACTAAGTTTGGTAATAAAGAGGTTTAGTGATAAACAAGTGAGATATTAAAAGGAGCGTGAAAGGATGTAAAAACACGGAGAGTTAATCAGCAAGTAATAAAAAAATGCTCTGATCCCTTGAAAAAGAATCACGGCACCACCATATGAATTGCAGTCGCGGGAATCCGCAAAATTGTTTGAAAATTGCAGATAGATAAACTGGAGAAACAAAATATGAAGATTCGCCCATTACACGACCGAGTGATCGTTCGTCGCGAGGAAGAAGAAGCCAAAACCGCTGGTGGCATTTTGCTACCGGGCTCAGCACAGGAAAAGCCTAACAAGGGCGAAGTTGTTGCTGTAGGTGGCGGTCGTATTCTCGATAACGGTGACCTGCGTCCGGTTGACGTCAAGGTCGGTGATACCGTTGTGTTTGGCAAATTTGCCGGACAGGACACGATTGATGTCGACGGTGAAGAGTTAATCATTCTCAGTGAAACTGATATTAAAGCTGTAGTAGAAGCTTAATTAGCCGCTTTTATTCAAGCAGCATTATTAAAGAATTTTTGAAAGGAAATAATCATGTCAGCAAAAGAAGTTAAGTTTGGCGGCAATGCTCGTCAAGGTATGTTGGACGGAGTAAATATCCTCGCCGACGCAGTAAAAGTTACCCTCGGCCCCAAGGGTCGCAATGTTGTTCTTGCGAAATCATTTGGCGCGCCTACGGTGACTAAAGATGGTGTTTCTGTAGCCAACGAGATTGAGCTCAGCGACAAGTTTGAAAATATGGGTGCCCAGATGGTTAAAGAAGTGGCTTCTAAAGCCTCTGATGACGCTGGTGATGGCACTACAACAGCAACAGTTCTGGCCCAGTCAATCATTATTGAAGGCCTCAAGTCAGTTGCTGCGGGCATGAACCCAATGGACCTCAAACGCGGCATCGATAAGGCTGTTATTGCCGCTGTTGCCGAGATCGCTGACATTGCCAAGCCCTGTTCAGATTCTAAAGAAGTGGCTCAGGTAGGTACTATCTCAGCCAACAGTGATTCACATATTGGTGACATCATTGCTGAAGCTATGGATAAGGTCGGTAAAGAGGGCGTTATCACTGTTGAAGAGGGCACGGGTCTGGAGAATGAACTGGATATCGTTGAAGGTATGCAGTTTGATCGCGGCTACCTATCTCCCTACTTTATCAATAACCAGGAGAGCATGAGTGCTGAGCAAGATGCACCGTTTATCCTGCTAGTTGATAAGAAGATTTCTAATATCCGTGAGCTGCTGCCGCTGCTAGAAAATGTTGCTAAAGCTGGCAAGCCGCTGATGATTATTGCCGAAGATGTTGAAGGCGAAGCACTGGCGACACTGGTTGTTAACAACCTCCGCGGTATTGTTAAAGTGGCTGCCTGTAAGGCACCGGGCTTTGGTGATCGTCGCAAGGCAATGTTGGAAGATATCGCTATCTTGACTGGCGGTACTGTGATCTCTGAAGAAGTTGGCCTCGATCTCGAGACAGCAACTCTTGATCATCTGGGTACAGCCAAGCGCGTAACCATGAGCAAAGAAGCCACGACTATTGTCGATGGCGCTGGCGATCCAAAAGCCATTGAAGCTCGTGTTAACCAGATCCGTGCACAGATTGAAGACAGCAATTCAGAGTACGATCGTGAGAAGCTTCAAGAGCGCGTTGCCAAGCTGGCAGGCGGTGTTGCAGTGATCAAGGTTGGTGCAACTACTGAAATGGAAATGAAAGAGAAGAAAGCCCGCGTTGAAGATGCACTGCACGCAACTCGTGCAGCGGTTGAAGAGGGCGTGGTACCTGGTGGCGGTGTTGCACTGGTTCGTGTATTGCAAAAGATTGCCGACCTTGAAGGCGACAATAATGATCAGACAGTTGGTGTTGGAATTGCACTTCGCGCGATGGAAGCACCTCTGCGTCAAATCGTCGAGAATGCTGGCGGTGAAGGCTCTGTAGTTGTCGACAAGATCAAAGCGGGTAAAGGTAACTTCGGTTACAACGCTGCGACTAGTGAGTACGGCGATATGATCGAAATGGGTATCCTCGATCCTGCCAAAGTAGCTCGTACAGCACTTCAGGCGGCGGCCTCTATTGCCGGCTTGATGATCACTACGGAAGCGATGGTTGCTGATGCACCTAGTGATGGAGCAGCTGCTCCAGCTATGCCTGATATGGGTGGCATGGGCGGTATGGGTGGCATGGGCGGCATGATGTAATCTGGTTTGCTCAAACCGCACAGCAAAAAAGCCTCGCAATTTCTTGCGGGGCTTTTTTTTGGCTGGTGAAATGACAACGAAGCTGTCATTTCACTAGAGAGTTTTAGTATGTCATCCCGACAGAGCGAAGCGACGAGGGATCTCCCTGCCGGTTACCCCTTACTCTGGAGTGTGATCGCCCCTGCATTGGGTCTTGAGATCGGTCCCATGGATTTAGAATTTCCAGCGCTCCCGCAACTCACTTCGTTCAAACAAGCGCTCGCTCTATCTGGAAATTCTAAATCCATAAGCGGGCCCTGACTGATCTCAAGACCCAATACAGGGACTCTTTGAACTATCGGAGAAGATTCAAAGAAATTTTGGAATTACGCTCGGTTTTGAACTTGGCTTACACTAACCTGCAACGTAATGCAGACAGATCCCAGCCTTCGCTGGGATGGCGATCTTCTTTAAATATCATTCCTGCAGAGAATTCTAATATGTCATCCTGAGCGAAGCCGAAGGACCTCGTCCAGCATCAAGAGACTCTTCACATACGTTCAGAATGACAGGAGTGTGTCATCCCGACAATCGCAGCGACGAGGGATATCCCTCCCAATCCCCATCAAATACACCCGATCCCCAAAAAAAAGCCACAAGCAGAGCAAAGGTGATTGCTATTTAGTCTGTATTGCCGAACAATTGACCTTTATCAAATCAGTAGCCCCTAGGGGCCACGCCAATCAATATAAAAGATAATAGGAGTCTGCTATGAGCGTTGAGTTTTTTGATTTTCTAGTCCGTTGGGGGCATTTGCTATTCGGTATTACCTGGATCGGCATGCTTTACTACTTTAACTTTGTCCAGGGCGGTTACTTTAAGTCAGCAACTCCTGAAGCACTCTCAGATGCCAAAGCTAAACTGGCACCTAGCGCTCTCTGGTGGTTCCGTTGGGGCGCCATGTTTACTTTTATCACTGGTCTGTATCTGCTGCACGTTGCCACTGGCAACAGCCAGCTGAACAACTACATTGTGGTTGGCGCGGTGATGGGTACGCTGATGTTCCTGAATGTCTGGACGGTAATCTGGCCAGCACAGAAAATTGCACTGGGTCTTGTTGAGGGTGGCGATAAAGCAGCCGCGGCTGGTAAAGCACTGTTAGCTTCACGTACGAACGTACTGTTCTCTGCACCTATGGCTCTCGGCATGTTGGCTGGCGCGCACTATCCTGGCCACGGCTATGGCACTGCAGTTGGCGGTACTGGCTTGATCGTTATGCTGGTTATTGTTGCGTTGCTGGAAGTTAATGCACTGGTCGGTAAGCAGGGTCCAATGACGACTGTTAAGGGCGTGATTCACTCAAGCCTTGGTCTGACTGCTGTTATGGTTGCTGTTCTTAACTATTTATAACGAGACGCCCCAGGTGGCTTTATTGATCAGCCTTGGGTTGGTTTAAAAAGCTCGTTACTGTAGTTTAAAAAAGCCGACCTTGCGTCGGCTTTTTTATGCGCGGATAAAATGATTTGGGTATTGAAAATAACTAGTCATTTCAGGATGGAGGACTGTCTTAATTGGCGTATAATAAATTAAGTTCAGCTCCCTAAAACAGGATTTTAAAATGACTGCGGATAAAAACCGTATAAACCCCATAGTCCCAGAGCGGGACGATATGATTGGGCGCACTTCCAACTCTTCTGGATCCTCCGGCAAAAATAACGCACCGAAATCTGACAGCAGCAGATCATCCTCAAATGGCTCTGGCGGCTCGTCAGGTGGTTTCTGGAAGCTGTTAATCGCCCTGTCAGTTGTTGGTTTGTTGGGAGCGGCGGGGTTTGGCTGGTTACAGTTTAATAACCTCTCCAAAAACCACGCTGATCTACAGCAGCGTTTCGATGCGCTGGAATCTCGCCTCAGCAGCACCGATGAATCCATGAGTCAGTCTGGTGCCGCGCTGCAGTTAAAGATCAGCAAGCAGGGTGATTCATTAGAGAGACATTGGGCCGAGATAAAAAAGCTCTGGGGTGTTACCAATGACATCAACAAGGGCAAGATTGATAAAAATAAAAAAGATATCGCATTTTTAGCCAACAAGCGCACGGCGATTGAAAAGTCTGTGGCCGATCTCAGTGCGCGGGTTGATAAAGAGAATCGCAGCCTGACCAATCTCAGTGGCAACTACCTGGCGATTACCGCTGATATCGACGGTATCAACACAGCCGCCCGCAACCAGTCTGACAAGATCGCCAGCCTTAAGGCAGCGCTAAATAAAATCGATCGGCAGCTAAAGAGCAATGCCGAGGCAATTGAATCAATGGATGCATTCCGCCGCCAGACCAACCAGAAAATTTATAATCTTGAGAATAAACCTCAAGCGGCTATTCAGACCCCGGAGCTAATAACTACAGTTCCTGCAAGCGTCACATCAACCGGGACAGATCAACTCTAATGACAATTATTCGCCAAGAAGATGTAATCGAGAGCGTTGCAGATGCACTGCAATATATTTCCTATTATCACCCGGTAGATTTTATTCAGGCGGTCAAAGCCGCCTATGATCGCGAAGAATCAAAAGCAGCCAAAGATGCCATGGCGCAGATACTGGTTAACTCGCGCATGTGCGCCATGGGCCATCGACCGATCTGTCAGGACACCGGCATAGTCACAGTATTTGTGCGCGTGGGTATGAATGTGCAGTGGCAGGCCGAGATGAGCCTTACCGATATGGTCAATGAAGGCGTGCGTCGTGCCTACACTCATCCGGACAATATCTTGCGCGCTTCAATACTTGCTGATCCGGATGGCGAGCGCAGAAATACCGGTGATAACACACCGGCGGTTATTCACTACGAAATCGTCCCCGGCAATACAGTTTCCATCGATGTGGCCGCCAAGGGCGGTGGTTCCGAGGCGAAATCCAAATTTGCTATGCTCAATCCCTCCGACTCCGTTGTCGACTGGGTGTTAAAAATGGTGCCGACCATGGGTGCCGGCTGGTGTCCTCCGGGCATTCTCGGTATTGGTATTGGTGGCACCGCTGAAAAGGCCATGATTATGGCCAAGGAAGCACTGCTCGATCATATTGATATCAATGAACTGCAGGCCAAAGGTGCAGAGAATCGCAATGAAGAATTGCGTCTCGAGCTGTTTGAAAAGGTCAATGCACTGGGTATAGGTGCTCAGGGGCTCGGCGGTTTAACCACCGTGCTGGATATTAAGATTAAAGATTATCCCTCCCATGCGGCCAATAAAGCCGTGGCGATTATTCCCAACTGCGCGGCCACTCGTCATGCGCATTTTGTCCTCGATGGTTCCGGGCCAGTACAGCTCGATCCGCCGAACCTCGAAGACTGGCCAGAGATTACCTGGGAAGCGGATGAGTCGGTTCGACGGGTTAATCTGGATACAGTGACGCAAGAGGATATCGCCGAGTGGAAGCCCGGCGACACCTTACTGCTGTCAGGAAAAATGTTGACTGGTCGCGATGCCGCGCATAAAAAGATGACTGATATTCTTGCCCGCGGTGAGCAGTTGCCAGTGGATCTAACCGGTCGCTTTATCTATTACGTTGGCCCAGTAGACCCTATTGCCGATGAAGCAGTTGGTCCGGCAGGGCCAACCACCGCCACGCGGATGGATAAGTTTACCCGCACCATGCTTGAAGAGACCGGCCTTATGGGAATGATTGGCAAGGCAGAGCGCGGTCAAACCGGTATAGAGGCGATTAAAGATAATCAGGCAGTGTATTTAATTGCCGTTGGCGGGGCAGCCTATCTGGTCTCCAAAGCCATCACTAATGCCGAGGTTATCGCCTTTCCGGAACTGGGAATGGAAGCTATCTACGAGTTTGAGGTGAACGATATGCCGGTCACTGTCGCGGTGGATACTCAGGGTGAATCAGTGCATAAAATTGGCCCGCAAATATGGCAGGCAAAAATTGAAGAAAAAACGCTGAAACTAAGCTGAGTTACTTAGATTAAGAGGAGTACAACTGCTTGTATTAATATTGCCAAAACATATAATGCTTAACAGCTCCACGGGGGAGCGCAGTTTAAAAATAATAAAATAATAAAATAATAAAATAATAAACAGGAATATGATTTATGAAATGCATTAATTTAATTGTTGGAGCAGCTGCTATTGCTATTGCTGGAGCGTCTTTCGCACATGATGAATGGTATATGGGTGTCACCGTCGGTTATTACGACCTAGGCAGTGAGCGAACTAAATATAGCGATCTCAAAGCGGCAAACGTAGGTGTTCAAGTGGGTAAGTATATTTCTGACGATATCGCCATTGAGCTGGGCTATGGCGTCAATACTGGCTACGATGATTTTTCTGTTTCTTCATTAAACGCGCTTGTCTGGTTGGGTGATGAATCCGACGACAGCTGGCGTCCTTATCTGCTGGGTGGTGTTAACCAGTACGATTTCGACGCGACGCGCAGCTTGGTGCGGGGGCATGGTGATAAGTCTGACCAGCTGATGTTCGGTTTGGGTCTGGGTAAGCAGCTCGATGATGACATGGAGTTCCGTGCTGATATACGTGCAATGTATGATCTTGATGGCAACGATGCTCAGGATCATGGTTTACAGATTTCCTTTAACAAGCGGTTCGGTGAAAAATAGGCTTCAGATTCTTAAGCACAGGTTTTCAAGTAGTATCAAAACGGCGCTATACTCACCAGTAGGCGCCGTTTTTTTATACTTTTTTTATCTATGTTTTACCAATAGTGCTAAGCCTGACGTTAGGAGAGCAAGAAATAGAAGAAAAAACCTTAAAACTAGGCTAAATTAAGTAGGTTAAGGGTAATAGTCGGGATTTATAGGTAACAACAAACATTACCAAAACATATGATATGAAACAGCTCCATGGGGGAGCGTAATTTTAAAAAGGAAAAATATATGAAACGCATTAATACAATTGTTGGAGCCGTTGCTTTTGCCATTGCCGGAGCTTCTTTTGCAAATGATCAATGGTATCTGGGAGCCACTGCCGGTCATTACGACCTGGACAGTGAACGAGCTATTTTTGACGACCATAAATCAGCCACCCAAGGTTTTCAGATCGGTAAGTATATTGCTGAGGATGTTGCCATTGAGTTGGGCTATGGCGTCAATGCCGGCCATGATGATTTTAATGTTACTTCGCTAAACGCCCTGATGTGGTTGGGCGACGACTCTTCAAGCTGGCGTCCTTATCTACTGGGCGGCTTTAACCAGTACGATTTTGATGACGCGAGTAATCTGGTACTGGGCCATGATGATAAATCGGAGCAGTTACTCTTAGGTTTGGGTCTGGGTAAGCAGCTTGAGGGAGCTATGGAAGTCCGTGCGGATATTCGTGGCATGGCTGATCTGGATGGTGTTAATGCTCAGGATTATGGGTTTCAAATTTCCTTAAACAAGCTGTTCGGTAAAAAAGCGGCACCTGCTCCCGCTCCTGTAGCTGCACCAGTCGCACCAGCGCCGGTTGCAGAACCTGAGCCAGCAGCAGCGCCTGAAGTTCGCACCATTACGGTACGTTTGAATGTAGAGTTCGAATTTAACAAAGACACTGTACTGGCGATTTACGGCGACCAACTGGACGCGATTGCCGCAGCCATGAAAGCTCACGAAGATATTGATCTGGTTCTTGAAGGGCACACCGATAGCCGTGGTTCAGACGACTACAATATGAGCCTCTCTGACCGTCGCGCCAAAGCCGTTAAAGCCAAGCTGGTATCCGATTACGGTATCCCTGCTGAGCGTGTTTCCGCCATGGGTTATGGCGAAACTCAGCCAGCTGCAAGCAACGAGACTGAGGAAGGCCGTGCCCGCAACCGCCGTGTAGTTGGCGAGATGTCATTCTCTGAAGTTTATTCTTTCTAAGATGTAATAAGTTTGGCTCTAGTATAGTTGGGCTTTCGTTTGACTAAGATTTCGTTGACTAGAGATAGCTTTGCAAGCAGTATCAAAACGGCGCTTTACTTACCAGTAGGCGCCGTTTTTTTATAGATGTTTTAATTGGATTTAGTAAGCAGTATGGAGAGCGGGAAATGGAAAACACATTCTATTGGCATGATTACGAGACCTTTGGCGTTAATCCGGCAGTCGACAGGCCCAGCCAGTTTGCCGGGCTGCGCACTGACTTTAATCTCAATCCGATTGGCGAGCCGCTGGTCATTTACTGCCAGCCGCAGGCGGATATTCTTCCCGCTCCCCAGGCCTGTTTGATCACCGGTATTACCCCGCAACTGGCCCAGCGAGAGGGGCTTCCGGAGCCGCAATTTATCCAGGCAATTCATCAACAGTTATCACAGCCAAAAACCTGTAGTGTCGGCTACAACAGTATTCGTTTTGACGATGAAGTTTCCCGTTACACCCTCTACCGAAACTTCTACGACCCCTATCAGCGCGAGTGGAAAAACGGCAACTCGCGCTGGGATGTTATCGATATGATGCGCCTTACCCGAGCGCTGCGACCGGAGGGCATAGAGTGGCCAGACCATGAGCCCGGCCGCCCAAGTTTTAAGCTCGAAGATCTCACCGCCGCCAATGGTCTGGCCCACGAAGCCGCCCACGATGCGCTGTCGGATGTGACGGCAACCATTGCTATGGCCAAGCTGATCAAGGAAAAACAGCCGCGACTGTTTGACTACCTGCTGCAAAATCGCGGCAAAAAACAGATAGCTGCAATGCTCAACCTCAAAGAGCGCAAGCCGTTTTTCCATATCTCCGGCATGCTCTCCAAGGCGCATATGTACGGCGCAATAATGATGCCTCTGGCCCAGCACCCGACCAATAGCAACGGCATTATCTGCGTTGATCTGTCGGCAGACCCAGAGGCCCTGATAAGCCTCAATGATGAGCAGATTCGCCGGCGTGTCTTTACCGCCGGTGACAAACTGGCCGAAGGTGAAGATAGAATCCCGCTTAAAGTTATCCATATCAACAAAGCCCCAGTGGTAACTACGCCAAAGCTTATTGATAAGCAGGCCGCTGCACGACTGGATATAGATCTCGAACGCTGCGAAAAGCACTGGAAGCGACTGTTGGCTGTAGATATCAGCAAAAAAGTTGCCGATGTCTTTGCCGATCAGGAATTTCCAACCAAGCCAGAGGCAGAGCAACAGCTCTACGCCGGTTTTTTGCCCAATCAGGATCGCGGGCTGCTCGACGATATTCGTCGCGCCAGCGCATCTGACTTTAAGCAACAGCAGTATTATTTTGCCGACGACCGCTATAACCAACTGCTGTTTAGTTATCGCGCCCGCTACTTTCCTGAATCACTCTCAGAAACCGAGCAGCAGACCTGGCATGAAAGCTGTCGCTGGCGCTTAACCAATGAGCAATCCGGCTACCTGACCATGGAGAAAAATAATCAGGAATTGGCGCAATTACTCACTGATAACAGTCTTAGCGAGAAAAAGCGTGAAGTTCTATTGGCGCTGCAAAGCTGGAGCGGGGATGTTGCCAAACAGTTTTCGCTATAGCCTCAGTGCTGCAGTTCTAATTGAGAACAGAGGCTAAACAGGCTAGAATCCGCCAACTAAATTACCCCCGAGGTATCGCGTGAATTTCACCGGCGCGCACATTCTTTCCATCAGCCAATTTCAGCGGCAGGATGTTGATCAAATATTTTCGGTAGCGGATCGAATGGAACCCTACGCCCTTCGCAAGCGGGTCACCCGCGTTCTCGAAGGTGCCATTCTCGGCAATATGTTTTTCGAAGCCAGCACCAGAACCAGAGTCAGCTTTGGCTCGGCGTTTAATTTGCTCGGCGGCGAAGTGCGTGAGACCGCCGGCTTTGAAAGCTCGGCACTGGTCAAAGGGGAATCACTGCAGGATACAGCGCGAGTACTCTCCGGCTTTAGCGATGTGATCTGTATGCGCCATCCCCAAGAGGGATCGGTAGCAGATTTCGCCGCCGCCAGTCGAGTGCCAGTGATGAACGGTGGTGATGGTGCCAACGAGCACCCCACCCAGGCGCTATTAGATTTATACACGATTGCCCGCGAGTTACAGGCCAAGGGTCGCAAGATCGACGGCCTGCGTATCGCCATGATCGGTGATCTCCGTCACGGCCGCACTGTGCACTCCCTGAGTAAACTGCTGAGCCTCTACGACAATGTACAGGTCACTCTGGTCTCGCCAAAAGAGCTTGCTCTGCCTGACTCGATTGTTGAAGAGATGCGCAGCGCCGGGGTCGATGTCAGTATCTCCGACGAACTGAATAACAGCATTGCCAATGTCGATATTGTCTACTCGACGCGCATTCAGGAAGAGCGTTTTACCAGCAAGGAAGAGGCTGATCTGTACCGCGGCAAGTTCCGTTTAAACCAGGCCATTTACACCCAGTACTGCGAGCCCAACACCGTGATAATGCATCCACTGCCGAGAGATTCACGCAGCGATGCCAACGAACTGGATTCCGATCTCGACAACAACCCCAACCTGGCAATTTTCCGCCAGACCGACAATGGTCTGCTGGTGCGCATGGCGTTGTTCGCGCTGGTTCTGGATGTGGTAGACAAAGTCGATGAATATTCCCACGATGTGCGCTGGTATAATTCACGACAAAATTAAAACAGATAATAACCTGTTAACTGAACTTTCCCTTTTTGCTCGGTTATGCAGCTTTTGATCTAAAGCGCAGGGACAGTGCTTTTTAGAGGTTCCAATGAGTGAATTTGACGATATTCGTCCCTATAACGACAGTGAAGTGCCCGCGGTTATTGCGCGCCTGATTGCCGACCCTGAATTTATTGATCTGCTGCTATCTCGAAAAGTACCAGTGCTGGCGAAAATCTGTCCCTGGCTATTGCGACCATTGCTGCGTCGATCCTTATCCAAAGCCGCTGTGGACATTAATAGCGTTGATGACCTACAACGCTATATCACTGGCTCTCTAAAAGCTCTTATCGAAAGAACCACTGATGGTTACTCTGTTAGCGGTCTGGAAAATCTCGACCCCAATAAAGCCTATCTGTTTTTAAGTAATCATCGCGATATCGCACTGGATCCGGCGATGGTCAATCTGGCCCTGTCAGATGCGGGAATGGCAACCGTACGTATAGCCATCGGCGACAATCTACTTAGAAAACCCTTTGCCTCAGATCTGATGAGAGTTAACCGCAGTTTTATTGTTAAGCGCTCGATTACGGGTCGTCGCGATAAACTCGAAGCATTGAAAAAACTCTCGCGCTATATTCGCCATTCAATCTCCAGTGATGGGGTCTCTGTGTGGATTGCCCAGCGTGAGGGTCGCGCCAAAGATGGCCATGACCGCACGGAAACCGCGCTGCTGAAAATGCTCGCCCTGTCGAAGGACAAAGAGACCAGTTTTGCTCAAGCGACAGCCGAGATCAATCTGGTACCGGTGGCCATCTCCTATGAATACGATCCCTGCGATATAGATAAAGGTCGCGAGCTCTATGCCAAAGAGCAGGGCGAAGAATACGTCAAACAAGAATTTGAAGATCTGGATACCATCCAAAAAGGTTTTGTCGGCTATAAAGGCCGTATCCATCTCGCCTTTGGTGATCCTATAGCCGACCAGTATGAAAACGCAGACAGTTTGGCAGAAGCGATAGACCATCAGGTCTACACTAACTACAAACTGTTCCCGAGCAATATTATTGCCTGCCAGATTCTCGGTTACACCCAGGATTTGGATAGGGTTAAAAGTCAGTGGCCTGACCAGGATTGGCAGGATGCCGAATTGCGCTTTAAAGATTATTTAAACCGAGCGCCAAGCCTGTACCGAAAAATTATTACCCAGGGTTATGCCGCACCGGTATTAAATTACTTAAAAGTACAATCAGCTAAAAAACAAGGAAGTTAATCTTTTGCTAGACCCAGAAGTTAAAGAAACCATACAGCAGGGTTACCGTCAGTTTTTAAAAAGCCGCGACCTTAGCCCACGTCTCGGGCAAAAGCAGATGATCGCTGCGGTTGCCAATGCACTGACCAATACCGACCCCGACAAGCGCGTAGCCGTTGTTGAGGCGGGAACCGGTACCGGTAAAACCGTCGGCTATCTTATCGCCGCACTGCCGATTGCCAGAGCGCTCAAAAAGACCGTGGTGGTCGCCACCGGCACCATCGCCCTGCAAGAACAGCTAATCCATAAAGACCTTCCCGAACTGCTCGAAGCCTGTGGCTGGGATCATAGCTGCGCGCTGGTAAAAGGTCGCGGGCGCTACGCCTGTAACCTTAAGATGGAGCAGTGTCTCGACGCGGTAAAGTCAAAAGAGGCCGGACTTTTTCTATTTGAAGATGAAGTCGCCTTTAACCCCAACCAGCACACCGAAGGTCTCTATAAAGAGATGTCAGAAGCACTGGCTGAAGGCACCTGGGATGGCGATCGAGATTCCTGGGAAACCCGTATTCAAGATGTTGAGTGGCGCGCCCTGACCATTGATCGTCGCCAGTGCACCGGCAGACGCTGTCGCTTTGTTAATCAGTGCGCCTTTTTTAATGCTCGCAATGAATTGGAAGAGAGCGAATGTATTGTCGCCAATCACGACCTGGTGATGGCCGATCTGGCACTAGGTGGTGGCGCCATACTGCCAGCGCCGGAAGACTGCATTTATATTTTCGATGAAGGTCACCGTCTCGGTGATACTGCCATCCGCCATTTTGGCGCCGAGTGCCGGGTCAATAACAGCATTACTTTTCTCGAGCGCCTGCAAAAACAGATTAAAGGTCAGGTGCCGCTATTTGAAAAAGATAGCGCCCTGAGTGAACAGCTGCCAAGAATTGAAAGAGAAGCCGGCAATATTATCGAACTGCTTAATTTGGCTTATCCGCTGTTACAGCAAAGCCTGGAATCTGGCGATTATCCAGAGGATGGTCGCTACAGATACGCCCATGGTGATGTTGGCGCAGGTATTCGCGATATCGCCAAACAGCTCGCCCATAAAACCAGCGGTTGGCTGGGGCGCCTTGAGGTACTGGTCGATACCCTAAACGACGCGCTGGGCGACAAGCAGTATCCGGTGCCGGTTCCCGATATCGAAATGTTCTATCAGCAGGCTGGCAGTTGGCAGTCGCGAGCAGAGCAGCTGTTGGCACTCTGGGACCGACTGCACCGTGAACTTAAAAAGGGTGAGATGCCCATGGCCTGCTGGCTGAGCCTCGATGACAGTGGCGGCAATATAGATATCTCGGTGAATGCCAGCCCAATTCAAGCAGCCGAACTGCTTAGCGACCGCCTCTGGGGCAGTTGCTATGGGGCAGTCTTAACCTCGGCCACCTTAAAAGCGCTGGGCAATTTTGAAACCTTAAAGCGTGAGACCGGCGTGCCGGATTTCGCCAGCTTTATGTCCGTGGCCGGTGCCTTTAACTATGGCGAAGCGGCGGTTATTCGCGTGCCTGCCGATGCGGTCGAGGGCAACTCGGTTGATGCTCACAGCAGCTATATAGTGGATAACTTTCCCAGTCTGATCGAAAAGCGCTGCGGCACGCTGGTGCTATTTTCATCGAAACGACAGATGGAGCAGGTCTTTGAAGAGCTGGATAAGGATCTACAGAAAGAAATTATTATGCAGGGCCAATTTTCCAATCGAGAAATGGTTCGCCTGCACAAAGAGCGCATCGATCAGGGGCGCACCAGTGTGCTGATGGGGCTGGCTAGTTTTGCCGAAGGTGTGGATCTGCCTGGTGACTATTGCAAGCATGTGGTGATCGCCAAGCTGCC
>Ga0115564_10000643_pt1 | contig 34466 bp, 36 predicted proteins | sample COGITO_mtgs_1105_7_FD_88680 | JGI IMG/M metagenome (GOLD analysis project Ga0115564, IMG submission 88680) | Pelagic marine microbial communities from North Sea - COGITO_mtgs_110523 | ecosystem: Environmental > Aquatic > Marine > Epipelagic | place: Germany:Helgoland, sampling site Kabeltonne...
CGTTATCCGTAAGGCACTTAAGAAACGAAAGATATTTCCAAGCGACGATTCAGCTAAGAAAATGGTGTACTTAGCTATTACCGAAGCATCAAAAAAATGGTCTATGCCAATTCATAACTGGCGACAGGCGATGGTTCGCTTTATTATCGAGTTCGGGGACCGCCTCGAGAAACATCTTAAATAATGGCAGTTACACAGAATCTGTTACAGGCTCTGTTTTTTTAAATATGCTAATAAAACAACTTTTCGATTAATTATGACTTTAAGCCTAAAGTGATTTACGAATACGTTGAAAGCTTCTCATTATTTCTTCGGCTAATAATTTTGCTGCTGCAGTAACATCACCTGATGCTCCTTTTGCCTCCTTACCTACTTGACCTGCTTTAAATTTGAAATGCTCCCATTGTTTATCAACTTTATGCCACTCATCTTTAGCATCAGCTTGGAATAAATGTGTTTTTAACACAATCTCGTCCCTTTCTTGTTTAACTTGTGCAACCAACTTTTCGATTTCTGCTTTTGCATTGTCTGTTAATTCATTTTTCATGATGTTGCCTCATATTTTTATTCTTTAAAAATAAATTCCTAAAATAATCTTTATTACTGTGCCAATTTAATACCTACCACTATTAATTTATAAAATTCATTGGTGAAATATTTTTAGAAGGCTAGAGAGTAGATAATTTGATGGACATCATCAGGGTCTATTTTTGCCTGCATTCCAAGTTCTTTACACAGATTATGCATGAGAGCATTGTCGGCTAATTCCACCGAATATAACCATTTAATACCATGACTTTTGGCGTAACTTATTAACTGGTTCATTAGCAACTTTCCTAACCCTTTATGTTGCCATTTGTCAGCTATTGTCAGAGCTAATTCATAGACATCTGGTTTGCTAGTAACCACATAGCGACAGACACCAATCTCTATCTCTTTTTCATCTATTTTTTCAGTAGCAATAAATGCCATTGAATTCTTCCCATCTATATCACAAAAAGTTTTTAAAACTTTTTCTGACAAATTATTGATAGCGCCGAAGAAACGATAATGTTTTGTTTCCGGAGACAAATGTTCGATAAAGTCAGATTCAAGGCTCATATCTTGGATGTCTATTGGACGTATAATTATCGATTGTCCATCTAATTCACATTTTATAAAACTTTCTACATCGGCAGTTTCCATTCGTGCAGACCTCTATTACATTTAAATTACTAATAATAAACATGCCCATATACAGAGCAACCTAACACAAATATCTACATCCTGTGTTTGATGCCGATCATAGATATTTATGGTTTTGGTCTTTTGACTTATATCAACTTTTGATAGTTAAATAGCATTGGGTTTAGATTCATAATTAGCAGAAGACCAATCTATAAATATACTGCTCGACAGTCATAAATATAATAAATTATAAAAACCCAATCTCGAAATGCTCTTTTACTATCGACAGAAATACCTTCTAGACACTTTTATAATTTTTACATTTTTAACAGGTTTATTTAAAAAGCAATGCAGTGGCCTACTTGTGGAATGTCCGTGGCAATCTTTTTTTCATTCCACAACCTTTGTGATAACGCTTCCAATGCCTCCGGATCCCCATGCACCAAAGCAACTCTTGTTGAGTCATCAAAGTTTGAAACCCAATCCATTAACTCCTGTTGTCCTGCATGGGCCGAAAAACCACCTAGTGTTTCAACTTTGGCTTTCACATTATAAGATTCGTTAAAAATTTTAATATACTGTTTGCCATCTACCAACAAACGACCCAGGGTACCTTGGGCTTGGAAACCGCAAAAAATGATGGTGTTGCGAGAATCCCATATGCGTTGTTTAAAGTGATGTCGAATACGCCCACCAGTGCACATCCCGCTGCCAGCAATGATAATGGCACCTTTGGCAATATTGTTCACTGCCATGGAGTTTTCCGTTGTGACAGACAAAAATAATCGTGGAATAAAGTCTTTGATAATAGAATGAGCTTTTGGAGTAGCTTGTTCAATTTTTTGACTGTCAAGGGATTCAAACCAGCGGTCATAGACTTTTGTTACCTCAATTGCCATAGGGCTGTCGAGTATCACTTGCCAGTTATCCAGCAAACCATCCCGATGCAATTGACCTAAATAAAATAATAATTCTTGAGTGCGACCCACAGCAAACGCGGGGATCATGATGTTTCCTCCTCGCTTTTGGGTATTCAGTAATATCTGTTTTAATTGAGCAACCGTATCTTCCATTGGTCGGTGGTCACGATCGCCGTAGGTACCCTCCATCAACAGCAAATCAGCTTCTTTGAGCACAGTTGGATCATTCATTAACACTGCATTTTTGTTACCTAAATCTCCGGAAAAAACGACTTTTTTATTTTTACCTTTATCACTAAATGTTAGTTCAATAATGGCTGATCCAAGAATGTGACCTGCATCATGAAATGTCACTTTTGCTCCAGCAGATATAAAAAAATCAGCTTTATAAATATGGGATTGGCACAAAGATAATGTTTTAGATACATCCTTTTCTGTGTATTTAGGCTCTAATAAAGGTTTACCTTTACGAGCTAAGATGCGATTTTCACGCTGTAAATCACCTAAGTAAATACTGACTGAGTCAAGTAACATAACCTGTAATAAATCAGCGGTGGCGTCGGCGCAATGAATGGGCCCATCATAACCGTCGTGTACTAATTGGGGTAACATTCCACTATGATCGAGATGAGCATGAGATAGAATGACTGCATCAATTGTATGTGGGTCAAATAAAAATATTTCCTGTTGTTCCCTATCGACTCTGCTTCCTCCTTGATGCATACCACAATCCAATAATATGCGACCTAATGACGGTGCCTCAAGCATATGACATGAGCCTGTGACTTCTTGTGCAGCCCCTAAAAACTTGATTGTGGCCATTATTTGTCAACCTAAATAGAAAGAATATTTAAAATCCATTTCAGCATAAATAACTTTGACTCCACTTGATATGAGTCAACACAATTTACAATTCTTTTAGTATTAAACTTTGATGTTGCTATTCAATATGAATAACAACATCAAGATTACATATATGAAGAACTTGATCAGTATCAATAGTAGGCATCCAACATCCCACATAATAATGTAATAGCTTGATACCAGACTAAGGGTCTCCCTATGAAGAAAAAAGCATTGCGTATTGGTGTGTTAACCGGTGGAGGAGATTGCCCTGGTTTAAACGCCGCTATTCGTGCAGTGTCTAAAAGTTTGATGATCAATTGCTCAGCTGAAATTATCGGTATCTATGATGGCTTTTTAGGACTGATAGAGCAGCGTATTAAACCCTTAGACTATGCGGATTGCAGTGGTATTTTATCTCAAGGGGGCACCATACTTGGCACCAATAACACTGCCAGCCCATTTAACTATAAAGGTAAAGACGTATCAAGCGAAGTGATGGATTATTATCTCAACCTTGAGTTAGACGGATTAGTCGTAATCGGTGGTGATGGTACGTTATCTATCGCGTATGAGCTGTCGAAACTGGGTATGAATATAGTCGGCATACCCAAAACCATTGATAATGATCTAATGGGTACTGATCGAACGTTTGGCTTTGATACCGCTATTGGTATCGTGACTGACGCATTAGACCGCCTGCGCACTACTGGACAATCTCATAAGCGCGTTATGATACTTGAAACCATGGGCAGATATGCTGGGTGGATAGCCTTACATGCAGGTATTGCAGGTGGTGCTGACGTTATTATTATCCCCGAGTTTGCATATGATATTGATGAAGTAGCCAAAGCTTGTAAATCACGAATGGGTGAGCAACATTATTCTATTATAGTGGTAGCCGAGGGGGCTAAACAGGTTGATGGGCAATTGACCGTTCGCGAAACCAACGAATTTGGTGTTGAGCCTATACGTTTAGGCGGCGTAGCCAATGTATTAAAAATGCAGTTAGAACAAAAAATAGACGCTGAAATAAGGGCCACAACCTTAGGCCATATTCAAAGAGGGGGCTCACCATCAGCATACGACCGAGTCTTTGCTACTAACCTTGGCTGTTATGCGGCGTCATTAGTGGCAAACAAACATTTTGGAACAGTAGTGGTGCTTAAAAACAACCAACTGTGCAGTACATCTCTTAAAAATGTCGCTGATAAAAGTAGATTAGTGAAAAGAGAAACCCCTGCCCTAGCCACTGCACTGTCGATGGGAATATGTTTTGGAAATGCTGAACTCATAACAGGGTTATACAGTTTAAAACATGATTTTCCTAGTTCACTTGGTAGTCACTCACAAAGGGCCAAAGCTTAAATTTTTACTATGAACACAAGCAACTTGGCACAACACTGTGCATATATATTTTGATATCGAAAAATAGCTAAAGCAATGAGAGCTTTCTAAATATTATTATAAATTGAAGCCATTTAATGGATTAACTAACTTTAGGCCTAAAAAGCCTAAAACCTAATTAAGATGAAAAGGAACATTTTATGACAGATTCAACAGGTTATATTCGCTGGTTCAAGGAACTTAATATAGACGATGTTTCCTCAGTTGGTGGCAAGAACGCTTCGTTAGGTGAGATGTTCCAAAACCTAACCGTCGAAGGGGTGCGGGTGCCCAATGGTTTTGCCATTACAGCGCAGGCGTATAACTATGTACTTGAGTACAATAATGTGTGGCCACTATTACATGATGTGCTTGATGGGCTCGAACCCGACAATATTAAGGCTTTACAGCAATGCGGCAAAAAAGCTCGAGAAATTGTATTAAAATGCAAACTACCTGATGACCTTAAAACATCGATTTTGAGTGGTTACAATCAACTTAAACGAGAATATGGAAATGAAATATCTCTGGCGGTACGCTCCTCGGCGACTGCCGAAGACTCCCCTGAAGCTTCTTTTGCTGGACAAAACGATAGTTACCTTAATATCAGTGGAGACGAGGCTTTGCTTGATGCTTATCAACGCTGCTTAGCGTCAAATTTTACCGACCGTTCGATTCACTACAAGTATGATAATAATTTTGACTTCTACAATGTGTATCTCTCTGTTGTGGTGATGAAGATGGTACGTAGTGATATAGGAACCAGTGGCGTGATGTTTTCCCTAGATACAGAGACTGCCTTCAAAGATGTGGTTTTCATTAATGCTGCTTTGGGTTTAGGCGAAAATATCGTTCAAGGCACAATCGAACCTGACAGTTTCTATGTTCACAAACCCACCTTTGACAAAGGTTACCGTAGTGTATTGAAACGCCGATTGGGACAAAAAAAATTAAAAATGATTTTTACAGATAATCTCAATACCAACAATATATCTGTGGAATATACCGAAAACATAGATACCAGCAATGAAGAAAGAGCACACTTTTGTATTACCGACGACGATGTCATGCTGTTGGCCGACTACGCTATTAAAATTGAAAACCATTATTCGCAAAAAGCCGGCTTTTACAAACCTATGGATATGGAGTGGGCAAAAGACGGTATCGACGGAAAACTCTATATTGTGCAAGCTCGGCCTGAAACAGTATCCTCACAAACAAATAGTACAACTCTTAAAGTTTACCACCTCAAAGAAAGCGCCAGCATCATTGCAAAGGGTCAGGCTGTTGGTACTCGAATAGGTGCTGGAAAAGTGAGAGTGATCAACAATGTTAAGCTTCTGAGCGACTTTCAAGCTGGGGAAGTACTAGTTGCCGAAACCACCACACCAGACTGGGAACCTGTCATGAAAATCGCCGCAGCGATAGTGACTAATAGAGGAGGTCGCACTTGTCATGCCGCTATTGTGGCACGTGAATTGGGGATCCCTGCGATTGTAGGTACCAATAACGCCACTGAAAAACTTTGCAATAAGCAAGCCGTAACGGTTAGTTGTGCAGAAGGTGAACTTGGTCATATATATGAGGGTATTTTAAACTTCGATATTGAACATACTGATCTCAGTCAACTATCAAAGCCCAAAACACAGATCATGATGAATTTGGGTAATCCAGATCAAGCTTTTAGTCTTGCCTCTTTACCTGTTGATGGCATTGGACTGGCACGAATGGAATTTATTATTAATGAATACATCAAGGTGCATCCGATGGCGTTTAAACACCCAGAAAAAGTTGATGATGTGACTAGGGATAAAATCGACACGATCTGCACCGCCTATGAAAACCATCAAGACTTTTTCATTAAAACCCTTTCTGAAGGTGTTGCTACCATTGCAGCTGCGGTATATCCAAGACCCTGTGTTGTGCGCATGAGCGACTTCAAAAGTAACGAATACGCCACTTTGTTAGGTGGAAAGTTTTTCGAGCCCCAAGAAGATAATCCGATGATTGGGTTTCGTGGTGCTGCTCGTTATACTCATCCTGTTTATGCTGAAGGCTTTGCGCTGGAGTGCAAAGCGATGAAGCGGGTGCGCGATGAGATGGGCATGACTAATGTAATATTGATGATCCCCTTTTGTCGTCGGATTCAAGAAGGTGAAAAAGTACTTGAGTCTATGGCTAAAAATGGCCTCAAGCGTGGTGTCAATAGCTTAAAAGTGTATGTCATGTGCGAGATACCCAATAATGTCATTCAGATAGATGCCTTCGCAAAACTTTTCGATGGGGTATCAATTGGGTCTAATGACCTGACACAACTCACCTTAGGTGTAGATCGGGATTCAGACATTGTTGCTTTTGATTTCGACGAGCGTGATCCTGGCGTAAAAGAGATGATCCGATTGGCAGTCGAAGGAGGTAAACGAAATGGTATTCATACCGGTATTTGCGGACAAGCCCCATCAGACTACCCAGAAATAGCCGAGTTTCTGGTACAGATTGGAATTGACTCTATGAGTCTTAATCCTGACACAGTACTCGCCACAACTAGACATATACTGGAAGTAGAAAAGTATTTGTAAGAAATAATCATATTGATGGCTTTAATCTATGCGAAAGACAATTAATCACACTTTATTCCCTCAAAATATAGTTATCATAACCCCTTGGAGTCCACCTATAAAACCTTAGGTGGGCTCTTTTTTATTGAAATGAGATAGTACATATGTTCATCTGAAAAGTAGAATAATGATGCTATATTTCAATAATATATATTTTTATTGGGCCACTGAAAATACTAATTAAATGTTAGATATAAATAACCGATGAACTTCAACATCTTGGCTATTAGGGTGTGACCTGTTCGTTTTTTATATCAGTGTCTTACCCATTTAATGATAGTGAATTTACCTACCCTCATGGTGTTAACCGCTTCTTCTTAGTGGACACTTTGATCAGCTACTAATTGAGACGTTCTAGTGAATGTCTTACGTGTTTTCTTTTTTATATTGGCATCTAATACTGCAATGAAATCTAGCATAACATCTCTTAATAGGTGGCCAAATTAACTATGTCAATACGTTGGAAGCGACAGGGTTGAATCAAAATGGATTCCATTGGTTAGAGAAATAGCCTATGTTTGCTTTATCATGTCGATTGCAATAACTATAGTATGCAAGGCATGTGACAACCATGAGAGCGCATGTCACAAAATAAACCTCTGTTTAGGGATTCCATTTTTTCGAAGTTCTACAGTAATGGAAGTTCCCAAGTTGTCTGGTTTGGCTAAATACTTAGGAATTGTAACCGTGTTTGTACGTCATATTGTTGCAGGCCGTATTAATTTCATACCATTTTTTTTTCATTCATCAGTTCGTAACTCAGAAATTTTATTAGTTCACTAAATTCTCCTGACAATTTAGCCAATGCATCTTCTATGCTAAATAAACCAACAAGTGCGCCTTTTACGTTCACAACAGGAACACTTTTTACACCATAATAACGCAGGTACTTAAGTGCCTTTTTTACATTATGCGTTTCATTCACGCAAAACAATTCACAGGTCAAAATATCTTCAGCCAGTAATACAGAGGGGGATATGTTTTCCGCGAGTACTTCGAGCACCAAATCATGATCGGTAATTAAACCTTGAGGCATAAGTTCTCCATTCGTATTATCAACAACCACGACTAACCCAACCTGTTGCTCCCTCATCACTCTAGCGACGTCAAGCACTGAATCTTGCTTTAAAACATATACAACATTTTTTGAACATATTTCTCCAACATTCACTGGGGTCTCCCATTAATAAAACATAATTAATAGTAGAAGGTTTTGGAGGGGGCATTATTGATTTGAGTCAAATAAAATAATAGGTTTGGGTGAGTCTAAGTCCAAAGACTGTTTTGCTCTATCAGTACTTTTGGTACAACAATCCTTGCCGTATTAAGTATTTTTCACCTTCTACTGCCCATAAAACAATAGAAGAAACAGCGATACATATAATCAGTTCAGATAAAGGTAATGGCTGGGTGTGCAAAACACGATTAAAAGCGGGAGTATAAACAACCATTAGTTGTAACAAAACGGTGACCCCAATGGCGATTAACATTGGCTTATTACTGAATACACCGAGTGTGAAAATAGATTCTTTATCACTGCGCACTACCAACGAATGGAACAGTTGAGAAAACACTAAAACAGTGAACACAGATGTTTGCCAGTAACCTACTTCACGTTCAACTGACCAAGCTAACATTCCAATGGATAAGCCCCCTACTGCTAACCCTACCCATAAAATATGCTGCCACATACCGTGAGTAAATAAACTTTCATTGTATGGCCTTGGAGGACGTTGCATAACATCCCGTTCAGCTGGCTCAGCACTAAAGGCTAACCCTGGTAAACCATCAGTGACAAGATTTATCCATAAAATGTGAATAGGTAATAGAGGGATTGGAAGGCCACATAATGGAGCAAGAAAGAGTGTCCAGATTTCACCTGAATTTGAGCTCATGGTATCTTTGATAAATTTTCTAATATTATCGAATATTCTGCGGCCAGCCTTTACCGAGCTGACAATAGTTGAAAAATCATCATCTAACAACACCATGTCGGCTGCACCTCTGGCGACGTCAGTTCCAGCTTTCCCCATGGCGATACCTATATTAGCGCGCTGCAACGCTGGCGCATCATTTACCCCATCTCCTGTCATGGCAACAAATTGATTGTTATCCTGCAATGCTTTTACAATTTTTAACTTTTGAATTGGCGATACTCTGGAAAAGAGTTGTATTGAACTGACGATATTGACTAATTCCTGGTTGGATATGAGGTCGAGCTCTTTGCCATCTAACATTTTGGGTTCGCCTTTAGCGATATCTAGACGTTTGGCGATTGCTAGTGCTGTTCCTCGATGATCCCCTGTAATAATAACTGGGGTGATGCCTGCAGAAATACAATCTGCCATTGCTTTTGGCACTTCGGTTCTAAGTGGGTCGGTTAGCGCAACTAAACCTAAAAAAGTCAGGTTTTTCTCAATAGTATCGGCGTCTATGTTTTCGGGCATTGACTCGAAGTGACGACTGGCAAATGCCAATACACGATAACCGTCATTGGCTAATTGTTCAGCTTGAGCTAAAATTTGGGATTTTTTAAGGTTTATTTGTCGTGCCATTAAACAGCAATCCAGGACCTCTTCTGTTGCTCCTTTGACATAAGCTACAACACCTGACGAATTACGATGCAGTGTAGTCATAATTTTTCGTTGACTGTCAAAGGCGATAGCAGCTTGACGGGGCGTATGTTGTATTAGTTTATCCTTGTCAAAACCACTGTGTTTTGCATATTCAAACAAAGCCATCTCTGTCGGCTCACCAAAGGGCATACCGTCTTTTTGCATCACATCATTACTAATCGCAAGCGCTTCTCCGAAAGCTTCCCCAAGCCCAGTATAATCTTTGGCTAAATGACTAGTCTGTTGATGGCCTTCGAACACCCGTTCAAGAGTCATTTTATTCTGCGTTAATGTGCCAGTCTTGTCGGTGCATATGAAGGTTACAGAACCCAATGTCTCGACCGCGGGAAGATTACGAACTAAAGCTTGTTGCTTAAGTAATTTACGAGCACCAAGTGCAAGAGAAATAGTGATAACCGCGGGTAACGCTTCAGGTATTGCGGCAACAGCTAAACTGACAGAGGTTAAAAACATTAACAGCAATGGTTGCCCTTGCATGAGTCCTAACAACAGCAATATTGCACAGATACATAAAATAGCAGTCGCAAGGTGACGACCAAACTTCATCAATCTTATCTGCAAAGGGGTTTTGGTATCATCTTCTTGCTGTAATAATGTGGCAATTTTTCCAATTTCCGTATTTAAACCCGTTGCAAAAACCACACCTGTGGCTCGTCCGTGAGTGATCAAACTCCCCTTAAAAACACAGTTTTTCTGATCACCCGTAAAAAGGTTGTTGTCCTTTATTTTTGTGTGCTGTTTGATTATCGATTGTGATTCTCCAGTGATTGAAGACTCGTTAACCTGTAATTCTTCTACCTTAATTAAACGCATATCCGCAGGTGTTATATTACCTGCTTCTATTAATACGATGTCGCCTACAACCAGTTTTTCTTCAGGCAAGGTAAAGGTTTGACCGTCACGCAATACAGTGGCAGATGGGGATGCCATTTTTTGCAAAGCCTCAAGGGCTTGTTGGGCCCCAAACTCTTGTATAGTGCCTACAACCGCATTTAATAACAAAATGATAAATATAGCGGCACTATCAATTAACTCGCCAATTAAACCCGATATCAGTGCGGCAGCTATCAACACTATAATCATAAAATCAGCAAACTGTTTAAAAAATAACTGCCAGATTGATCGTGTCTTCTTGGAAGGAATGACGTTAGGCCCGTTTTGCAACAAGCGCTGCTGAGCCTGTTGTGAAGTCAGCCCATTAGCTGACGTTTCAAGCTCTATTAGTGCCGTTTTGACGTCAAGGTTATAGAAGTTTTTTTGCAAGCGATTACCCCACAAAAACAAAAATAAGTGCGGCGGTTAATATGCCAACCATTAATGTTCTTATTCCACTTTGCCACCAAGAGATGCCTGAAACACGACTAAGAAACACACCGAGCAAGAAAATAACTGTCATCGCGATAAAAACAGAAATAATAAGAGGAGATATTGGCAATACCATCCCACTTTTATAAAGCCATAATGGCAGTAGGATAAGCAGCGAAATCAATAACGGAGCTAGACCATTAACCAGCGCAATAACAATGGGAACAATGCGCGCTGCATGGGCGTGAGAGCTTTGACTTAAATCTGTTATCATTGCATTTTCAAGCTTAGTTAAAACGTATTTTCGCTCAGCACTTTCGCTCACATATGCACTGCTAATACCACTCACACATAAGGCGATTGATGCTCCCATACACACATTTATAATATTATTTATATCAGTTGGTGTGCTGAATAAAAAACCTAAAATAAGACCTAACATTGTTAATGCACCATCAAATCCATTGACGATAAAATATCGTCGCATAATGCCCTGTGAATGGGTCAGTTCCACGAGACCTTTTATGTCCATATAAGTTATCAATTAATCTTGCGGTCTATCATTTATTTGGCTAAAAGCATCGACTTCATCAATGCTGTGTAATGATGCCCCCATCTCAATTATCGCAGCTTGTACCATTTCAAAATCTATACTGGGAGCCTTTAACTCAAGTTGTACAGTTTCAGTATTTTCATCCACTTCAATTACCGCTAAATGCACATCGTATTCGTTACCTAAGTCTGCCAAAACCATGGCGAATTCATAGGCGTTAGGATGATGAGGCTTAAGTACATCTAAGATGATCCTGCGAATAGTTGCCATGTTTTAGACCATATATAATTTAATTGATTAGAGTGTAAGTGCATTAGACTTAATAAATATTGATATAGATCGAGTATTGACCCGATTTAGGATGGCATTAATCCTTATCAAACAACTATTATGATTAGATTCTTACCTCATGAAGAACACGTTCAGATGCCCAGAAAAAAATTCCTGTTATCTATTCCCAAGCCCCCTCACCCAATAAATCGTAAAGAAGCATTGCCATGGCAAAAACCTAAACCGATCAGTGAGGATCCTGCGATTGCAAATAAGCTAGAAGCAATAATGACCAACCGCTCTTATGTGCCTGCTATTGAAGATATTAATTTTTTAAAGGGACCTAATGCCAGAGGTATTAGGCTGCAATTAGATTATCTGAAACCACAAGTGTTATTAAATAAACACGGTATTGAACACACTATTGTGGTCTTCGGCAGCACGCGCATTGTCGAACCACAAGGGGCACAAAATAAGATAGATTTATTACACAATCAACTTGAAGAAAAGCCACAAAACAAAAAGTTAATTAAAAAACTAGCCGTTGCTAAACGCATTCAAAATAATAGTCAGTATTACCAAGTAGCAAGGGAATTTGCAGCCCTTGTGGGTAAGTTTGGAGACGGTTCTAGTGACTCTCAGTTAGTGATCATGACAGGAGGTGGCCCAGGTATTATGGAAGCAGCCAATCGTGGCGCTGCAGAGGCGCAAGCTGAAACAGTTGGTCTGAATATTACTCTGCCAAATGAGCAATTTCCTAATCCTTATGTCACACCAGAGCTTTGTTTTCAATTCCATTATTTTGCCATACGTAAATTACATTTTGTGCTTAGAGCTCGGGCATTGGTGGCTTTTCCTGGTGGTTATGGCACCTTAGATGAGTTGTTTGAAACATTAACTTTAATTCAAACGCGCAAAATCAAACCTATGCCGGTTGTTTTAGTGGGCCAGTCGTTTTGGCAAAAAGTGGTAGATATTGACTTTCTCGTTGATGAAGGTGTGATCGATGAAGAAGACCAAGATTTGTTTTGGTATGCAGAAACAGCCGAGGATATATGGTTAAGCATTAACGCATGGTATGCAGATAAGGGAGGAAGTTTACAACCTTAAACTGGTATACCAATTGGTATTAGATGTTAATCTTAATACTGGTGAATCTTAAGTACTTCGTCGATTTTACAAGTTATCACACTGACTTTTGTATAACCTATTCTGGCTAATTGTTCTGCCGCTAAGGTAGCACGTAGCGAAGATGCACAATGTAAATAGATTGGTCGCTCAGGATCTTTTACTATTTCTAATATTTTCATTTCCAATACTCCCCTAGGTATATTAATAGCGCCAATCGCAGGCGCTGATAGATGTTCAGCTGACTCTCGCACATCTATCAGTAATCCATTATTTTGATTAATATCTTGTGCTGCTTGTTTTGCGGTTAAAAGTTGTACGTTTTGTTTCGCTTGCTGCAGTAGTTGTGGAAGTGTTTTTAGCATAATAAATTCCTGAAAGTTTATATGTTCTTTAAATAAATTCCTGAAAGTTTATATGTTCTTTAATTAGCGCTCAAAGCCAGTATGTCACCTGAGTTGAGACCCGAAACAATTTCTACCTGATTAAGTTGAGACTTTCCTAATCGCACAAAACGTCGGCTTAAATTGTCATTTTTTAATAACCACACCATATCAAGTTGGCCAAAACTTTTCACATATTCCACTGGGATCGATAATACCTCTTTAGTGCCATCTTCTATTAACATTCTGGCAAACATACCAGGCCTTAGATTAGGATCAAATTCTATTCCTGCTTTTATCAAAAATGAGCGTGCATTGGGATCGGCGGCAGGCACAATTTCAACGATAATGGCATTAATTTCTTTACCTACAGAGTCTACCTTCACTGTTATTTTTCGACCAATATCGAGCTGGGTTGCCAATGATTCACGTACATCAGCTTCAATTTGCAAGGTCAATGGATCGTACAAAGACAAAAGCAATTGCCCTGGTGATGCCATATTGCCAGGCTCAGCAGATCTCTCAACCACTACGCCTGAAAAAGGTGAGGTTATTTTGCTATATTCAAGGGCAGTTTGTGCCGCTTGTTTACGCTGTTTTGCTGCGACCAGTTCTGAGCCATAACGGCGAAAATTTGTCACTGCCACATCAAGTTCACTTTGTGAGACTAAGCCTTTTTCTTTTAGTGTTTGAGCTCGTTCAAAATTGGCCTTTGCTTCAGTTAACATGGCTTGTGAAGCATCTACCATAGCGATTGATTGAGCTAACTGTGCTTTTAGCCCCTCGCTTTCAAGCGTAACCAGTAACTGACCTTTTTGTACATTGTCCCCTGCCCTTACATGAATGTTTTTTATTCGAGCCAATATTTGGCTTGATAACAAGGTTGCTTCTCTAGCTTTAATGCCAGCCGGTATCGATTCTATTATTGGCCTAGTGATATATTTCACAGAGAAGGTATTTAATGCTTTATCAGCTGGACGCTCAAGCAACCCAGGGACGACTTGGCTGGTAAATACGCCTGCCATCCAAGCGACAACGACCAATAATCCTACAACAGTGAATACTGGGATAGCCCATTTGTTAATGCTCATAAGGTTTGTTCCTTAAACGGTGATTGCGGTTTATCTTCGAACACTAGGAAATACACCATAGGGACGACAAATAGTGAAAAAAGTGTTGAAGCAATGATGCCAAAAATTATGGCTAGAGCCAGTCCGCTAAAAACGGGATCTAGAGTAATCACTAAATTTCCTAACATAGTCGTACCTGCAGTGAGTAAAACTGGTCTCATACGTACCTCACCCGCAGCCAAAAGTGATTGTTTGATATTCATACCCTTGGCTCTGGCTAAGGTAATAAATTCCACTAAGATAAGTGAATTTCTAACGACTATGCCAGCAAGCGCAATCATGCCTATCATTGCTGTGGCAGTGAATAATATGGGATCAGGCGCCCCGGCAATTTCACGTTCACCAAATTGATTTAAGAGCCAAAAACCTGGCATGATGCCAATGATAGTAAGTGGAATAGCCGACATAATAATGAACGCTAAGGCTGAACTCGAGGTTTGTAATTTAAGTAAAAAGAAAATGGCAACTAGTGCAAACGCAAAGGCAATGCCCATATCTCTGAAAACGTCTAAGGTAATCTTCCATTCTCCTTCACCCGAAAATGAGTAAGACGTACCCTCTGGTAATTTCCATGGGTCACCTCCACCGGATTGTAAATATGTTCTGTTTTGCCAATCATTTTGTTTAACTGAACGATCTGCTTCATTATTGATAAGGTCAGCGCTTAAATCTGCAATGACTTCTGCAGGTGTGCGACCAGCCAACTCAGCAGTCACATATATCACTGGAACCAAATCTTTATGTAAAATGGGTTGTGAAACTTTGGTTTGTTGCCATTGCCCCAACTCTGCAAGACTCACCAATGACTGTGGAGACACTTCTAATCCAAGGCCATTATCCTGCTGTGCAATTGCACCCTGCCCCACAACCTGCAATGACAAAATATCGGTCAGAGATTGTCTGTTTTTATAGGGTAATTTAACCTCTATTGGTACAGGTGATGCGTCGCTTTCAACCTGATAAATGCCTGCCCTTTTAGATGCGATAGCCACCGTCAAAGCATTATTAATATCAACGGTGGAAATGCCTGACAGTGCCGCTTTTTGTTTATCTGTCACAAAACGCCAGATTAACTGCTCACTGTTGATACTCGAATCAATTTCGACCACATGAGCTTCAGATTTAAGACGAGACATCAGTCCTAAAGCCGCAGCTTGATGAATTTCGGGGCTAACAAAAGGTTGCCCATAGATTTCAGCCACAAAAGTGCTCAGAACAGGTGGGCCTGGCGGTACTTCAATTACTTTTATTGACAGGTGGTCTCGTTGTAAGGGTGCAAGCAAGTCTCTAAGACGTAAAACAATAGCGTGAGATTGATGTTCACGCTCGGTTTTATCCAGCAAGGTAACTCTTAAATCCGCCAAATTTGATGCTTGGCGCAGATAGTGCTGGCGAACCATGCCATTAAAATCTATGGGAGATGGCTGGCCAATATAACTCGCAATTGCCTTAGCTTCTGGTAATAATTTAACTGTTTGGATCACATCTTCAACAGTTGCTGCGGTCTGCTCTAGTGAGGTGCCCTCCGGCATATCTATTAAGACTTGTATCTCATTTTTGTTATCAAATGGCAAAAGTTTAAGAGGCACACTTCTCATTAAAGGCAAGATACAAGAAACAATGAATAAAACTAACACTATCCATAAGCCTAACTTGCTCCTACTTTTTTTAGCAATCAGTGGATTTAACATACGAGAGTAAATGCCATTGGTTTTATCTGCTATTGCAGTGCTCGAAGGTTTTAAAATTTTAGACGCTAACCACGGCGTGATAGCAAAGGCCACAAAAGTGGAAATAACTACACTAACAGGCACATTAAATGCCATGGGAGCCATGTAAGGACCCATCATGCCAGTAATAAAAGCTAAAGGTACAAAGGCCAATATTATAGTAACCGTTGACATAATCAACGCAGGACGTATTTCTGACATAGCATCAATAATATTCGTTTTATTTGAGGCGCTTTTATTACCCATAAAACGGGTGATATTATCAATGCCGGTAATCGGATCATCCACTAATAAGCCCAATGAAAGAATAAGCGCAAACAGTGTGACCCTGTTTATTGTATAACCTAATGCGAAGTCCAACATCAAAGTCAGTCCATAACAGATAGGCACGGCCAAGGCCACTACAATAGCTTGGCGCCAGCCTAAAAACACACCAATAAACACCACTACAGTAAACACCGCAAATGCCAAACTTGAGGTTAGGTTATTGACCTTTTCATTTGCCGTTTGGCCATAATTTCTAAGGTATTCATAATCCACTTCTTCAGGTAATAATTTTGTTTGTAGCTCTTCCATTTTAGCCAGTACATCACTAGCAACAGTGACAGCATTACTACCCTTTTGTTTGGCTACACTGATAGTTACCATTGGATATTTGTCTTGCTGTGCAGTATTCGCACCATTTGCTCCATTTGCAAATTCTAACCACTGGTAACTTTTAGGCTCGGAAGGTCCATCGCGTATTTCGGCAATGTCTTTTAGCAAAACCATTTTTCCATTGATGACGTTCACTACAATGTTATTTAACGACTGCAAATCACGGATGACATCTCCAGACTCAATCACAAGTGTATTTTGTCCAAGTGATAGTTCTCCATGCCTAGTGAGCTGATTCGATTGCGCCAGAGCATCTACCACATTCATGACACTGGTTTGACGGGCAGCCAGTGCTTGTATATCAAGCAATACTTGTATAGATCTTGAGCGGCCACCTACTATGTTGACCTCACTGGTATTGGGCAGACTTTGAATAACAGTCGATACTTCTTGTGCCATTCTGCGAAGTTCATAATCAGAATAGAGATCGGGTGAGGTGCTATAAAGGCCAACTATCAGTATTGAAACATCGTCAACTTCAATGGGTTTAACAATCCAATTAGTCACAACGTTGGGGATTTTATCTTGATTAGAATACAGTTTATTGTAGGTGTTGATTAATGCTCGTTCTCTGTCTTCGCCAACATTAAATCGTAGGGTGACATTTAATGTCCCATCGTGTGATGTAGAGTAAATGTGTTCAATGCCAGGGACTTGTTTGAGCAGTTTCTCTAGTGGTACAGTAACTTGACGTTCAACTTGACGAGCAGATAGATTAGGCACATCCACCCACACATCAATCATCGGTACCACTATTTGTGGCTCTTCCTCACGTGGCGTATAAGTGAGCGCAATAGCCCCTAAAAATAAGGCAACAATAAATACAAATTGAGGAAATTCACCTTTCAATGAATAGGCAACGAGTCTGTCTATTGGATGTTTTTTCATATCATTTAATTATTCGGTAACACAGAAAAATTCATACATTTTTTCGATTATTTGTTTCACTCTGATATCTGTCACCGAGTAAAATATAGTCTGCGCTTGCCGTCGTGTCGAAACGAGCCCGGTTTTTCTCAGTGCCGCCAAATGCTGCGATAATGCTGATTGAGTAAGAGGTACTAATTGATTTAATTCATTCACTGAACATTCTTTGTCAACTAGACTGCATAAAATCATTAGCCTATTTTTATTAGCTAACATTTTCAAAAATGATTCTGCCTCAGAAGCATTGGCTTTAATTTGATCTAGATCCAAGTTTGTTGACTCCGATTTGATTTACACTTGTAATATTATAATCATTATATTAGATTTGTCTAATATTAGAATCTACTAATGTTAAAAGAGGTGTTAAATGAATATTAATCAAGGCTTGAGATTGGTCGCTGGGGTCATGATTTTAGTGTCGTTGCTACTGACATATTTTGTACATGCCAACTGGGTATATTTTACGATATTTATTGCGGCAAATCTAATTCAGTCAGCTTTTACAAACTGGTGTCCGTTGATGACAATTATGAGGAAGATGGGGGTGCAGGATTAGTACTTTGTGAATAAAATTTAGGAACACATCTTAGTAGTAACCTTACATTTTATTCTTCCGACTTAGAGTTAATTATTGGTAACATTCGAATTAGAGCATTATCGTGCCTAATGTAGTGATGATATAATCCAGCGAGAACATGCAAACCAATAATATAATAACCAACAGAACCCACGGTCTTATGCACTTCTTCAATAGTTTTTGCTAAATGTTCATTTTCGGCTATTAATGTGGGTAAAGTTAAGCCAAAAAATGGGATGCTTTTTCCTTCAGCACTTAAGATAAGCCAACCTGCAATTGGCATACAAATCATCAATATGTATAGAGCAAAGTGAAAAGCCTGAGCTAATAATCTATGCCATTTAGTTAAAGTAGATGGTGCATTAGGTGTGAGTGTTACCCACCTTGTGATAAGTCTTACCCACACCAATACAAATACGCAAAGCCCTAGCATAAAATGCCAAGCTTTAAGTGTGTCTCTTGACTCACTTCCTTTTGGGTAAATTTCTCGAAGTTCTATGCAGCTGTATACTGCAACGAGTAACAAGAACATTATCCAATGCAAAATAATGGACAACGTGGCATAAGGTTGCTGTTTGGTTAGGTCCATTTATACCACCCCGTCTAGATTTTAATTTACATGATCCTGACAGCTAATACATCCTGCTTTGCACCATGTAATACTGAATTAGCTGTTGAACCCAACAAAAGTTTTAGACCGCTGCGGCCATGAGTACCGATTACAATCAAATCTGCATCAATCTCATTTGCTAATGTATGAATTTCCTCAGCTGCATTGCCAATGGGTAAATAAAGTTGCTTTAGAGGAATATTATTGGTTTGGCCAATTTCTTCTAATCGCTTTTTTGCTTGTTTGTGGATATCTGCTACATAATCCCCCCCTACTGCAATAATATAGGGTTGAAAATAAGTGGTCGGCAAAGTCACAAAGACAATACTCAGATAACTTGGGTTTTTGACAACACACAAAGCTCTTTCGAGTACTTGATCATATTCAGAATAAATATCAATAGCCACTAATATGCGTTGATAAGTTTTCATGTTTCTTCTCCAAATAGGTGATGTATGATTACTTTTAATTCCTTTAATAAGCACTCCCAAAATTGAATTGAGTTGAGTTCCAAATGTAAATATGGCGTGCGAGAACAAATATCATTAATTTTAATCACTTTAGGCACTTAATTAAGCACAAGAAAAATACTGAATATTGACCAATATCATCTTTACTCTTAATTATCTTACCTTAGGGAAATACTAAATAATAAAAAGGTGATTTTTGTTTGAATCAATTCATTGCATGCTTTACTTGTTTGGGATGTTTACGGCTCGTAAAGGGTTGTGAACAAATATCTATCGCAACACTATTTTTTAACGAAGCAAAGTTTAAAATAGACAAGTACCGAAGCTGAACTGCAATAATGTTTCTTTGTTGAAAACCAGCAAATATGCGACTCACAGTTTCTATCGCCATGCCTAAATAATTGGCGATATCAGTACGTGTCATGCTTAACATAAATTCGCGCCCCGATAAGCCTCTTTCAGAAAAACCCATAGATAAATCAAGTAAAAACCTGGCTACCTTTTGTTCGCTTGAACAGGTCCCTAAACACATCATCATCGCACTATCGCAAGCTAAACTATGACTCATCGATTGCAGTAAACTGTCACGAAAAACAGAGCTTGTTTTAATCAAACTATTTATCTCTGATTCTTTGATTAAACATACACTGCTCGTCTCAAGAAAACGCACAGTTTGTTTATGCATATGACCATTAAAACCATCTATTCCGATCATATCTCCTGGGTAATGAAACTTAGTGATATGTTCATCTCCTTCTCTGGAGGTAATAAAAGATTTAGCCGATCCAGAACGTAACACATAGATACCTTCAAAATGATCGCCCACTGAGAATAGGTTATCTCTGCGATGAAAAACCCGATGTGAATTATGCTGATGTCCGTTATTGGAAGCGTTAGTCTTCCCAATACAAATTTCCATCAATGATGCAGCATTGTAATAATCATTTTGTGCTTGATATGTTGTCTTCATCTCGGTATTACCTCTAAATTAAGGAATATCAACAGACATAAAGCTTAATTGTCTAGCTGCCACTTTTACTCTAAGGTAAAATCATATACCTTAAATAGATTCTCAAAATATTAGGAATATCGCCTAAATTACTTCGGGAACTACTTATATTGGATGCTGATAATGCCTAAACATGATGAGTCAAACTTTAACCAAGTATTGTCTAATAAGCCTCCTGGTCAAGGTACAATTAAAGATGCTAACCAAAGATTGATTGCATTACTTGATGCTGCAGTTGACGCTTTAGTTATTATTGATGGCAAAGGTAATATCGAGCTTTTTAATAGCGCAGCTCAAAAGATGTTTGGCTATTCAAAGCGAGAAGTTTTCGGTAAAAATATAAAAATGTTAATGCCTGATCCGTTTAGTATTGAACATGATAAATATTTATCATCTTATTTGACTTCTGGAGATGAAAAAATAATTGGGAAAGGTAGGAAAGTTAAGGGCAAAAAATCTAATGGTGAAGTATTCCCTATATTTCTGAGTGTTGGAGAAGTAAAAAATTCAAGCGACATACAGTTTGTTGGCATTATTCGAGATATCTCTGAACAAGAACAAGACAGAATTGAGGCTCGTGAAAGTAGGGAGCGTTTATCACATGCCTCCAGATTAAGTTCTATGGGGGAGTTAGCTGCAGGTATTGCTCATGAAATGAACCAACCTCTTTCTGCCATATCGAGTTATGCTCAAGCGTCCAAACGACTTTTACAATCCGACACACAAGATAACAAATTAAAGGTAGTCGCTGCGTTAGATAAAATTTGTGATCAAGCCATTCGCGCCAGTGAAGTAATCCATCGACTTAGAACCTTTGTCAAAAAACGCGTTGCACAGAGAGAGTCTGTTGATCTTAATGCGCTGATATATGAAACCGTCAATTTAGCAAAGGTAGACACTCGTATCCTTGACCACGAGGTATTACTAAAATTATGCCATAACAAAAAGCCGATACTGTTAGCAGACCCAATACAAATTCAACAGGTGTTACTTAATTTAATCCGCAACGGCATTGATGCTATGGAACATCATAAAGGCGCACCACTTCTTATCCACAGTCAATGGTTATCAAACATAATGATCGAGGTGTCGGTTATTGATTGCGGCCTTGGAATTGATCAAAAGACCAGTAGTGGCATATTTAACCCATTTTTCACCACCAAGGAGACAGGTATGGGAATGGGCTTATCTGTGAGTCAAACCATCATTCATGCTCATGGAGGTAATATATACTTTGGCCCTGGTAAGAATTCAGGGTGTACCTTTTCTTTTAGTTTACCCGCCACTTTCATACGCCAAGAAGATATGGAAAAATAATATGCAAAATAATAAAACTAAACATGTGTCTTCCTCACCCATGGTGCATGTAGTTGACGATGATGAAGCTGTATTAGATTCTGTTGGCATGTTGCTGGACAGTATTGGACTGAAAAACACTTGTTATATGGATGCACAAGGATTTTTAGACAGCTATAGTGGAACAGAATTTGATAAAAACAATGGTTGTATTTTACTTGATATTCGAATGCCCTTTATGAGTGGCATAGAATGTCAACATAGACTTGAACAAATGGGTTGTCGCATGCCGATTATATTTGTGACAGGTCATGGAGATGTCCCTACTGCAGTAGAAGCAATGAAAAATGGCGCTGCTGAGTTTATTCAAAAACCTTTTAGGGAGCAGCTATTAATAGATGCAATTCAAAAAGCATTACAAGTCAATATAGAAGATCAAAAACGTCTTGAAAAAATTAATCAAACTCTGGACAAATTGGCATCCCTTACTAATCGAGAGAGTCAAATCCTTAAGGCCATAGTATCAGGCAAAGCCAATAAGGTAATTGCTATTGAACTACACCTTAGTCAAAGGACAATAGAAATCCATCGTGCTCATGTTATGGATAAAATGCAGGTTAAATCCCTTGCCGAACTAGTTAAAGTTGTGATTGATGCCTCTCCTTCTCACTAATTAAGGCCTAATTTAGGTATAAATGCTTATTGCCGTATGCTGCATTGACCTTAATAATAAATGTGGTAAATAGTTATTATTAGAAATATTATACTGCTATTGAATTTATTTATGTTGTCTAAAATTAAAGCTATTGAAAAACCAATTGTTTACATAGTAGATAGTGATCATAAATTGCTGTGTTCACTTTCAAAAAAATTAGTTCAACATGATGTGATAGTAGAGGTGTTTTCTTCAGCAGAAGAATTTCTTAATACAAAATTTAGAAGTAGAGCAGCTTGCTTAATCATTGAAGTCAATTTACCTAATATGGGCGGCATAGAGTTACTTGAACATATCAATAACTTAGGTGTTAGGTTACCCACATTCATCTTGTCATCAAGTAGCGATATATCTAAAGCTGTTCGCGCAATGCAAGCAGAGGCCATCGACTTTATTGAGAAACCGTTTATAGAAAACACCTTAATTGAAAAAGTACTGGGAGTTATCAAAAAGCTTTAATATTTATCTACTTTATTACATTTAAAATGTAGCGTGATAAATCTCGTAATTAGCCATCCTTACCATCAATACTTTGACCTGTATCAAAACAGTTCTTTCCGATAAAGTCTAAATTGATCACAACAATTTTTGTGTATGTGATTAGATAATGATTCTAGGGAAGCAACAGTCATGAACAATATACAAAATATATTTCAAATTGTTTTATTAATGTTTTTGTCAACTATATTATTTGGATGTCAATCAGTTCCTAGAATTCATAGCATAGTTGATAAAGCAGCTCAATTTGATGGTTATGCAACCTATGGCTTTCATCCAACATTACTCCCTAAAAAGGACGAGTACGACTCACTTTCCTACCGTTATATCAAGTCTGCCATACACAATGAAATGTTAAACAAGGGTTATAAGTATGCATTGGAACCTGAATTATGGGTTAATTTTAATGTGTATGTAAAAGATAAAATCAAAATTAATAGTGCCCCGTCAGCATCTTTTTATTACAACTACCGACAAGGATATGATGTGTGGGGGGATTACCCGATTTTTGAGGAACGGGTAACACAATATATAGAGGGTACACTCAACATAGATCTTATAGACAATAAGACTAATCGTCTTTTGTGGGAAGGTATCGCTGTAGGTAGAGTAAGCGAAAACACTTACGATAACCTTGAAGCTAAAATTAATGAAGCTGTGGCTTTAATATTCATACATCTACCAAATTAACAAACGAATACCTTGTTTGTTAATTTGGTAGATGTATGAAACATAAAATTAATTCAATAACTGTCTTTTACCAAATTTTATTGAGGATTGATAAATGAAAGTCGGTGTTTTCAGTTGTAAACCTTATGACCGGGAATTTATGAGTTCCCGAAATAGTAACTTTGGATTTGATTTAGTGTTCTTGGATTGCAGTCTTAACAATGAAACCGTTGAACTGGCAAGACCTTTTGATGCGGTATCTGTTTTTGTCAACGATGTGATAGATGAATCGGTACTCAACTCTCTACAATCTTTTGATATCCATCATGTCGCACTAAGATGTGCAGGTTTTAATAACATTGATCTTGAACACGCTCGAAAGTTGGGAATAGGCGTATCAAGAGTCCCCAATTACTCAGCAGAATCAGTTGCAGAGCATACAGTGGCAATTATTTTAGCGCTAAATAGAAAACTACTTAAAGCTTGTAAAAGAGTGTTAGACAGTAATTTTGAGCTACAGGGTTTATTGGGTTTCAATTTACGCCACAAAACTATTGGAGTGGTAGGAACAGGAGCCATAGGTAAGGCGTTGGTTACAATACTAACTGGATTTGGTTGCCGTATTTTGTGTTGCGATCCTTCACCATCTGATGATGTAGTTCAAATGGGTCATCAATATGTCAGTTTAGAACAATTGATAAAAAAATCAGATGTGATTAGTTTACATTGCCCCCTGAATGCAGGTTCACAGCATATGATCGATCATGCTGCGATTCAAAATATGAAAGAAAAAGTGATGATTATCAATACTTCACGTGGTGGGTTGGTGAACACTCAAGCCATTGTTTCAGGATTAAAAAGTAACAAAATTGGGTACCTTGGTATAGATATATATGAAATGGAGTCTGAATTGTCGAATGGAGATCTAATATGTGAAACAATCACCGATGATACTTATCAAAGACTGGCTACCTTTCCAAACGTGTTAATCACTGCTCATCAAGGTTTTTTTACATCAGAATCTTTACAGCAAATTGCCAATACAACACTTAAAAATCTACAGTATTATTTTGCAGGTAAAATTTGCAACGAGACTTTTTTACCTTAGATGTCGGTTGAATGGACACTACTGGCTGAAATATCGGGTGGCATCGTTTTTTCTTAATGGGGATGATAATAATGGCTGACGGCTTATACACGCAGCCCATACTCTGGGGCATTATGGGGTGCCATAAGCACATTAACTTTACAATCATCTAGTGCGGTCACAGTCGCAACGGTGAGTTTTGTTAGAGCGGATTTGATGACCTTTAGTCACTCATTGGGTGTCATATTTAGTGCTAATATTGGCACCACTTTAACTGTATGGTCAGTGTTATTACTCGGTTTTAAATTAAAGCAAGGAGCCATTGTCTTAACTATTATCCTTTGCGGCGCTCTGCTGCGACTTTTTGCCAAACCTCAAAAAACTGCAATTGGTTTATCATTGCGGGGTTTGGCTTAATTTTTACTAGTACAACCGCACTTCAAGAGAGTATGTTTGGACTAAGGGAATATTTTGAATCTGAACAGCTATCATTAAAAACCTTACCTAAAAACCTTACCTAAAAAGCTTATCGTTTTATGTTTCGTCTTAGTATTGACTTTGATTACTCAATCTTCCAGTGCTGGTATAGCCTCTATCTTAGTTATTGGTATGGACATTGGTACAACTTTTTCCACTTTACTGGCGACAACTGGTGCATCAATAAGTGCTAAGCGCACTGGTTATTCCCATGTTATTTATAACTTGTTAATCAGAACGTAGTCACTTTTTTTGATAAATCCGTACATTTGTTATGAGAAAGTTTAACCGCAGAGACAATCGAACAGCATAAAGAAATAGTACTTGTTGCTTTTCACACTTGTATTAGCCTCAACGATTTGCACTAACGGCGATGTGTCAAAGTGTTTAAAAACAGCATTCGTTGACCCTACGATGCATTTTGATCTGCATCAAAATTTTGTAGTCATTAATACTGCAAAATAGAGTTCTAATTCATCTATTACAGCTAATAAAAAGTGTGCGTGTTACGTTAACTGATAGTTTTTTTTTGTTTAATCTGTCTAGAACAACAATAGTCGATTAGGTAAATATTGATTGGTCATAATAATGATTTATATGTCGTAGTGTTTTCTGAATTAACTCATCAAAATATGCTAATTATTTATAACGAAAGTTGGGATTAAAAGCTCCACCACATCCTAATGGTCTGCATGTAAGCTAAGGAAATAAAATGGAATTTAAAGATTATTACCAAATTTTGGGTGTTGATAAAAATGCAGAGTTAACAGAAATTAAAAAAGCCTACCGACGACTTGCGCTTAAGTTTCATCCTGATATGAATCCTGATGAGGGTGCAGAAGAAAAGTTTAAACAGGTGGCAGAAGCATATGAGGTGTTAAAGGATGACACTAAGCGAGCTGAATATGATGAAATGAAACGTTATGGTTCTAGTTCATCTAAAAACTTTGAAGCGCCACCTGGCTGGCAACCTTCTGGAGATTTTGGAGCGGGTAATTCAGGATCTTCTGCTAATTACTCAGAATTTTTCAATTCTTTTTTTGCAGGTGGTCAAAAGGGTTTTAGTCACGCAGGTCAACAGGAACCAGATTTATTCAAAGGTCAGGATCTAGAGATGGAAGTACCCGTATTTCTTGAAGAGTCTGTTTCTGGAACCACAAAGAACCTTGAGTATCTGGTCCCAGAGTTTGATGGTAGACAAACACAACAAATCAAAAAATCGCTTATTGTAAAAATACCTCAAGGCATTTCAGATGGTGAAAGGATTAGAGTCAAAGGTCAAGGTGCCCCTGGCCAAGGGGCTGTCAACAGTAAAAACACATTAAATGGAGATTTGTTTTTACATATTCGGCTAGTTCCTCATCCATTATTTGATGTGCAAGGTATTAATTTATTGTTAACCCTCCCACTTACCCCATGGGAAGCGGCTTTAGGCACAAAACTTGAAGTGCCAACACTTGATGGGAAAATTAACTTGAATATTCCCCCAAACAGTTGTTCAGGTAAAAAATTACGCATAAAAGGTAAGGGTCTTAAAAGCAAAACTTCACAGGGAGATTTATTGACTATCCTTAAAATTGATATACCGCCCTCAACAACTAGCGAAACCAAAAAGTTATGGGAACAATTAAGTGAAATTGAACAATACAACCCACGCGCAGATTGGAGCAACTAAATATGACCAATATCACATTACGTATACATTTAGATGAATTATGCCTAAGTGCAGATATAAGCCAAGAAGCAATAATTGAAGTGGTTGAATATGGCATCGTTACTCCACTAGAAGGTGATACATTATCAGAATGGGTCTTTGATCTAGAAAGTGCCCACTGGATAAAAAAAGCCATCAAACTTAATCAACAATTACAAATCGATTGGTTAGCAACCGCGATGGTTATAGAATTAATGAAAAAACAACAGGAATTAATAAAAGAAAATAAACAATTAAAAGTCAGGCTAAGCCGTTTACTCTAGAAAGTGTAGTTTTTAATAAACGTACTTATTTTTATACCCTTCCCCCACATTTTCAACATACCTTATTAAAGCTTGATCAAGGTCAAATCCAAGGTCTGCCTATTCATCATAATGTGAATCAAAAGATGAAGAGTTCAGTGATGAATAATAACAATAACTGTCCTTGTGATGGCTCAATATTATCCGTTAGAGGTAGCGTTGTGGATGCACATTTTTCCCGTGATTTACCCCATATCCACGAAATACTCTATGCTAATGATAAAAAAATTGTTCTAGAGGTGTTGGCACAACTGAATACAGAGACAGTTCGCGCCATCGCACTGACGCCCACTCAGGGACTGGCCAGAGGCATGTTAGTCAAATCTTCAGGAAACCCACTTGTTGCTCCAATTGGCAAAAATATTATTTCTCGCATGTTTAATGTGTTTGGAAACCCAATTGATGGTCTACCTATGCCCAAAGGTGTGCAATGGCGAAACGTACACCAACCTCCCCCGCCACTGGTTGATCGCTCAACTAGTTCTGAGATATTTATAACTGGCATAAAAATAGTCGACGTATTAGCTCCCATTGAAAGAGGTGGAAAAGCAGGTTTGTTTGGCGGTGCAGGCGTAGGTAAAACGGTTCTGCTAACCGAAATGATCCACAACATGATAGGCCATCACAAGGGTGTCAGTATATTTTGTGGTATCGGCGAACGTTGTAGAGAAGGTGAAGAGTTATATCGTGAGATGGCGCAAGCAGGTGTCTTAGAAAATATGGTGATGTTATTCGGGCAAATGAATGAACCCCCTGGAAGCAGATTCAGGATAGGTCAATGTGCATTGACAATGGCTGAATATTTTCGCGATGAAGAGCATCGCGACGTATTACTTTTAATTGACAATATATTTCGATTTATTCAGGCCGGTTCCGAAGTATCGGGATTAATGGGACAAATGCCCTCAAGAATGGGATATCAACCTACTTTAGGTACGGAGTTATCTTCCCTAGAAGAGCGTATAGCAAATACAAAAAATGGGGCTATCACCTCTATACAGGCTGTTTATGTACCCGCTGATGATTTTACCGACCCCGCAGCAGTTCACACTTTTTCACACTTATCCGCGTCATTGGTGTTATCTCGAAAACGTGCAAGTGAAGGACTTTATCCTGCAGTTGACCCACTTCAGTCCAACTCAAAAATGACCACAGCCTGCATTGTCGGTGAGCGCCACTTTGCGCTAGCCCATGCAATTAGGCGTATATTTGCGCAATATGATGAGCTAAAGGACATTATTGCCATGTTAGGACTCGAACAGTTGTCTATCCAAGACAGGGACATAGTTAAACGTGCTAGACGTTTGGAACGCTTCTTTACTCAGCCATTTTTTACCACAGCGCAATTCAGCAAAGCACAAGGCAAGTTCGTTACCTTAGAACAATCTTTAGATGGATGCGAACGTATTTTAAGTGGTGAGTTTAATCACTACCCAGAGCAGTCTTTATACATGATTGGTTCTATCAACGAGATAAAACTAGGCGATGACAAAGTAAATAAAGATAAACAATTAGTCAACGATGGAGTCCAGTAAATGGATCTCAAAATACTGCTACCCAATAAAGTTTTTGCCAAACATAAAAATGTATTACGGATAAACGTAGAAACCCTTGAAGGCTATTACGGCATCCTCTCAAACAGAAGGGACTGCACTGCTGCATTGACTCCAGGAATACTTACCTTCGAAACCGAATTAAGAAAAGAATCCTTTGTTGCTATTGATCAGGGAGTATTTGTCAAAAAAGGCAATGACGTGTTTGTATCTGTTCGACGTGCCATCCAGGGCGATGGATTAAGCCAACTAAGAAATGCAGTAAAAACAGAGTTTTTGACTCTAGATGAAAAGCAGCAAGAAATACGTATTGCCATGAATAAATTAGAAAGTAGTTTTTTACAACGATTAACAGAATTTTCAACGACTTCGAGATGAGTGTGATGCAAAAAAAACCTCAAAAGAAGGGCAAAACAAAATCAACACTATCAGAGCTAATTGACAGTAAAGCAAAACGTAAAATTAAGAAACAAAGAAGCCCTGAAGCAAGTGCTTGGTTTGGATTAGGAATGATGGGGCTAATTGGATGGTCAGTTGCATTACCCACAATATTGGGGGCGGCAATGGGAATATGGCTAGATAAGCATTACAAAATTGAACATTCGTGGACATTGGCACTGATTGTTGCTGGTCTAACAATAGGTTGTTTTACTGCATGGGGTTGGCTCAGTAAAGAATACAAAGCTATGCATGAAAATGATGATGAAAAAACAGAGAAAACTAATGATTAATGTCTTATCAGGAATACCATATTCACCTTTAGAGTTGTGTTACATCCTGATATTTGGATTTGGATTAGGAAGCGCGTTTTTTTTGAGTTTGTGGTGGGTTGTTTTTAAGGGACTTACATCAAAACGACCTGTTTTGTGGTTTGTAGGAAGTTTTTTCATCAGGATAGGCTTGTGTTTACTTGGCTTCTATTTTATTACTGATGGAGGCTGGCAATCATTAGTCATTAGTCTTGTAGGTTTTATCCTTGCCCGGCCTGCAACCAGGTTATTGATTGAGCTGACGAGTCACTCTTCGTTAAACAAACTGAGGAGTAAAAATGAATCTTAGTCCAGATGAAATTGTGTATTGGCAACTAGGTTTTTTCAAACTCAATGCAACAATTTTGTTTACTTGGTGCTTAATGTTGGTATTTTTTATTGGTGCACAACTGTTAAGGCGCTTATTAGCAAATAAAAGTGAGCGCACTCGCTGGCAGAATACCCTTGAGATTATTGTACTGACAATTGAAAAACAAATATCCAGTGTTGGCTTGTCCAATCCAAGACAATACATCGGATTCCTTGGCACCCTATTTTTATACGTTGCTCTGGCTAATCTGTTTACCATTTTCCCAGGTTACGAACCGCCAACTGGTTCGCTCTCCACCACAATATCCTTAGCCCTTTGTGTGTTTGTTACTGTGCCTTACTATGGCATTAAACAACGAGGGTTAAAGGATTACCTTGCGTCCTACACCCAACCTACCTTTATTATGTTGCCATTTAACATTATTGGTGAAATATCTAGAACCTTTGCATTAGCGGTAAGACTATTTGGCAATATTATGAGTGGCTCTATGATCATTGGGATCATGTTGATAATAGCACCATTCGTTTTCCCCGTTGTTATGACAGCGCTAGGTTTGTTAACGGGCTTAGTTCAGGCGTATATATTTTTTATTCTGGCAAGTGTTTACATCGCCGCTGCAACAAGTGTTGACAATACTCAGACACATTTTCCCCCATCAATTGAACAACCCTAGGAAAAATAAATATGGATAGTCTAACTTTGATTGCCATCACTTCAATTATCACATCAGGGATCACCATTGGTTTCGGAGCCATTGGCCCTGCATTTGCTGAAGGTAGGGCCGTGGCAAACGCTTTAATGGCCTTGGCTCAACAACCTGATGCATCATCGACTATAACTCGAACCTTGTTCGTTGGTTTGGCAATGATTGAATCTACAGCCATTTATTGTTTTGTTGTGACCATGATCTTGTTATTCAGCAATCCATTTTGGAACTATTTCATTGCGCAAAGTGGTAACTAAGATGCAAATAGATTGGTTTACAGTTGGTGCACAAACAATCAATTTTTTGTTGTTAGTTTGGTTGCTAAAACGCTACCTTTACGTGCCAATTTTAAAAGCTATTGATGCTAGAGAAAGCCATGTTGCCAAAGTATTGAGCGACGCAGACACCATCAAATCAGAAGCAGAATTAGAGCGAAAGCTATTCGACCAAAAGAATTTTGAAATCAATGCAAAACACGATGAATTATTAAAAGAATCTAAGATGATAGCTTGTGAAAAAGGTGAACAAATAATCCTTAATGCTCATATAAAAGCAGATGATATAAGCAAAAACCGTCTTTTAGTTTTAGAAAGAGAACTACAATATTATCACGACAATATTGCTGTTAAATCATTAAAGGAAATATATGAAATAACGCGTAAAGTGCTTGCAGACCTTGCTGATGTTAAGCTGGAAGAAAAAATGTTTGAATGCTTTTGTAAGCATTTACAGAGTATAACTCCTGAAGAAAAAAACAATCTGAATAAAATTATCGAATCAGGTAAATCAGGACTTATTTTATATAGCGCGTTTGAACTAACACCTGCGAAAATAAAAAAAACAAACGCAATATTACAACAAGTAATATCACCTAATATAAATAGACATTACCCACTAAAATATGAAATAAAACCTGAGCTTATTAGTGGTATTGAACTTCGTTCAAATGGATGGAAAATTGCGTGGAACAGTGAAGATTATCTTAATGTACTGCAAACAAATATTAAACAACTGTTAGATGAACAGCGTGAAACAATAAATAGCAAAAATAAACAATTGAATACTAGTTCTCACACCGCCAAAATTTCAGTATGACATTCATTGAATCAAGTACAGTGCAATTAACTTTGAACTCCCTGTACAGTTCATTAAAACAAGGACGCCTAGAAGTCGAGGGAAAGTTAATGGTTCAAGAAATTGGAACAATAACTAGCGTCTCCACGGGCATAGCACTGGTAAGCGGATTACCCAATATTGGTTACGATGAACTCTTATTTTTTGGCAATAATTTATACGGAATAGCATTCAATCTTGATGCGGATGAAATTGGTGTAGTTCTACTTGGCGATGCTTGGCGCTTAAATGTAGGTGATGACGTTAAACGCACAGGCCGAGTAATGGATATCGCTGTTGGCCAAGAATTACTAGGCCGAGTTATTGACCCGCTAGGACGACCGCTTGATGGCAATCAGACACCAGCATTGACACAACGATTGCCTATTGAACGACCTGCTCCTGCGATTATAAATCGTTCTCCTGTCACTGAACCATTACAAACCGGCATTAAGGTTATTGATGCACTTTTGCCCATAGGCCGTGGTCAACGTGAATTAATACTGGGTGACAGGCAAACAGGTAAAACAGCTATCGCCATTGATACAATCCTGAATCAGAAAGGAAAAAATGTCATATGTGTTTATTGCGCAATAGGCCAAAAAGCGTCTTCTGTTGCAAAAACATTGGCCGTTTTAAAAAATAAACAGGCTTTAGATTATACAGTTGTCGTTGTTACCGAAGGTAATGACCCTCCAGGACTTGATTATATTGCGCCTTACGCCGCCACAAGCATTGCTGAACATTTTATGGAAGCCGGTGAAGATGTGTTAATTGTATATGACGACTTGACTCAACATGCACGTTCTTACCGTGAGTTGTCATTGTTACTGCGGCGCCCTCCGGGAAGGGAGGCCTTTCCTGGCGATATATTTTACCTCCACTCAAGATTACTTGAACGCTCGACCCATTTGAACTTAAAAAGTGGAGGTGGTTCTCTGACTGCATTGCCCATTATTGAGACAGAAGGACAAAATCTGTCTGCTTACATTCCAACAAACCTGATATCGATTACAGATGGACAAATATATTTATCACCAACTTTATACGATTTAGGTGTCTTGCCAGCTGTAGATGTTGGAAAATCAGTATCACGTGTTGGGGTAAAGCACAGCGAGGCGCCTATCGAAAGGTGGCGAGTGACTTAAAACTTGCTTACGCTCAGTTTGAAGAGCTTGAAAACTTTGCCCGATTTGGCGCAAGACTGGATGAAAACACCCTCAGCACAATAAACCATGGGCGGCATATTCGGTCTTATTTAAGTCAATCTGAATCAGAACCTGTCTGTGTAGCCGATCAAATAATCTTATTATTAGTTCTTAGCCATCAGTTACTTGATGCAGTGCCTTTAAATGACATGTCAAAAGCGCAAGCCTGCCTAATGAAGGCATCCAAAACCATGCCTGATTCATTGATAACACGGCTCGAAGATGGCCAAAATATCTCTGATAAAGACAGCCTGTTAATAATCAGTATGGCTAAAAAAGCGTTAGCCCCCTTTATCAACAAGGTGTCAGATAATAATGAACATATCGAAAAAAAAGTATCCTCTAATCAACAAATATTAAACAAAAAAAATGATGATGCAAATAAACCATGAGTAACTCTCTGGCCAACTTACAACACAAAATAAACAGTGCCTGCGATTTACAGTCAGTAGTGCGAACCATGAAATCTATGGCCGCAGTTAATATCACTCAATACGAAAACGCAGTAAATTCCCTGTCTGATTATCATCAAACAGTTAAATTGGGCCTAAACGTATGTTTTCATAAAGCGAATTCATTAGTTTCTGAACTCCATTATAAGGTGAATAATAATCACAAAAATATTGGTGTTATTGCATTTGGTTCTGACCAAGGGTTTGTAGGTCAATTTAACAATCTGTTGTCTAATTTTTTAATTGAAAAAGTGCAAACCTATCATGGCGAAAAGTATCTTTGGGCTATTGGTGAATGCATACAACCCTTATTATCAAAAGTAGATATGCATATAGAAAAAAGGCATCGTCTTCCTATTAGTTTAGATACAATACCAGATCTTGTAGGTGAGCTCATTTTAGAAATTGAGAGCCAGAGAGAAAAAAAAGGAATTAACCAATTATTTGTTTTTTATAATAAACCAACATCCAAATCCACTTACGCTCCAACGTATCAAAAGCTGCTGCCCTTTGACCAAAACTGGAAAGATGAACTTTTGATGACTCAATGGCCATCAAGAAGTTTACCTGAACTTCTGAATGATAAAGAAACCACATTTAAAGCATTGATTAGTGAATATCTATTCGTATCTATCTACAAAGCCTGTGCAGAGTCTTTGGCTAGTGATAATACTTGCCGGTTAGAGTCAATGCTACGAGCTGAAAAAAATATTGAAGAGTTATTAGATGGGCTAAACCAAAATTTTAGACATAAACGACAAACGAGTATTGATGAGGAGTTATTCGATCTAGTAGCAGGCTGCGAGGCTTTACTCGAAAAAACCTATAAAAAATGAATTATTTGATATTCATCAATATATATCATTAGGTTACGTGGATAAATATCCACACCTGCTTAATAGAGATTTATTATGTTTGTCCCAAACTCAATGTTGAAACAGCTATATACCCTTGGAAGTTTAAAAAAGACTCAAAGTGGATTGAGTTTTTCATTAAAGAACCGGATTAAAAGTGCACACTTTAATCAAATATTACACTTATCTATTAATGAACAAAGAGTCGATAGCCACAAAATAATGATTTCGCTGGATTCAGAACAACAAATAAGTCTTCATACCCTTCAAAAGAATCAAGGTGTCGAGTTTCCACTTGGCGCAATATTAAATGTATTTGTTGAGGGCATTTTTGTGTCAGAACTTAAAACCTTCAATATTAATATTACTCTTTCTACCCAACCTTTTGGTGATATTCACTTAACAATGGAAGATAAGGTGTCA
>Ga0115564_10000645_pt1 | contig 34319 bp, 31 predicted proteins | sample COGITO_mtgs_1105_7_FD_88680 | JGI IMG/M metagenome (GOLD analysis project Ga0115564, IMG submission 88680) | Pelagic marine microbial communities from North Sea - COGITO_mtgs_110523 | ecosystem: Environmental > Aquatic > Marine > Epipelagic | place: Germany:Helgoland, sampling site Kabeltonne...
CGGTCATTGCTGTTAAAAACATAATGATGTCTTGTACAGACATAGCTTTCATACGAACATCTGTTTCTTTCTTGAAGTCTACTTTTGTTGGTAATAAATAATTTTGTGAACCAACTTGTATTCCGTGTCCAGCATAGTAAACAAAAGCTACATCATATTGCTCTCTTATGTTACCAAACTTCATAACAACATCAATAAAGTCAGATTTGTCTTCAATATTGGTATCTAAAATAACTTCAAAGTTTAATGAATCTAATGTTCTAGCAATTAACAGAGCATCATTTACAGGATTTTTAAGGGCTCCTTTATCATAATTAGCATTGCCAATTACAAGAGCAAGACGCTTTTCTTCTTGACTGTTAATTATACTTATTATGCAAATAAATAAAACTAGAAAAAAATTTTTCATTAAGTTAAGTTAAGGAAAAAATGATTTATAAGCTATTCAATTTATTAATATCCAAAATCTGTTGTCCAGTAGTGAATAAAATCACTATTACCAGCTTGTACATATCCTATTCCAATAGTTTTGTATTTTGAACTAAACATGTTTTTGTAGTGTCCTGGACTATTAAACCATTGATTATAAGTTTCATCAGCAGAAAAATTTCCAGCTGCTATGTTTTCTGCGCATCCTCTGATATTAAAAGATGGAACGAACTTAAAAATTCTTTCAAATGTTCCACATACTTTTATTAACTCATCGCTTACTTGGTTTCGATCATAAGAATCATGTTCAAAATAATTTTGCTTTCCCATATCATAAGAATGGTATCTAGCTGCTCTTGAAAGGTCTTGATTTAGAGTTAATTCACTCAACCCTTTTTGCTTCCTAGCAGCATTTAAGAGCTTTAAAAAGCTTAATTCTTGATATTCACTTGATGAAAGGATATTTTCCTCACCAGACGGTTTCCCAAATGGGGAATATTCAACACTAATCTCTTTATTATCATCAATATTTAAGCCTAATTTTAAATGAGTATTTAATGATTCGTTTTTATAATATACAGGATTACCTAAAGTTTTTTTAATTTCATTTGAAGTTGTTTTATTTTTAGTTGTTGTATTACAGTAAATTAATATTAATGTTACTGGGATTAAGAAAATATAGTTTAATAAATTTTTCATTTTTATTATTATTTCATAATATTAATAAAATATAAAATATGCGATATATTATAACAACAATATTTTTAATTAGTACGACATTTACTATAGGTCAATCGTATTTAAAAAAAGCAAAAAAACTTATTGAACAAGGTGATACAATAGAGTCAATTCATCAATTCAAGTTAGCTGAAATTAATGAGTCTAACATTACTAAAAGAGCCCAAATAAATTATGAAATTGGACAAATTTATTGGTCAATGCTTCCAGATAAATATTTTGATGAAGATGTTTCAGACGAAGAGTATTTCAAAGTAGATGATATTATGGAAAATGCTAATTTGTCTTTTGAAAGAGCGATATTAGCTAACTACTTAAACGAAAATGAGATTCAACAACACTATAGAAGAACAGCTATATTATTTGAAAAATATCAAAATTTTTATAAGTCAGATATTTTTAATTCAAAATTAAATAGCAAAATAACTCTTAGATATAATAATGGGAACTTGGAAGAAGAAAGTAACTGGGTGAATGGGTTAAGAAATGGATTATATGTTGATTACCATTCAAATGGTGAAGTTTACCACAAAGTAAAATATGAAAATGAAATTAGAGATGGTGTGGATCAGTTTTGGAACTCTAAAGGTGAGAAAATTCAAGAAAAGTTCTGGGAAGATGGAAAATTAAATGGATTATACAAAAGTTGGTTTGATAATGAAGTTATAGAAGAAGAAATATTTTATAAAAATGGATTAAAGGATGGATTAGAAACAAAATGGTACCAAAGTGGTAAAGTTTTTTCAAAAACAAATTGGGTTAGAGGTTTAAAACAAGGTAGTTCAAAAGTATTGCACGAAAATGGAAATGTAAAATATATTGTAAACTACTTAAACGACGTTGAAAATGGCTTTATTCAAGCTTTTGATGAAATTGGAAAAGTTTATTTTGAAGGGAAATTTTTACATGGTTCTGAAAATGATACTATTAAACATTATCATCCTAACGGAGAAATTAAAAAAATTGCATATTTCATTGACGGAGAGTTAAATGGTATTTATAAAGTCTGGGATGAGAACGGTTTTCTTAAAGAAAATTTAAACTTTTCTAATAATAAGAAAAATGGGACTTGTATATGGTATCATAGTAATGGTGAAAAATCTCATGAAATTAATTTTAAAGACGGAATGTGGAATGGAGAAAGAAAAGAATGGTATGAAAATAATCAGTTAAAAAGTAATGAGAACTTTATTTTTGATGTTAAAAATGGCTTATGTGAAATTTGGCATGAAAATGGAAAACTAAAAACTCAAGCTGAATATAAAAACGGAGAGATTATTGGCTTAGAAAAAAACTGGGATTCTTCAGGCAATGAGATAAATTCAAGTGAATGGATTCCCTCAAATAATTAATACTATGAAAATATATTTATACACGATAATTCTATTAATTAATATTTCAGGCTTAATAATTGCTCAAGGTGTTAAGCTAAGCTCTGAAAATTATTTAGAAGTAGATACTTGGGAAATGGATAGATTGGGCTTCTCATCTAACAATCCTGCTATGTTTTCTATGAGAGAATATTGTCCTTCTGTTAAAGACCAAGGAAATGCTAGTTCTTGTGTCGGATGGTCTACAGCTTATGGTGCTATGACCATTATTTATAATATAAAATTTGATTTTTCACCATCAATAATAAAAAAATCCAATCTGGCGTTTGATCCTAATTTCATCTATTCTATTATATATTCCACTAATAAAAATGATTGTTCTGAAGGAACTTTACCCTCTGACGCAATGGAGGCATTAAAAAATCATGGCTGTAAAAGAATGATGATACCACAATTAACTAATTGTAATACTCCAATAAATGAAACATCTCTATATTTTGGAGATCCATTCAAAATTAAAGAATATTATAGACCTCCATCATCATACATTAATGGAAGCGATGATGAAAAAATAGATATGTTAAAAACATCATTAGCTAATAAAAACCCATTATTAATTGGTGCTCAAACAACACGGTCAATGAATAAAGCAAGCCAAACTAATGGGCTTTGGGATTCATTCTCATCTGAAGATTCAGAAGGTGGACATGCAATGTGTCTAATTGGGTACGACGATGAGAAATTTGGTGGTGCATTTGAAATTATGAATAGTTGGGGAGAAGACTGGGGAGATCAAGGATTTCTTTGGATGAAATACAACGATTTCATAAGAAATGTTGATCAAATTTATATGATTGAAACATATGATGTTAAATCTACTATTGTAAACGATCTTAAATGCTTAGTTGGGGATTGTGTAAATGAATATAGTTTGATTTTTTATAATAAGAATTCATTTTATGAAGGCCAGTTTTTAAATGGTCAAAAAGATGGTTTTGGACTTCACCATTTAGATAACGGCGATGAGTATATGGGTAAATGGCAAAGCAATATAAAAGAAGGTAATTTTTACTATTATAATATTGAAATGAATAAATTTTATCTTCAATTATATGAAAAGGATAAACTTATAGATGAGGAAAGTCTTGGCTTTGTACAAAAAAAATCACCAGATAATAATTTATTGTTAGAATTATTCGAAAATCATCAATTTAATGGTCATATAAAAGTTGGTGACAACGATGATATAGATTAATTTAAAAGTTCTTCCAATTCCTTTTTAAAATTAGAAATTTCATCTTCACTATATAAACCTGTATATTTAGTATTGATTAAATCAGAAAATTCACTCATTTCAGTAGTTGTGTTCATTCTTAGAATATAAGATGAATTAGTTTTACAAAAGGATATAATATCCGAGACGTCAGAAATTATATCTGGAATATCCCATTTGAAAGATTCACAATGTTTAGTTACTAATATTTTCAATTTCAGAATTAAAAACTTAATAAAGTACTGAGATTCATTTTCAGACTCGTAAAGATTAATTATTTTAGTTAGGTGTTCAAAATTTTGAAAAAAATCTATTTCATATAACAGTCCATCTCCTAATGTACCATTTAAATTTATGTAGTCATTGAAATCTATCAAATTAGAGTTTATATAATCATCAATTTTAAGTTCTTTTTCTAAGTTTATTAATTTTTTGTGATAATTATTTTTTTGACTGTTCATAATGTTAGTATTTATAAAATAATTTTCTACAGTCATATACTTAAGTTCCAAAATGGTCGGATTTTTGCCCAACACACCACTATTTTGTTGATTTTTAAGACAATCATTCAAATAATTTTTTGAGATAATTTTTGTGTTATTTAAAATGTCATTACATATTAAATGATAATTCATGCCTTTTTCTAGGTCAGTATAAAAATCCATAAGTTTAAGTGTGTCAATTAAATCATTAAATTCATAATATTCTGAGGTTTTATAATAAGAAAGTCTAAATTTTGTTGACTTTGCAAAAGTTAAATAATCTGTGAAAAGTTTTTCTCTAACTTCTTTATCTTTAGTAATAAGTATTAACTCTACTTGATTTTTAATTTTTTGTAGAAATCTGTAAAAATATTTTGAATAATTTATAAAGTTAGAATTATGTTTTTTAATAGTTTCAAAATTGCTAAATAATATTTTATAATACGAAAAAAATAACCAGTTCCAGTTGTCCATATAAAAGTTTGAATAATTACTTGAGTCTTTAAATAAGAAATTATCAGTTTTCAAAAAGTTTAAATATTCTTCATTAACTATTTTATATGAACTTAAAACTGCATCTATATTAATTCTAGAGACAGACATATCATTCATTAATAAGTCATTATATGATACTGATAAATTGTTGACTATGCCTGATTTTAATGTTTCATTTTTAAAATATATTTTTAAAGAATTTAAATAACTTTCGTCTAATTTATTGTTAATTATAATTTCTTTAGTTTCGTTAATATTTGTAAGGTTATAATAAAATGAAGAGATAAAATTGAAATTATAATTTCTAGAAATATTAAGAAGTGTGTCATAATCAATTAAAATTTTATCACTTAGCATTTTAATATTTCCAGATCTTTTTGAAAAATATTTAAACTTATTTTCGTAAAAGTAATCTAATGATGATTTTTCATTGTTTTTGAAATTGTATCTCTTCTTTGCAAAATCATATAATGTTTCAATATCAATATTGTCTAGTTTTTTACTAATACTAAAACCATACATGTTTAATAAATTACTTCTGTAAAGGTTATAAGTATATTTAAAAAGTCCTAAAAAGTTTAATATAGTAGTATTGGGTATCTGAGAGTTTATTTTTTCATCATAATCAAAAATAAAATAGTTTAAGTTTTTAATGAAAATTTCAAATGTGTTCTCTTGAAAGTCAATAATATTTGTATCTACAATTGATGCATTTTGAAAAAACTGAAAATCATTAAAATACTTAATAGATTTTGAGTTTTCATTGGAAAAAAAATAATCATTTATTATTATCAATCTAACATCTGATTCATCACTCATTTTATTTTTGTCCTTTAAATAATTTGCATAACTATTCAACATTTCTAGTCCCTCACCAAATTTATTATTAGCAATCATCGTTTCATACCTAGAAACTATTTCACTGTATGATGAATTATATATATTAAAGGTTTTGTTCAAATAAAATGTTGTACCAGTTAATTTAGAACTTTCTACAGGGCTTTGTCTATTGTTGGTAGCTGCAAGAACTTCTGTCCTAGTGTTTTTAAAAACTTGTTCAATAGAAATATCCTCTTTCATCATATTTTGAGCTAAGGATTGTGCATATGTAGAATTTATTCCTGTTCCATCTTCTGCAGTATTACCAGCGTCTGTAGAAAATGCTATTAAACTCCCTGATGGTGGAGGGATTTTAGCTAATCCATTGCCTTTTGCAGATCTACTCCAAGTGCTTTCGAAAGGGTTATCTCTACATGCGTCAAGAACCAAAAAATTGATATTATCTTTATCTTCAGTTTTTAAAAATCTTAAAATTTTCTGGACACTAACACCATAGTCTTCTACATCATATTTTGTATCGTACGATTCATTTATTGGAAGCAAATAATTTTCACCCTCAACTTGAATGCCATGACCAGCGTAAAAAATAAACCCAACATCATAATTTGGTCTTTTTTCACCAAATTCAGAAATTGCGGATTTAAGTTCCCTACTGGACTCAACATCAAGGTGTAAAAGAACTTCGAAATTAAGCGCTTGTAATGTTGTTGAAATAAGTTTAGCATCATTAATAGGGTTTTTTAATACTCCTTTTTCATAATTACTGTTTCCAATAACAAGCGCAATTCTCTTTTCTTCTTGAGATAAAAAATTTGATTTAAGTAAAATTGTAAAAAAAATAAATTTAATAGATATTATTAGATATTTCATTTTCATATTAATTATTTATCTCTCATTTTCCTGTTTTAATATTTTGAATTTTCTCAAATTCTTCATCGTCAATTTCTTTAATATTAATTAAAGATTTCTCTGATTTGTTTTGAATATAGGAATCAAAGTCAATTTCTTTTTCAGATAAATTCTCTTCTACAAACCCTAATTCTTCTATATCAATAACATCTCCCATTTTATAAGACACTTTGTAAAGTTGATTTTCTTCTTTTAAATACATATATCCTAAGCCGTTAGCAGTTCCATCTTTAAAAAAACCTATTAAAGAAGCATTCTGAAAGGTTCTAATACCAAATCCGTTTAATCCACCATTTGAATATTCACCTTCTTCTTGAAAATCACTGTATGTATAATGGCCATAATTAGTCTCACAATTACCTAATTTACATCCAATTTCTAGGTTTTGCTTCGGTTCATAAATTTCTATAAAGTATGCTTCTCCTATAACGTCAATTAAATCATCATATTTTATCCACATGTAGCCATCATCTCCATAATCACTTCCCCAGCTATTCATAATCTCAAAAGAACCTCCAAATTTATAATCGTCATAACCTACAATACAAACAGCATGGCCTCCAATGGTTTTATCATAATAATTTGGTTTCCAAAGACCATCATTCCCAACAGTTCCATCTGAGTAGCCTTTCCCAGCCATTGAATTTGTAGTTTTTATTCCAATTACCGGTGGCATTACAGCAACAACTGCGGATTTTAGTTTTTCTAAAACAAATGATTTTTGTTTTATCTTATCTTTTGGTAGGATATAAAATTCTTTGATTCTATAAGGTTTTGATGCCCACAGATTCTTTTCAACAGCTTTTGTTTCACAGTCTAGAAGTGGGAATGCCCAGTACTTTTTACATCCAAATTTTTTTAAAGCATCTAAACCATAATACATATAAGTTGTTTCTTCACATGACCAATCACTTTCAGATGTTAAAATTGAATATAAAAAATAAGGATCAAATGCTGAAAAGTTTTTACCAATTTTATTTGTTACCCCTAATTTATAATTGTGCATAATGCTTAATGCAGAATATGCAGTGGCAAATCCAACACATGAATTTCCATCCTGAGATAAAACTGATGGAGAATATTTCCGAAGAGATGATGATGAAGGCAAATTAGAGAATCCTAAAGATTCAGTTTCAAACACTTCATATTCTGAATACTTAGTATTGTTAAATCCTAGCCCCTGAGACATTAAACCAAGACTAATTGAAAACAATAATATAAACGTAATAAAATTTTTCATTTTGATTTTTTAACTAAATTTAGTAAAATGAAATTCTTATTAATAATTTTTACTTTATTATTTTCTAATGTTCTTGCATGTAGTCAACAATCTAGTTTTCAATGGGTTCATGACGTTTTTTATGAAATTGTAAATGCAATTGGAAATAATTCGATAGAAAGTCCATATCTTGAGATTAAAATTGATGGAAATAGTTTAGCATATTATAGCCCCAAAAATGTTACTGTTTACATTGATGAAAAAGCAATAGAAATTTGTAAAGAATTCAAAAATGATTCTGCTAATTGTCTTGCTTTTATTTTAGGACATGAACTAATTCATCATTATATGCAGCATGGTTGGATAAATAGAGATTTAAGAAAAGATTTTAAAGAGTTTTCTTTTATGGAAAACTTAAAAACTCTTTCTAGAGATTCGCTTAAAAGATTAGAAATGGAATCTCAGGCAGATTTAAAAGGGGGGTTTTATACTTTTTTAGCTGGTTATAATTCACTTGATATAGCACCACAACTATTAGATTCACTATACAAGAGATACGATTTACCTAAACAGAGCAAGAACTATCCAAGCTTAAACGAAAGAAAACAAATAGTTTTTAAACAAAAAGAAAAATTAGAAAGACTGAAAGATATTTTTGATGCATCAACCTACTCACTTATGGCAGGATATTACACTTGCGCACAAGATGGTTTTTCCAAGATACTTTCTGAGGGGTTTAATAGCAAAGAAATATATAATAATCTAGGTATTTCTTTTCTGTTAGATGCTGTAAAAAGAATGGATAATGATAGTATTTTAGGATACCCGTTTGAGTTTGATGCAGAAAGTAGATTGAACAATGTTAAAACTAGGGCTATAAGTAATTATAAAGATTCAGAAAACATCAAAAAAATAATTTTAAAGGGTATCAGAAAATTTGATCAGGCTATAAATTTAGATAACAAATATCAAACTGCTCACTTAAATGTTTGTTGTGCTTATTCATTAATGGCAGAATTATATATAGAAGATGAAAAAGAAAGACAGAAAAATATTAAACTAGCAAAAAAAGCTCTTAATGAATTCATTGAAATTCTAGTAGAAAAATATGCTGCTAATAATTTAGATCTACAATCAAAATATCGAGAGAAAACTCTCAAAACATTATATGAAAAGAACAATAAAGAATACTTTTCTTACTGTAATATATATTCTATACTGCTAATCCAAGATGGGGATAAATCTTCCACTAAAAAAGCAAAGAAAATCCTTTCGAAAGCTGCAAAATTAGGTAATGTTTTAGCAAATTTGAACTTAAATAAATTAAATGATACATCCCATTCAAGAAAAGTAATTAGACCAATTTCAAGAAAAGAAATAATTGAAGGTTTTAATCCAGGAGGGATATTAGCTGGATTCTCAGATTTTCCTGAACCCTTCAATGTTTACAGACTAAAGAACAATAAATTATATGTTAAAAATTTTGATAGTTCAACAGCATATCTTTATAAATCAAGAAAAAAAGTTTTTATTCATGCAACTAGAAAAGAAGCAACTAATGAAGGAGTAAATATCAATGATGATATTAAAACTATTAAAGAAAAATATAAAAACAACTTTGTTGTTGTAAATGGAACACTCCAAAATTTTTACAAAATTGATTTTAACAAACTTGTATTTATCGAAAAAAACAACAAAATAACAGGATGGTTAACTCATCAAACTGACGATTAAAATATAGTATCTACATAATCTTCAAGCACATTAGGGTTAAACTTTTTATACGTTTTTAAAGTTTTTGAATCTCTTATTCCACAAATACCCATAATTATATGATCTGGCACATTAGCTTCACTAGCTAGCGTTATAAAAGTACGTCTTGCTGTGTGTGAAGTAACACACTTATAAAAAGGTTTTATTTCTTCTATTTTTTGATTGCCTAAAAATTTAGCTGTTTTAACTTCATCTGTAAATTCAGCTATTCTACAAACTTCTTTTATATTGTCGTTAAACTTTTGATTGCTAACTTTTGGCATTCTCCACTCCCACTTATCTAGCAACCCTTTTAGCTTTTTAGAAATAGGTATGTAACTTTTGTAGTCTGTCTTTTCAGCTCTTTTTTCAATTCTACCATTAACAACATCTGCTTTTTCAAATACTGTATAATCTGAAAACCTTTGTCCAGAATAAACACCAATTAAAAACAGATCTCTATACTTATCTAAGGTTTTATTAAGTTCTAAACTTGCTAAAATTTCTACTTGTTTTTTATTTAAGTGTACATGGTCTGCATCTCTAGTAGATACTGTTACTTGGTTATAGGTTTCATCTATTTTTATACCTGAATACCTACACCACTTTAGAAAGGTTTTTAAATACCCTATATTTCTATTTAAACTGATGTCTGTAAGCTTATTTACGTGCCTCAAGTAGCTAACAAAGTCCACCATAAATTCTTTGTTTACATCGCTTAATTTAAGATCTCTTTGGTAGTTATATAATTTTACTTTTAACCCTCTGTACTTGTCAATGCTTTTTTGTGTGTTCTTAGATAGTTTTTCCTTTTCTTCAATAAATGCGTCTAAATGCTCTAAAAGTGTTGTTTTTTGCACTAAAACAAGTCTAAAACGTTGATTTAATCGTTTTTTTAATTCTTCCCTTGTTACAATTTTTTTTTCTAGTTCTATATTATTAATAGATAAATGAAGCTCTTCTACATATCTATTCAATTGATTGGTGATTTGTTTTAATTCGAAACCAGCAGCACCAGCTTTAGCCTTTGGCATTCTATTTTCTTTGTTCCAGTTTTTAGGATCTATAGAAATACCAGTAGAATAATTAAAAATCTTTTTTTCAGATTTTATTTAATATCTTAATCTAATTGGTGATATATTATTGTATGGTTTATTTAAAAAGAAATACAAAGTGGCAAGTATAGTGGCAAGTTTTTACGTATTCATTTTACATTGTTAGTGTAAACTAGATACAATGATAGTAAAAATTAACCTGTTATTTTACCTTAATTTACTTTAGATGTGTAAAACGGTGTAAAAAGGTTGTAGTGCTGGCGCGATCACTCTAATAATGAGGGGGTTAGGTTATGAAAAGGTCTAACCCGCTTTTTTTTACTCTACCTATACTCTACTAAAGTCATATTTTTAGCCTATTTTTATTACTTTTAGTTTAAAACTTATGAAATGAAACTATTAAGTCTAAAACTAACAACATTCACATTATTATTTGGAATGTTAGTCAATCCTTTATTTTCTCAAGAAATTGTTGAAAAACCAATAAGTGAATTTAAATCTCCTGGATTTAGTTGTAAGTATAAAAAAAATGGAAATACTGATGGTTATATTTATATTGGTTATCAAAATCCTGATTACACAACAATTATAGATATAATATCTATTATGTTGAGTAGAAGAGAAACAGTTGAAAATCATATAAAAGATTTAGAAAGTAGTTTGACATATTTAGGAACAAATCAAACTGTTAGATATACTAAAAATAATTCTTATAAAATTTTGGTTTATGATTTTTGGAAAAAGGGAATTTATATTGGAAATCAAAAGGATAAAGAATATAGACTTTATAAGAAATACCTTATAAAATATATTGATTGGTTAAAAAGTTTAGATTTAAAATATATACCAAAACTTGATGGAACTTACTGAGTCCATTTCATTTTTTAGCGGTTTCTCCATTGTGGTCGTAATTAATAAATAAGGGCGGCTCATCTCCGTATTTCTCTCTAAGTTCTAATTGTGTTTCAAGGTCAACGTGTTCGCCTGTTTCCATATCTATAGAAATAGGTAGGTTTTTAATATCCATTTCAATTTCAGCAACTGGAGAGCTAAAGAACTTTCCTGCAAACTTGCAGCGAATATCCCATTGTTTATATGCGTCCAGGGTTTTAAAGCTGTTAATCATATCCTCAGGACTATATAATAGTTCGTGTAAGACATCTTTGTTTCTATCTGTAGTCTTGTTCTTAGATCCTTGAGGCCTTCCTTTAGATCCTAACTTATTACCTTTTTGAAATGGCATATTTATTATTTTTTATATTTGATTTATGTTAACAACACTTCTTGAAAAACCTATTAAGTTTCTTTTAATTAATTCTGCTATAGTAATAGCTTTTATTTCTTCTGCATCTGGTGCTGAACAAGCTATTGAAACTATTTTTTCAGCTTGGTTTTTTGGTGTATTTATTATTGCAGTTGGTGCAGCATATACATTTATAATTAACATTTTTACTGGAATGGTAGGAAAAAAAGAATTATGGTCAAATTGGTGGGATAGAGTAAAAACAAAAGCTGTTGTTAGTTCATTGATAGTACTCAACATTCTATTTATCTTCAATTTGATAGTTTTCATAGGAGAAACATTTTTTGATAAATAACTATTTCCTTTTTGAAATGGCATTGTAAATTTCTTTTACTGTTGGAAATAACCAAATTCCAATTACTATTAATATTCCTATTGTAAACATATTTTTTCTATGTTCTGTTTCACGCTTATATGTTATTTCTATGTTATTTTAACATAATAAATAAAGAGCTACTCACTGGGGAAAGTCAACGAAGAAAAAGTTGACTTATTAAAATCAGTTCCTCTGACTACTTTTTTATATTATCTTTTTTTTTCAACTTTTTAACGTAAATAATCTGTTATTTTTTTCCATTTTTAACTCCGTTTATATTTAAATCAAAAAAAAAAAAAATTCAAAAAAATATTACTTAATTAAAATTTTAAGACTATCCAGTATTATTTCATTTTCACCAATATCAGAATTAAAAAGAGTTTCAATAAACATATTGATTGTGTCACCTATCATTTCATCATCTAAAAGAACATTACATGTTGGACGGTAATTATATTTTGAATGAACACCTACAATTGTTGGTGCATAGGGACATTCCCAACAAAAATATTTTGGAATTTGATAACCAACTATATTTAAAGGAGGATGTAAATCTATTAAGTTGGCCATCGTATATGTATAAGTACCAATTGAAATTGGAGTATTCATTGATTGATCATTGAACCAACCCAAATAAGAATACATAGGAATTTGAAATCTTAAGGTATCAAACAAAACCCAATAATCAGAATCAAAATTTGCTTCAATTAGTGGAACTCCATTAATAACATACCTTTCGTTTAGTTCCGATAATTTTCCGGATACTTGAAAATAATTTAATCCTGCATATTCAATTTCCCATATTCCATTTGGATTTTGGGTAAGTGTATCTCCTAAATAAACTACTTTATAATTGGTAGTACAATCTCCTAGACAAGGAAGAGGGTAATCGTTTTCGTTTTTATTACAATGAAGGGATATAAATGATATTAGCAATATTATTGATAAGCATTTAATAATTTTCATATATTAGATTTAGTATAAAACTAAATATTATTTTTCTTAAACTTAAATATTTTAAATTTTTATTATAAGCTAGTTCAATAATTTGATATCAATTATTTAACAACTTGAGACCTATATTAATTTTTACACAAAATGAAAAATTTTTTAATCAATTTGATTATTAGAAATGACACTAAGAGTGGAAGATTATTTGATATATTTATTCAGGTTTTAATCATTCTATCACTAATCACTTTTTCAATAGAAACTATTCCAAGTCTTGACCTTTCAACATTGTTTTTTCTAAAAGAATTTGAATTATTTACCGTAATTGTATTTTCATTAGAGTTGATCTTCAGACTTATTCTAACTAAACCTCCTTTTAAATATTTATTTAGTTTTTATGGTATTGTAGACCTGTTGGCTGTTTTACCTTTTTATGTAAGTTCAGGAATAGACCTTAGGTCAATCAGAATTTTTAGATTATTCAGATTATTTAGAATTTTCAAGCTTCTTAAATATAATTCAGCCATAGACAGACTTTTTTATGCATTTAAGGACATTAAGAAAGAATTATTAATTTTTCTAGTAGCTACTATTTTTCTATTATACGTATCATCTGTAGGTATTTATTATTTTGAAAATTCAGTTCAACCAGAACAGTTCAAATCTGTATTTCATAGTATGTGGTGGGCCGTAGCAACCTTAACTACAGTTGGTTATGGAGATGTATACCCAATAACTGCTGGAGGAAAGATTTTTACCACTTTTATTGTTTTTATTGGAATGGGGCTTGTAGCTGTACCTACTGGGCTATTTGCTTCTGCTCTCTCTAAAACATTTAAAGAGGATTAACCAGTATTAAATATATCAATTAATAAGTCTTTTGGGTTTGTTTTTTTTAATTAAAAATAGAAAATAAAAGAATTTAATTGGAGATAGAAATCTGATAAATTATTATTTAATAGTATGGTATATGGTATTTAAATAATTAGAAATATTATTTGACCACTCCGAATCTAAACTTTCACCAACTATATATGATGTGAAAAGAATATAAATTAAGATTAAAAGTATAGCTTTGAATACTCCCATATTAGGACCTATATAGTAGATGAAAAAAGAAATTATTGTGAAAATTAGAAGTAGTATTCTTAACTGACTGCTAAATTCAATTGTTTGAGGATTCATGTTAATAGGACCATATATCATACAATACAAAAACAAAGGAAATCCAAGGGCAAAACATATGTCAAAAATATTACTTCCTAATGCATTTGCAATTGCATCGTTATAATTACCTTTTTTAGCATCTCTCATAGAAATGATTGTATCTGGAACACTAGTTGCAGCAGATGCTAAAACAACAGCTACAAACATTATTGGAATATTTAAATATTCTCCTATGGATTCACAAGAACTTACTAAAAGTAAACAAGCAGATCCAATTATTGTCATGGAGAAAACTAATAACACCCAGGCATTTGATGAATTAATTTCTTTTTTACCAATAAAAACTGATTCTAAATTTAAAGTTATCAACCCCTTTAATAAACCAACATCTTCTTGCTCATCATCTTCTTGCTCATCATCTTCTTCTTCATCTTCTTCTTCGTCTTTCATTGATAATAACATATAAGTCATATAAACACCATAAGTTATCATTAAAATTAAACCATGCCACCAGTACAATGTAGATCCACTAATGAGATAAATTAAAATGAATTCAGCTGCAATTAAAAATAATCCATCTCTTAAAATTACTTTTTTAGAAACATTTATATTATTAGAAATCCCTGAAAATAAAACTACGAATATAACTACCGCAGGAATAATCATACCATTGAAAATCGCACTTCCAGCTGTTGTTCCTATTCCTCCAGAAAATCCATCAGTATCCTTCAATAATATTAGAAAGAAAATAGTTGTAAATAGTTCTGGCATTGAACTTCCAATAGCATTTATAGTCGCTCCTCTTACACCTTCAGACATATTTCTTCCCAAATATTCAGAAGCAGTTTCAAAGCCATCGCTTGCTTTCCAAATGATTAAACAACAAAAAACAATGAGTAAAATTGGTGCTAAAATTTCCATAATTTATTATTTTAATATTATTTGAACTCTTCTATTTTTTCTTTTGTTTTCTTCAGTGTCATTGGTGAATAAAGGTTGTAATTCACCTTGACCTTTTGTAGTAATTCTTGATTTTGGAATACCCTTATTTATAAAATAATTTGAAACTTGATTAGCTCTATCTAGTGAAAGTATATTATTTAATTCCTCTGATCCACTATTGTCTGTATGTCCTATTAAAGTTATGGATAAAGAAGTTGATAGAAGTTCTTTTGAAATATTACTTAAAAGTTTATCATTAATGTTAATGTAAGAACTACCAGAATTGAAATAATATATATTATCCCCAGATTTAAAAGAAGAAACCGAAACATCCGAAGAATTAGTTTTAACAACTGAACTATTTTGGATAGATTTTGAATTTGAGTTTGAATTGTTGGTTTCAGAATTCAATGCATTGGTTTCAGAAACTTGTTTGCTATCTTTATCAACATTTATTTCATTAGATTCATCTTTGGTAGATGAAGATGATATGACATCGTCAGCATCTGACTTAACATCTCCATCAGTATCAGCTTTTGAAACATTAGTACCGGAATTCATTTCTTCGACATTGGATAAACCATCTCCATCTAAATCAGCATCAGCATCTGTTGGATCAGAATAATCTAAACCATTTTCATTTTCAAAATCGTCACTCATTCCATCTCCATCTGAATCTGTAAACATACTTGATTCATCATTAGGATCAGTTGAAGATAAAATTTCTGCAGCATCTGACTGACCATCGCCGTCAGAGTCGGGATTAGAAACTTCTGTTCCAGCATTCATCTCTTCAGAATTTGACAAACCATCTCCATCTGAATCAGAATTTGCATCTGTTGGGTCGGACGGATTAAGACCATTACTTTTTTCAAAATCATCACTCATTCCATCTCCATCTGAATCAATTTCAGAAATCTCTATTTTATTTTCAACTTCATTTTTAGAAGCTAGATTTTGGGATTCATCAACAATTTGACTGTCTGATGGTAAAAACACATAAACAATTAAGGCTAAAATTGCAGCTACAGAGATTAAAATCAATAGCTTAGATTTACCAGAACCTTCAGATTTTTGAGTTGATGGTGTATTGGAAGCAGTGTTATTAGAAACTTTAACATCACTTGCTTTATCCTCAGTAACTTTAACTTCAGATGATGTATCAGCATTAACTTTAACATCACTAGCTTTTTCATTAGTATCTTTAGCTTTAGCTTTAGATGATGTATCAGACTTAACTTTAACATCACTAGCTTTTTCATCAGTATCTTTAGCTTTAGATGATGTATCGGACTTAACTTTAACATCACTAGCTTTTTCATCAGAATCTTTAGCTTTGGATGATGTATCGGACTTTAAGTTATCAATATTCTTTGGATTAGTAGTTGAAGATAATTCTTGATCTGTCTTCTCAGTTGAAAATCCAGATTCCTTCTTCTCAGTTGAAAATCCAGATTCCTTCTTCTCAGTTGAAAATCCAGACTCCTTCTTCTCAGTCGAAAAACCAGATTCATTCTTCTCAGTTGAAAATCCAGACTCCTTCTTCTCAGTCGAAAAACTGGATTCCTTCTTCTCAGTCGAAAAACTGGATTCCTTCTTCTCAGTTGAAAAACCAGATTTATCTTTTTTACTATCCTTAGATTTTGCCATAATTAAAACTTATATGCAAATTTTTGAATTAGTGCTTGTAAACCACCTACATGACCTTTTCCAATAGCTGTAAATTGCCATCCATCACCAACTCTTGAGAATTTACCAATTTCCACTGCATCTTCATTACTAAAATCATCACTCATTACATATCTACATAGTTCCTTATCGGTATCTGCATCCCAAATACGACAATAACAACCGCTTACTTCAGAAAATGTAACTCCCTTATCGTGAATTGTAACTACAACTATAATCTCTTTTATATTTTCTGATATTCTATCAAAATACACCCACATATCTTCATCATCACCCTCTTCTTCTTCGTCACCTTCTTCAACATCAATTGCGCCATAAATACCACCACAGTTGGTATATGGACGTGGACCATCTTCTCCATCAAGAACAGTTGTATTTGATGAATTATAATATACGAAATCAGTCATTTCGTTTATATGCCCATCTTCTCCAACGCAAAACGCAGAAACATCTAAATCGGCTTCAGTTTTCCATCCAAGGCCAACACCACCTGTACTCATACTTGGAGCTTCTTTTGATAAATCAAATGAGCTTCCCTTTTGTAAATCAAATCCCATAATTTTTTTTTTAAAAAGTTTGTTTGTTTAGTTAATGTTATAAATATAAGACAATTTTAATTTACAACACAATCATATAATATATATAACATAAGTTAAATAAATGAATTGCTTAAATATACTATGTATAAAGTTCAACAAGAGCTGCTAACCCTCCCTGAAAAGCCTCCCCCATTGCTTCAAAACCCCAATCACTACCATCTCGAAATAATCTACCAATTTGAACAGAGTCATATCCATCAAAATCTTGATTTAAGGTAAATCTACATAATTCTTCTCCATTATCATTATTACAAATTCTGATAAATGAATTATCTAAATTGCCAAAATCTTGTCCCTTTTCTTCCGCTCCGTCAATGGTAACTACAAATATCATCTGCTCTACTTGATTGTTTACTTCTTGTAAGCTGATATTGACACATTCATCATCTCCTTCCCCTTCTCCAGTTCTATTATCACCTTGATGAATTACAGAGCCATCTCCACTTTTTAAATTGTTATAGAAAATAAAATATGATTCCTCTGGAATTTTAAAATTATTATCAACCATGAATACTGAAACATCACAGTCAATTTCTTCATTATAACCGTCAGCTGGATCCCACCCTAAACCCACAAAAACATTTTTTAGAGTGGGGGAATTCTTTGTTAAATCAAACTTTTGTTTTTTTTCTAAATTAATTGCCATAACTGTTATTTTATTTATATTTATTTATACCTATTTAGGACTGCTACCATATTCGTTATTCTGACGGTCTCCCTCTGCAAAAATCATCCAAAAACCATAAAATGGAATAATTTGCCACCATCCTGGATTTCCTCTATCATGACATCTTCTTGTGCCTTGTGCAAACAAGAACCATAAGAGGGGAATATATGCTAAACCAAGAATTGGAGAGTCAATAGTAAGAAGGGGTAATGTCATAGCTGCGACATAGTATATTATAAATGATATACCATATTCAAGTCTTCTAATTCTACCATTGAAAGAAAATGGTGATGAAAACATTTTTTGATTTTTATCTATTACATTTGATTCCAGTACTTCAACTTCTTCAGAGTCAACAAAAGAAACATCTGAATTATTAATTGCTGGAACTTCACTTTGAAAATGGTTCTTAAACTCTTCTAATTTTGAAGCATTTGTCCATTCTATCCCATCTCTCCAAACTAATGTATTAGAATCAATTTTAGTTAAAATATCTTTTTTTACATATGGACCATATTGTTTTCCATTTTTTGAATAATAGTAATCAACTTCATTTTTATCAAGATTGAATGAAGGATTTTTATCTTTTTTATCTAAATTAATTGCCATTGTATATAATTATTTTTTGGGTATAGGTGGTGGTGGTGGTAATTTTTTTCCTGTTTTAGCTTTTGAAGGTGCAGTCGATATTTTCTTTGTTCCTGAATTTCTAACCACTTTACCTGGCCTTGGTGGTCTTGGTGGAGCTGGTGGAGCTGGTGGTCGAGATGGCGCTGATGAAGGTTTTTGAATAATGGATTTCTTCGTAGATGAATTTGACTTTGGTGAAAATGACGGTTTTGGCGGCCTTGGTGGTGCAGGGGGTCGTGATGGTGCTGATGGTCGAGACGGCGTTGATGGTCGAGATGGCGCTGATGGTCGAGAAGGAGCAGATGGTGTAGAATTACTTGATTTTGAGGATGTTTTTGATGTCTTAGTGGTATTTGAAGAAGTAACTTTCTGAGTAAATGATATTAAACCTTCTGATATAATTTTATGAAAATCCTCATATGGTTTTACAACCTTATTTGAACCATACTCTTTTGAAAAAAAGTCAATAAATGTTTTAGAATCTAAAACATCTCCAATCAAAAATATTTTTTGTAGGAGAGTTAAATTTGAGTGTTCATTTATAAATCTGTCAAAAGACACTTTAAATAATTGAAATGAAGGTCTGTCTCTTTTCTCAAGTTCTCTTTCATCGATTCTTACTCTTTTAGTATTGTGATCAGAAAGATTAACAACAACATCTAATTCAGAATAAAGAAAATTATTTAGTTCTTTGGATGCATGTTTAAAATGCTTTTTATACTCAGCCTCAATAGTATTTTTATTATTTAATAGCTGTGAATTAGTTGCTTTTGCAGCTTTATCAACCATAAGAGTAGCGAGATTTGCAATTCTATGATTAACACCCTTTGAAGGAATAACATATTCTTCACACTTTATAATTTTACTCTCATATTCTATGAAATAAAAAAATAAATCACCAAAATTAGTATCAATAAATGCATAACTGAGATTATCCTTTAAAATTCCAATATTTTTTAAGGAATTGGAGAAAGCATCAAAGAATTTAACCTCATTTACTATATTAAATTTTAGCTCTGTTAATTTTTTAAGAATAATATCTTTTGAATCATTTGAGATTGAGGGAATAAATGACACGTTAGTAGGTATCATTTCATAGGAATCTGAATTTTCTTTGATTTGTTTAAAAAAAGAATCTTTTACATTATTCAAAGCATCATTGATTAAATCAATTAAAGGAAGTTCAATGTCGTAATTTAGAAAAACAGAATCAGTTTTGATTATATTATAAAAATCACCATATGATGCATTATCATCGTTTTCGAATCTCTCCTTAGCATATTTATCATTTCTTACAGTTTCACCATCTGAGTTTAAAAAAAAATATAAAAGATTCTTTTCAGAATCTTCTGCTTTTAGAAACTTAAATGAATTATCATTTGTCGGTTTAATAGATGCAGTGAAGTAATCTTCAAAAAATATTATATTTAATGAAATCATTGACAAACTATTTTAGAAAAGCTTATTCATTAGAACGGTATCTAAAAAACACATACCCTCAAGAATTATGATTGGCATTTCAAAATCGAATTGGTCTTCTCTTGTTGCTTGTTGATATTCAGGAATACTTTGTAAATAATTCATGAGCTTCATACTATTGATATCATTTTGAATTGTTGGTAAATCAAATCCGAAGAACTTGTTAGATAAACCATAAAATATTTGACAAAACTCAGTAAACCTTACATAATTATTTGGAGTAGAAAATTGAGAACCAAAACTTGAAAGATATTTTGGTTCAACAGCATTTCCTGACTCTAGAATATTTCCTTGGTATTTAAATCCTTCTTCACCAATGATTTCAGAAATTTGAGAATCAGATTTTTCAATATTTTGAAAAGTAGATAATCCAAAAGAAACTTCTGCTTTAACCTGTGCAAAATTTGAATGCTCAATACTTATACCAGATAAATGATCTTTTGCTTTAACACCATAACCAGCAGCAAAACAATAGTCATAATATGATTTTTTTTCTGCCTCTCCTATTGACTTAAGCCAATCAAACATTCTTCCTCCTTTACCATAGAAACCAATATCAACCTTGTTGAAAGGGTTTTGGTAATTAGATTTATTTTCTTCTTGATCTTCTCTTACTTTTAATGATAGTTGTCCAGCATAAAACATAATTAAACCAGTCATGTAGGTGTTTATAATAAACAATTCTGGACAATCCTGAGCAATTCCTCTATAAAAAGCTTCTAATTGCTGTTCAGTTTGTAATCTATCAACTATAACATTGTAATAATAGGAAGCTGTGGATGAATTTATTTTGTTTTCACCGACAGTAACTCCATGTATGTATAAATTGTTAGCATTACAAAAACTAACTAAAAATTTATGGAATTTTTTAGATTTATTTGTAGCATCTGCTAATTTACCTGCTGCGAATTTTATAGAACTTTGTTTAATTAAGGTAGGTGGGAATTCTCCAGATTTATTTTTGTACTGGGCAACTGCAAGAATATCTGTAGTTGAACCACCTACATCGAAACCTAAGACAAGTGTGTGGTCATCAGGCTGTAACCCCCCCATTGAAATTGCATATTTACATACAGCAAAAGATTCAGATAATGATTCTATTTCATTAGTTGATTTTGACTTAAAACCAGAGGGTGCGTTACTACTTTCAGATGAAGAACCACCAAATGGATTTGAGCTACCTACACTACTTCCACCAAATGGATTAGAACTGGCCACACTACTTCCGCCAAATGGATCTGAGCTAGCTACACTACTTCCACCAAATGGATTTCCAGAATCACTACTCCCCTTTGATGCAATAGCAGAAGAGTTATAAGTTGAAGCCTTACAATTAGGAAACTGACTTTCATCAAGTGCATTGACAGATGAAATACTTCTCCATAAATCAGAATATTTTAATAATATTGAAGGAGTCATAGCAGTAGGATATGCCCAAACTAAATCTTCTGCAAATTTTTCTTTATCAAAAAGTTCTGCTTGGGTCTTTAAAAACAACAACTTTAAAAGACCTTCTTTATAAGCATTCTCCATATCATCTCTACTCCACTTCATGTTGTATTTAATTTGAAATGGTTGGCCATTGAATCTTGTTGTATATGTTGAATCATCACTCTCGTCAACAGGGATATTTTTTTCAAATACTGGAAAGCCTCCTTTTACTAAAGATTTGATTGCAATTTTGTTATCTCTTTCGTACTCACTTATTCTTTTAATATCGTGAATCATGACCATAGATTTGATCTGATTACTTATGGTTTCTTCATTCTGAAAGAAAAATAATTCACTAGGTGAAGCAGCTTGTTTATCATTGTGATCGAATTCTAAACCCAATAACATCTTCCTTCGATTTTTAAACTTTAATAGTTCTGGTTGATTCGAGTTTTTATCGCAAAAACTTATACAAGTATTATTACTACCAAAATCAAAACCAACTCTTGCAGGGTTTAGAGATGTTTTTACGTTTGTGTAATCTTTTATTGTAGAAGGATTGCCGGATTTAATATTTTTTAATATAAAGTATCCACATGGGTTATTTTTATTATGAATCTCTAAACCTTTAAAAGGTTGATTACTTTCATAAATTTCATATTTAAATTCACTTGACCCAATTTTATTTATGTCATATTCAACTAAAATTTCTGCATCTTTACCATCTCTAAATTTATCATTTTTATCTATTTTTATAAAAGATAAGTTATCATCAGTTAACAAACTCCAATTTTCTTTATTTGCTCTTAGCGGAATTGCTTTTAAATCAGGAGAATTATGAGGAATTTCAGAATACAAATAATATTTATTCCAAATTTTTGAAACAAAATCTGGCCAACACATAACCCTCTGCCCTTCGATAAAGGTTGGTTCTTTATAGTCTTTGTGGAAAGATGTAGTATTTCCATTAATATCAATTTCAAAAATTACAGAAAGAGTTTTTGATTTCAAATCATAAGTGGCAGTTAAATTAGATTTGTTGTCACTTGAATAGTCTAAAATTTCATCAATTTCATTTTGAAATATAATAAGCCCCTTTTCAGAAAAAGGTAAAGTAAAATATCTTGTCCCTCTTTCAGTTTGTGCAGCTAAGAGAGAAATACCACATTTTTCAAAATCAGATTCGTTATTAAAAATAATTTCTGCAGGATTGGATTTATTAGGATCTAGTAAAAGCTCATCCAATTCTACTTCAATTGCTGACAGATCATCAGTTAGTTCAAGCGTACTTATATCTGATGAAATTCTACCACCAAAACCATACAATTTTGTTTGATAATTGAATAGCTTGTCAAATGGAGCTTGAAAAATACTTAAGTTAGGCACTATGGCATCTTCATCTATCGAGTGAGAGTTAGTTTGCGCATATTTTTTGATATCATCTAACCAATTAGAAAGAAAAACACCAACCTTTTGTAAATCAGGCTTAGTCATTTTAAATTGGGAACCAAAACTTCCGATTGATTGTAATAAGTATTTTACGTAAGAATGCAGTTTTTCAGTATCTTCTCTTGAAAGCTTACCATCCAATGGATCAGTAAATTTTTTGTCTAAAGAGCTGTAAAATGAAGTTTTACAATCTATGTTATAATTTGGGCTTGTAAACACAAGACTCTCGGGAGAGGTTCCACCTATTATAACTCCATTATATCGTAAGACATATATGAAGGGTTTAGCGGTTCTAGCTTGTTCAGGGTGTTCAATCTGATTTTGATCACACCACATAAACTTATTTTCAAAAAGCATGTTTCCTAATGAACCTTTGGTTTCATATAGACAATCGGTATCTAAAAAAGATTTACCGTCAGAGTAATCCAGAACTATTTTTTCTACACTAATAGGCTGTGAATCTAAAGCAAAACAAGTAATTAAACCTTTCCACTCAGCTTGCAAGTCTTTATAAAAGGACATTAGTCCTGTAGCATCGTCATTATCTGATTTTACAAAACTTATGGCATATTTAAACATCTGTGTTCTTGCAAAAGGGGTTGGAATACCAGAAATAAGTTTATTTAGTTCATCACTATTTTCGTTGATTTCATTGGTTAAGATATCAGCAACAAATTTCTCAGCTTGAGGAATTTTATTCCAAACATATTCCGAACCTGGGGATTGTTTGGTTTTTGTATTTATAATTAGGGGTTGAATATTTTTTTCTGACATGATTTAACTTTTTACAATAATTTTATATAAGTGAGAAAAAGAATTATGGGAAAGTGCTAAAAACTTTTCAGACAATGTATTATATTGATCTGACTTAGGTTTAACCTTATCTTCCTTTTGAATAGTTTCTCTGAAATCTTCATAAGCAGAAGAGGCGTTTTTCATAAATCCAGTAGCAAATTGAAGCTTTTTATCCTCAAAAAGTTCACCAATACTAAATTTTTTCAATTCTTTAGGATTTGTAGAAAATGATTCTTTGTTAAACAAAAAATCACCTCCGATGCTATTTTGAATTTGAAATAACCATCCAGGAATTACATTACCCTGATCATTAAAATTATACGCGAAACTTTTCATATAATCGTTAAGGTCGTTCATTTCATTAATTGGAATATCAGAATATTCAGCAGCATCGTATTTTTGTAACTTAGTTATTAAGTTTTTCACTCCGTTTGAACCAAAAGCACCTTCTTCTTCTTTTAAAATCACATTAGACAAAGCAAAAAATGATGCCAATTTATTTTTAAACTCATTTGAATATTTTTGACCGAAAAAATCTTGAAATTCAAAAGAGAAAGAGTTTCCAACTTGATTTGCAGATCTGTACAATATTTCATGTTCGTCAAAGCCTGAGTCTCTATTAAAAAAATCATGAACGGCACATGCACATAACATCTCAGCAACATGACATGAATTTTTTTGTTCTCCGCCTCCAGTAAGTGTTTCTTTTTCAGTTGTATCTTTACTGTAATTTACTTTTTTAGGCCAACCAACGTGATACATTAGATCATATGTTTCTTTAACTGTTTTATCATTTATATAAAACATTAATGCAGCTTGGCTATTTAGGGGGAAATTAGTAGAGTCCGCAATTACTTTTTTCTTCTTCTTTTGAGCTGAATCAGGTACTTTAAATTCAAAATAATCAGAAAGTAAAGCACAACCAAATTTTGCTCCTTTATGGAGACTTGCGTTAGGATCTTTAATTTTTATAGCTTCTTGAAGTGCTTTAGGAATGATTGGTATAGATGAAGCACCAGTACCACCAAACATAGATCCAAATATGAAAACTCTTGCGTTTTCGCCTGCTTTATTAATTTTATCAAGGTAATCAGCTAAGTCTTGATCTTCCTTTCTGTTTCCACCTTTACTTACATTTCTAGCAGCTTCAACAATTGCATGATACATTAAGTGAGAACCTAAATGTGTTTGGGCTCTATATCCATGAGACAAATCAAAAGTTTGAACATCGTTATCAAAAAACAAATCTGCTAAAGCTTTATTTTCTTTTTTGTCTTTATCGTTTTGAGTATTTGGTGTACTTATCAACTCAAAAGATTCTCTATTCCCTGAGTAATTAGGATCAAATTTGTGAATATTTAATTTAGCACTAAAAAAGTTATCATTTGTAGTCTTAGATTCAGAACCACCTTTAATTCTGCTGTAGCTGTCAATTAACTGCTCACTTCTTCCTTTATTACCATTATTGCTGTCTGTATCAATTGAAAGAACATCAATTTCTTTATTGCCAAACATACCCATAGCACATAAATGAGTAAACGCTTCAACACATCTCATTCCAGTTCCACCAATACTAATTACAAAATATTTATCATCCATTATATATATGTTTTAATTTTTTGAAGGAAACCAGTTACCAATTTTTCCTTTTTTCATGACTTTAGATAGAATAAATCCAATTAAAATGTAAACAACCAAAATAACTGCTGTTCCAATGATATGTGTAACTCCAAACTTAGCTACAGCAGGTCCCTTTTTAATAGTTGGAATAACCATAAGAATATTGTAGATGAAAAAAGAAACTGGACCTAAAATAGCAAATATCCAGAACCACATTCTTCGTTTAAAGGCGTCTCTAGGATTTTCACCTCCTTGAAATTTAATCGCATTAGAAACAATTGCAGCAAGAAGTAAAAAAACTCCAGCAAAAATTAATGCAAAAATATAGGTAGATGTTATAAGAGCTGGAACTCCTTTAAGATTTACACCTCCCTTAGCATGTGCAACAGAAACTATTAAGGTTAGTATCGTTGTTAGGAATATAGAATTTTGTAGATTGTTAATTTTCATTTTTATTGATTTAAATTGTTAAAATAATTTATTGATTAAATGCGTTAAGCTTTAGGTAATAGCTGTAAACTACGCCTTGGGGTTTAACGTCTTTCTTTTTCATAATGTTTTTTAAAGAGCGGTAAAGCGCATCGTCAGTTTTACCATCATCAATTCTAGTCCAAGTCAGAGCCTCTTTATTTATATCTTTAAGTTCTACATCGTCAATTATAATATCAACCCTAACTACATTGTATCTACCAGAACTTAGCTGAGAATTTGATTCACTTAGCTTATCAGAAAACTTTAAAATAATTTCGTATTCTCCATCATCGTTTAACTCACTGATTTTACCAGCGCTTTGGTCTAGCATTAAAAAATCTTGTATTCCCTTGCTAGATGAGCTAAATTCAGATGGATTAAATTTGTATTCACTTTTTAACATTGGAAGGAAATCATTTTCTATTTTATCTAAAGTTACATTGGCAGTATCGTAAGGTTCTTTATCATTTATTGTTGGCATTCCTTGAAAAACTAAATAATTGGCATTGTTTAAGCTATCTTTTCCATTTACAGCTTTTTCAAGTACTGGTAAGTTTTTTCTTACAATTTTATTTACCTTATAGTTTTTAAAATCTTCAAAAACATCGTGTACAACTATTTTTAGGTTGTTAACTTTATAGTTGGGTAATGAAGAGAATTTAAAATATAATTTTTCAAGGAGAGGGTAACTCATTGGTTTACCAGTATTATAATTCCCAGCATCTCTAACAAAATATACTATAGACTGATCATTATCTTCATCAGTACTAAATTCAAGAGCTGTAAAATCAATGAACTCCATGTTATGTTCATCAGAAGATAAATACAATCTTTTATCGTTAATATCTGTCATTATAGCTTCACTTTCAACAGCTCTACTAGATCCAGGAGTCTCAGAATTAGGATATTTCCTAGTGTAAAGACCATTTGTATTAGTAGAAAATCTTTCTATTTTGTATTCAAGTCCTTCATCTTCTAACTCTTCTAAATAGCCATCAAGAATTGTATTTTTAGATGATGGAATAAAAAACATAACATACATATGCTTGTTATAATTTTGTCCCTCATTAGACTCTTTAAAATCAGTGTAAATAATAGCAAGCTCATTTCCTTTATTCATCCATTTTTCAAAAGCCTTACTGGCCCATGTCTCTTGAGAAACTTGACCTACTTCCTGATCGTACAACTCACCATCAGTGATTAAGACACCAACGTTATCACTTTCAACTATGGCATTTATTGCTTTATCAATTGGAGCTCCCATCAAAAAATTTCCATTATCATCCTTATGACCAGACTCAGAAAAATGACTCATGTGTGAGGATCCTTTGTAAGGAATTAGTTGGTCGGAGTGAAGCTCAAAATATTGAGTATTTTCTTGAACAGCAAATACCTTAAATAACATTTTATAAACCTCCTTATTATTATCGTTGTTTAATGAATATTTAGTAATTCCATCACTAAAATCTACGTAAACAGCTGGATTGTCTTTAGGCTCAACCACATTAGCACTAGGAAAATAAGCAGCATGAAAATCCTCTATATAAGAAATGTCATCGTCATTTATATCATCAAATGAAAAATTTTCAAATTCATAAGAATCCGAATCTGAAGAACAACCGTAAATTATTGTAAGAATTAATAAAACAGAAATAACAAATACGACAGAAGTTATTTTTTTCATAGAAATATTTTTTAAAAAGGATAACAATTTTAATATTTATTATTATAATTAACAAATTTATTAGGTAAACTTATGTATATGTTAACAATAATTTCTATTTCTCTAGCTGCATTAGGTGTATTATTATTTATTAAAGGATTTACCAAACTTCAGGTTAGAGATAAGAGATTTAACAAAGGAGTCAAGAAAAAGTTTAATTGGATTTCTATATTACTTTTTATTATTTCTTTTATTTGTTTTTTCTTAGCTTATCGTTTTTATTACTTTAGTTAGAATTTAAAAATCAATTATGTTTAAAAAATCATTTTTTATTACTTCAATATTAATTCTTTTCAGCTCATGTAGCCAAAAAGAATCTTACATGAAGGATTTTGGAGAATTTATCAATGAAGTAGAACTAGCAAATGAAAGTTATTCTGAAGAAGATTGGAAATATGTAGAAGTAGATTTTAATAATTTCTCTGAAATAAGGTTTATGGAGTTTGAAAATCAACTTACTGAAGCAGAACTAAAGCAAGTAGAATCTTTTAGAAAAAGATATAAAAAACTTAGAATAATGAATGACCCTGCAAAAGAAATTGGTGGGGAAATAATGGATTTTTTAGGTATATAAAAAATAAATGCTCAAGTCAACTATAAAATTCATATCAATAGCTAATTACATTTCGCTTTTAAGCACAATATTTTTATTCTCTTCTTGCTCTAACGGAGTATCTGATTATGATATAATTTGTGACACGGACTTAACAGAAGAAACAGAAACACTTTATTTTGAAGGCGACTATGGAGATATTGAAACGTATTTTAACTTTGAAATATATAAACACCAATACAATGTTGAAATTTCTTTTGATAAAGAAATAATCAATAGCTACAAAGATGCAGTTAGGACACTTTCATACTATATTGGTGAAACACCGCCAACCAGCGAAGAGTTTTACAATGTTTTTTTAAATGATGATCAAGACTTATACCTTCTTCAAGGAATTCTAGAAACTTTAAGATCTAGAACCATTGGAACTAATTATGACATTGTTCAGATGATAGTAGGATTTGTACAAACCATTCCATACGATAAATATGCCGCAGATGTCAACTACCCTTACGAAACCCTTGCTTTTAATAAAGGGGATTGCGATGAAAAATCCATTCTTCTTTGTAAACTTTTAAATCTTGAAGGATACAATTCATGCCTTTTTATTTATGAAAAAGAACAACATATGGCGGTTGGATTAAAAGTAGCAGATGAGGGATATTATAAAAACGGTTATGTTTTTATAGAATCAACTACAACATGGCCAATAGGAAAAAAGGGTAAATCAACAGATGGTAAAGAATCTTCAGAAGAACCACTTATAATTTATCCAAGAGAAAATGACGAGGGTTACTATGAGCAATTTTTAGACATTGAAGATTGTTACAAAGAAATTGCTGCGGTTCATGGCGAAACATATTTACTAAACAACATTAAAGGTAAAAAGCTTTTAGAAAAAATAAATTCAGCTAAATTAACTTTAGATTCTTCTAACTTAATAATCAGAAATTATGATAGTAGACTTAATAACTTTAAATCTAAGATTGATTCTTTGAACCAATTTATGGATGATAAATTTGGCATTAAAAAATACCCATCTGGAAAACTACCTTCTGAAATTTATGCTGACTATGAAATAAAAAACAATGAGATAAACTCAATTATTAAAATTTACAAAGATTTGTATATTGAATACGAAAGAAAATTTAAAAGTCACCAAAAAATTATATCAAAATTTAATAAGCTAATCAAAAAGTTCAACCAAATGAATTACGAAGAAAAAAGTCCCAATACAAGAACAATTCTTGATTTAGAATCATAACATTACAATAATTTTTTGAAACATTTTTCTTTCGATCTCTGGTTAACAATTATTAAATCAAACCCTCTCTTTAAAAGTAAAAGAGTTACTTTTTTTTATGAACATTATAATTTTTCAAATCATTCTGAAAAAGAAATTAAAAGTATTTTCAGAAAAGTTGACTTAATGTGTAACCAGGTAAATGAATCTGTTGGTTTTAATTTAGACACCAAAGAAATGTATTTAATGGTGTTGTACCTTCTCAACGAAAATTCTATTGATTACAGTGAAATTGATATTAATAAATTATATGATCAGATGGAAAACTTAGCTCTTTCCTATCCACCCGTTATTCTTAACCAAAAAATAGTTCCAATTTTACAAATTCTAAAAGAAAAAAATAAAACAGTAAGTCTATTAAGCAACACAGGTTTTATTGAAGGGAAAACCCTTGATAAAATCCTAAAAAAACTTGATTTAAAGAAGTATTTTGATTTTGAAATATATTCAGATGAGCAAAACCTTTCTAAGCCCAATAAAGAGCTTTTTGAAATTGTATTTAAAAAAACTTGTGAAATTTACAACATCCCATTAAAAACTAAAGACATTATGCATATTGGCGACAATCCAATAGCCGATATTCATGGAGCTCAAAACTATGGAATGTCTACCCTCCAAGTTTCTGATGAGCATTCATTTGAAAAACTTTATTCCTATGCAAAAGATTTACAACCTTTATGATGTAAAAAGTGAAGAAAATTTTCCTTTTAAGCCTGATGATTACAGCGAGTTTAAATATGGAAACAAACAAATTTCCAAAAAATTTGGATATGCCCTTGCAGAAGGATTTATAAATACTCACAAAAATGACTTACTAAAAAAAGACATAGTTGTTTTACCTAGTCCCTACTCTTTTATACCAACTGCTACCTTCTCAATGACCATATATTTTATATATAAACTAAATTACTGGTTAAAAAAACAAAACAAAAAAACATCAGAAATTGTCAAAATTCATAGAGATATTACATACAAAGAAGATTATGGCAACTTATCAGCAAAAAGAAGATTAGAACTAATAGGAAATGACAAATTTCATATAGATAAATTGGTAATAAAAGATAAATTACTGCTCTTTTTAGATGACATCAAGATTTCTGGTAGTCATCAATTTGTAATTGAGAGGATGATTAAAGATTACAAAATAGATAATGACCGTTTTTTCATATATTTTGCAGCATTGAAAAACTCAACTATTCATCCTAAAATTGAAAACTTTTTCAATAATGCAAAAATTAAATCTATTTATGATTTAGATAAAATTATTGAAATTGGTAATTTCAAGTTTAACACTAGAGTAGTGAAATTTATTTTGTCTCAAAAAACTAATGAATTTGAAAAGTTTATTGGAAATAAAAAACCCAATTTTAAAGAAAATCTATATCATCTAGCTATTGGAAATGGATACCATAAGATGGATGTTTACAAACAAAACTTAAATTATATTGAAAGATTGTTGTTTGATAAAAATGATAGTGTTAATGAATTTAAGAGTGGTTTATCTAATTAAATAAATCCAAAACTTCAGCAACAATATTTAATAGATTATTTGTTTTGTCAGTCTTATGAGATGTATTTGATTTGGAAAGGTCAAAAGAGCTATCATTATTATTTACAAATGACAAAGGGAAAATTCCTGTTCTATCTGGGTTTTTTGTATTATATCCACTAGCCCAATTATCATCTATTTTTCGAACCATGATAATTTTATTTCCTTTTTTAAAAGATAGTTCATCGTCATGATCTGCTGTAAAATCAAAATCTGCGATAAACTCTTTGTAATCTTTAGTTGAATAAATTAAAAATGCAATAAATAAAATTGCAAATGATATAAAAAAAATTATTATGTATAGTTGAGCGTCTGTCATTTCAATAATAGCTATATTTGATTTAAATATGAAATTATGAAAAAAATTGTAATGTGGATAATAATCATAGTTTTTTTAGGAGGAGGAGCATATTATCTAATGGGTTATGACACCAAAAATCCTAAAAAAAATGATTATCTAGAAAGTACTTCTGACTTTTTGAACGATGGAATAGAAAAAATCGATGAAGGGATTGAAAAAGGAAAAGAAATTATTGAAGAAAAAAAGAAACAAGACTCTCTTAGTAATAAGTAATTTTTAAAAATGAGAATATTTTTAAAATCATCGATAATATTGATGATAATTAGTTGTAATAGTCCTGTACCAAAAAGTGAAACTAAGAAAGAAGAGGTTAAGGAAAAAATTGATACTACAAAAGAATTAACTTCTTCTTACAATGTGAAAATCATAAATGATACTTCACAAAGATATGTAGCAATGTCTCACTTTATAAATACTACAGTAAGCGAGTATTTACCAGTATTTGATGAAAAAAAAAATATTCTTTACTTCACGGCAATGGATAGAAAAGGATATTTTGATTTTAAATTAGACCATATAAAATCAATTAGTTCAGGTGGAGAAGATTTATTTTATAGCGAATATAAAAAAGGTTATTTTAATGATTCGAGACCATTAACTTTTTTAAATACCAATAGACACGAGTCCATAAGCCATGTTACTGAAAAAGGCGATCTTGTGATAACTGGTAATTATGATGAAACAATGGGGCCTAGTTACACAGAAAACGGATTTTCTACTACAGATATTTTTATTGCAAAAAAAGAGGCAGATTCTTTTAGACTTTTTCACTTAGATGAACCTGTAAATAGCATGTTTACAGAATCAGATGCGATATATGAAGAAGATGAATATGTTTTGTTTGTTTCTGATAGACCTAATGGAATTGGAGAATACAAAAAGAAGGGATGGTTGTTTAATGAATCTACATGGGGAAATACTGATATATACATATCATTAAAAGACGGTGATTATTGGTCAAATCCACTTAATTTAGGAGATCAGATTAATACAGCTGGTTCTGAAAGAACACCTTGGCTATCCAATGACAAAAAAACAATTTATTTAAGTTCAAATGGATACGAAAATAAAATTGATTTAGATGTGTACTACTTTACTAGAGAAAATATTGATGACTGGACAAATTGGAACGGTCCCTTTAAACTCGAACATATATGCTCAAATCAAGATGATTGGGGATACAAAACATATCAGAAAAAATCATTTGTTTCAAGAGCTCGTGTTTTGCCATTTAAAACTTCACAAGTTACAAGAGAGGGTGACGGTGGAGTAAGAGAAACAAACTTTAGATCAAATTACGAGGTTTTTGGCTTACAAACTGCGTCTTTAAAGAAAACACAACAAACAGATATTTATGAGATAAAGAATCTTTCATCACCTGATATTACATTTGAAGATGTTTTATTTAAAAAGAACCAATTTGAAATAAATTCAAATTATCAAAAACATTTAGAATATTTGATTGATCTTATAAAAGTCAATTCTAAGTCTAATATTCTTGTGGTTGGACATACAGACAGTGATGGAGAAGAATTATATAATAATGAACTTTCAAAAAAAAGAGCTAATTCAGTAAAGAATTATCTTATTTCTAGAAAAATCAAAAACAAAATAATAGCAATAGGCAAAGGGGAAGAAAGTCCAATTGTAGAAAACGATTCTGATGTAAATAAAAGTAAAAATAGAAGAGTGGAAGTATTTATAAATCCTAAAACGCCCAATTAGAAAGATTTACACGACTTTCAAATAATTCTTGTTGATTATCACTTAGTTCAGAGAAAAAATTCAATTTTGTTTTTTCTTCAATTGAGTCAATCGGTACCACATAATATGATAATGGGTTATGACACTTTTCATTAGGGAAAATAAATGAAATTGATTTTTCTAAATCGTAAGGACAAAATATTATTTTATAATAGGCACTTGGAACTGCAACATTATTTGGTCCTATAACCTCTATTATAGAGTCAAAAACACCGCCGCAATAAATTTCCAAAGAATCTAGTTCAACTGCCCATTTACGCTCTTTTGTTTCAAGTTTTTTCCAAATTCCTCTGTTTAAAGATGGATGTTGTGGAGACATATTGCTCATGTAGAATGATTCACTCATTGCAAATTCAGAAAATTCCATAGATTTAGCAGGACATAAATGTCCTCTATCATAACCAGATGACTTATAGTCAATTAGCTGAGCAGACCCAGTTACAACAAATGGATCTTCTCTAAAATTATCTTTTCTCTTGACCAAATGAATACTTAGCATTTCTCTTGTTAAAGTATAATTTAACCAACGAGGTTGTTCATATTTTTCGGAATAAGAGAAAGAATAAGAGTTATGGTGAACTGTATCATCATAAAAATTATTTGGAATTTTTGTTTGTAAATCTGAATAATTTATTGAATCTACAGAGTTTTCTATCAATACTTTTTCTTTTACAATATCAATAGTTTTATCATTATTATTAGAGCATGATGAAATAATTGTAAATCCAAAAATTAAAAGATTTACATAAATTGAACGAATAATGCACATGATTATAAATTAGTATAGTTAGTTTGATTACTTATAAATATATAAAAAAGTGATTGAACAAAAATCTAATAATAGATTAATATCCAAAATCTGCAGTCCAGTAATGAGTATAACTACTTCCTTCAGTCTTCACATACCCAACTCCAATAGTTTTGAATTTGGGATTGAACATGATTTTGTAATGTCCAGGACTATTAAACCACTGAATATAAGTTTTTTCTCCATCTGAATTCCCAGCTGCTATATTCTCTCCATAAGCTTTACC
>Ga0115564_10000647_pt1 | contig 34288 bp, 30 predicted proteins | sample COGITO_mtgs_1105_7_FD_88680 | JGI IMG/M metagenome (GOLD analysis project Ga0115564, IMG submission 88680) | Pelagic marine microbial communities from North Sea - COGITO_mtgs_110523 | ecosystem: Environmental > Aquatic > Marine > Epipelagic | place: Germany:Helgoland, sampling site Kabeltonne...
ACAGTCTATTTTTTTTTATTAATTTTGGTGATTTGATTATCATGTATAATGGTTGTTCCGAAGTCTGTTTAAAAATGCAGAAGATTGCCTGAGAACAAGACGAAGAAATACTATAATCTCTCCACTCACCCAATGATACCATTTTACCATAAATATGTAAAATTGATTGAAGCTCTTTTTTATCAAAACTGACTTTATTTATGTATTTATCATTATTTAGTTTTTTTTGAAATGTATGCAGTACTTTCATAAAAATATTATTACAGTTGCATTCCAAGGATGCAACTGTAATTTAAAATTCGGAAAATTTCGAATGAAGTTTAGTTTTCCAACGGTTTCTTAAGGCATACAGGGTAATTTTTTCATTCGCCAACATTATCGCCAAGCATATAAAAGTGCAGTTACCGATTTATTGATCTAATAAGTAAGCTGACAACGCGATTACTTTGAGAAGAAGTATTTAAATTTTTTAAAAAGACGATTGGATGTGTCAATGCTATTTCACTTCAACAATAGTTGGATTTTTCCGTGAATATAACTTTATTAGTTAGTTGAAACGACTCTATGAAAAGTGCTTCGAGTGGAAGTTATTGCAAAGATACAAGAAAAGAGTGTTCGAGTTATTAGAAAAATTATTATAAATAGTAATGGTATAAGAACTGCATAAAAGTATTTTTAGTGACATTCCAAAAAAGTGTGAGAGTTATCATAGCTTCATTTTTAGGATGTTAGTATTAAGAAATCATAATATTAATTTACTCGGGGAAAATTATACTAATGAATGAGTTAACGTACTTGACAGAATATGAGAAAATAGAAGTACTCGAGGAAACAATTCCACAAATTGGTAGGCTTCAAGCTGAACTGAATCTAGCCAAACAAAGAGTTAAGCAGCTTAATAAAGATGAGGCTAGCTTGTTGGAATATAAGGCACAGTTGACTAAAGAGGTCACAAAATCTGAGTAACTGTAAAAACTATTACTTTTACAACTCAAAGTCCCCTAAGTTCTTGTATGATCTGAAAAATTATTATTGGTGGAGCCAAGGGGGATCGAACCCCTGACCTCTTGCATGCCATGCAAGCGCTCTCCCAGCTGAGCTATGGCCCCTTTTACCCGTTGTAGGAAATCAGCTATCTTCACTATCAGTAGCAACATCAGTTAATTCTTCTAGCGATACAGAATCATCATCATCAGCATCTTCTAATAATTCATCCTCCAGTTCAATGACAGCATCATCGTCATCTAATATGATTGGATCAGAACCTAAATCGTCGGGCTCCAATACTGGACTCACTTCTGAAATTTCTTCAACTTTTTGGGCAGACTCTCTAGTCGGTTTTTTGTATGTTTCTAAGATGGTCGCAAGATCAAAGCTTGCCTCACATGAAGGACAAACTATTGGGTCTCTATTTAAATCATAGAACTTTACTGTGCACTTTGGGCAGGCGCGTTTTGTACCCCACTCGTCTTTAGGCATAAATTCTCCTCAACCGTTCATATAAGAAACTAACGTAATACAATTGGCATATTTTCAGTATGTTTGTAAAGTGTTAGCGTAAAGCCCATAAAAATTAGTCAAGTTAAATACACTTACCTTTGCTTAAAATGATATCTATGGTAATTTATCTTATTTGTTTGTTTGTTGTGTGATGGAGAAGACAGATTGATTTTTAACTATATTTTTATGTTAAATAATATTAAATTATTTTATGGGTTTAAATTTTTCGAGTGTGTGTCAGATGGTTTTGTTTAGCGGCCAATCGAAAGTGGATGATTTGAGTTCAATGATGTTGGAATCAGAATTTGATTTTAAGGTGAAGATAAGAAAATCATTGAGAGCGAGACGAATTACCTTAAGAGTATGTCAGATAACGGGTGAACTCAGAATAACTATTCCTCCAAAACTACAAATGTCAGTTTTGCGAAAGTTTATAGATAAAAATATTAATTGGATAAGGTCTAATTTAACTAAACTTAGTCCATCAGTTATTATAACTGAGGGTATATTATTACCTATCACAGGTCAAAGCAGGAGGATTTTGGTTGATGCTAATTTAGCGAACAATTATCTTTTAAAAGAAACTGAACTTTTATTACCCAAAACTAAAAATCCTTTTGAAGTTCAGCTTAAACTAGTTTTAAAAAAAATAGCAGAAGAGTATTTTAAAGCCACTTGTGATGATTATGCCAACAGACTTGATGTGGAGTTCTCAAAAATTTCGGTGAGGGATCCAACATCTCGATGGGGGTCGTGTTCATCAGATAAAAAATTGATGTTTAGCTGGAGATTAATTATGGCCCCGTTAAAGGTTAGCTCTTATGTTGCCGCGCATGAAATTGCACATTTGCTTCAGATGAATCATAGCAAAAGATTCTGGGCTGTCGTGAGTTCAATATATCCGAATTATGGTAACCAACGAAATTGGTTGCGAGAAAACGGCAGAAATTTGCACAAATTTATTTTATGATGCAACATTATGAAATTTATTTATAAGGTTGATATTGTGCGTAATATATAAAGAAATGGGGTTTTTGTGAGTAATGAACCATCGACATCAATCCATGAAACAATATATCGTACACTACGGCATCGAATAATGCATGGAGAAATTGGACCTGGGCAAATATTTACTATAAGAGGCTTGGCTGCTGAGTTCTTGGTGTCAATGACTCCAATAAGAGATGCCACACGCCGATTGGTTGCGGAGGGAGCTCTTACAATGTCTATATCAGGTAGAATTAATTCACCTGAACTAAATTCTGAGCGTATTGAAGAACTTTTAAGTATAAGATCTTTATTAGAGCCTGAACTTGCAACCAGAGCTATTCCTAGAGTCCACCCCGCATTAGTTGAGCGTTTGATTATGATTAATGCATTAAATGATGAAATGATAGCTAAAGAAAACTCAGCTGGATACATTAAAAGTGATATAGAATTTCATAAAACGCTCTACCTACGAGCGCAATCCCCTGCTATTTTGGCACTTTTAGAAACAGTTTGGTTGCAATCTGGTCCAACATTAAAAGTTCTTTTTGATAAAAAGCTTAGAGGCCATAGTAACCACAATCACCGTGCTATACTTTCAGCATTAAAAAATGGAAGTAAAAACGATTTAGTATCTGCTATACAAGCAGATATAAGTAGTGGTTTGGGGATGGTGTTAAAGTAGTATATTGTAGTGCTTAATTGTGTATTGCTCCATCTAGGCAAGCTAAGGCTGCCTCTTTCACAGCCTCTGATACCGTGGGGTGGGCATGGCACGTTCTCGCTAGATCTTCAGCGCAAGCGCCAAATTCCATGGCAACACAGATTTCATGAATAATATCTCCAGCACCTGGACCTATAATATGTGCACCAAGAATTTTATCAGTTTTCTTATCTACTAATATTTTTACGAAACCATCTGAAGAGAAGTTAACTTTAGCGCGGCCATTACCCATGAATGAGAACTTACCAACTTTAAAATCTTGATTTTCTGCCTTGAGCTGTTCTTCTGTTTTACCAACAGAGGATACCTCGGGTGAAGTATACACAACGGCAGGTACTAAATCATAATTAATATGACTGCTTTGACCTGCAATTTGTTCTGCTACAGCGACACCCTCGTCCTCTGCTTTGTGGGCCAGCATTGGTCCTAAAGTAACATCCCCTATCGCATAAATATTCGAATGTTTAGTTTGTAATTTTTCATTTACAACAATCTGCCCAATTTTATTAGTTGCCAAATTTACATTTTCTAAACCAAGGCCTGATGTATATGGTTTGCGTCCGGTTGCGATCAAAACTAAATCGGCAGAAATTGTTTTAAGTTCAGACTTATCTCTACCTTCATATCGAACTGTAGCAATATTTTTGTTGACCTTTATTTCAGTAACGGAATTATTAAGTAGAAAATTTATACCTTGTTTCTTAAGAATTTTTTGGAAGCTCTTGGAAACCTCCCTATCCATTCCTACTGCAATATGATCTAAATATTCTATAACAGTGACTTCAGATCCTATTCGAGAAAAAATAGACCCCATTTCCAACCCGATTACGCCAGCGCCAATTACTATCATCTTTTTTGGTATGTTTTTTAAACTAAGTGCTCCAGTCGAGTTTACAATAACCTTATTATCAGGTGTCATGTTTTGAAAAACAGTAGGTTTTGATCCTGTTGCAATAACAATATTTTTTGTTGTTATTAGCCGCTCTTCCACGCGAATGCTAGTTGTAGTTTCTATGCTAGCCCATCCTTTAATACGTATTATTTTATTTTTTTTAAATAAAAATTCAATCCCTTGAGAGTTTTGAGAAACCATAGTACTCTTATAATCAAGCATTTTGGGCCAGTTAATAGTCGGTGGGTTAATATCTATTCCCATTTTGGAGAAGTTTTTTATACTGTCGTGGTAAGCTTCTGAAGCGTGGAGTAATGCTTTTGAAGGAATACAACCAACATTCAAGCAAGTGCCCCCAAGAGAGTTTTCTCCCTCGATGCATGCGACTTTCAAACCAAGCTGAGCCGCTTTTATTGCACAAACATATCCACCTGGTCCACTACCTATTACGACCACATCAAAATCTAACATCAAGTCTTCTCCAGTTTTTAAAGGTCCATTAATAGGCGGTTTGGATCTTCCAAGCATTCCTTAACTCTCACTAAAAATGAAACAGCTCCTTTTCCATCCACGATTCTATGGTCGTAACTAAGGGCAAGGTACATCATTGGCTTGATAACTATTTCACCATTGATCGCAATTGGTCGATCTTGAATTTTATGCATTCCAAGAATGCCAGATTGGGGCGGATTTAAAATTGGGGAAGACATAAGGGACCCATATACACCACCATTCGAAATCGTAAATGTACCACCTTGCATTTCGTCAAGAGTTATATTTCCATCTCGAGCCCGTGCCCCCATTTCTGCAAGCGATGTTTCAATTTCTGAAAAGCTCATCTGGCCAATATCTTTAATGACGGGTGCAACTAGGCCTGCAGGAGTCCCAACGGCGATGGCCATATTAACATAGTGTTTATATACTATATCAGATCCATCTATCTCTGCATTTACTTCTGGAATTTCTAATAGAGCATGGCAGCAGGCCTTTGCAAAGAATGACATAAACCCGAGTTTAACAGAATGTTTTTTTTCAAATATACTTTTATACTTAGTTCTAATACTAATAACAGCGGACATGTCTACTTCATTATAGGTTGTGAGCATCGCTGCAGTGTTTTGTGCCTGCTTTAGGCGTGATGAAATTGTCTGACGAAGGCGGCTCATTTTGACCCGCTCTTCTTTTCTAGGGCTCAGATTTGCACTTGTTGGGTGTTGTGTCTTTTCAATTTGTGGAGGCTTCGGTTTAGTGCTAATATCTAAGACGTCCTCTTTCATTATTCGTCCATCTTTGCCTGAACCTTGAATACTTGAGGGATCTATGCCTTTTTCTTGCATTATTTTTCGTGCGGAAGGGGCATTCTCTGCAGCTTGATTCTTCTTCTTTTCCTGACCTGTCAAAGTGGCTGATGTGGTTTCCTGAGTCTTAATTTTCTCGTCAGAAGTGGCTTGATTCCCAACGGCTGCTGCTTCATCAACAATCGCCAAGATAGCGTTAAGGCCAACGGTTGTGCCTTCAGGCGATATAATTTCTTTAAGTTTCCCTGAAACAGTGCTTGGCACTTCTACTGTCACTTTGTCAGTTTCTAACTCACAAAGCATTTCATCAACACTCACATCTTCACCTAGTTTTTTAAACCAGGTTGCCACGGTTGCTTCAGTGACGCTTTCTCCTAAAGTTGGTACAAGTATATTAGTCATCAGTTTCTCCCAAGATGTTGAGCGCCTCGTCAATTAAATTTGTTTGCTGTTTCTTATGTTGAGTTGCAAATCCAGTAGCTGGTGACGCTGAAGCAGCTCTCCCCGCATATGCTGGACGTTTTGCTTTAGTTTTAATTTTATTAAGTACCAACTCTAGATTTGGTTCTATAAAACTCCAAGCACCTTGATTTTTTGGTTCTTCTTGGCACCAACAAATTTCGGCATTATTGAATCTCGTCAATTCCTTCGTTAATGATCTTTCTGGAAATGGATAAAACTGTTCAATTCGCAACAAATAGATATCGCTTAGATTTCTAGTATCGCGTTCATGAAGAATATCAAAATACACTTTTCCAGAACATATGACAACTTTTTTGATTTTGCTATCAGGTAGAAGTTTTAATCCGGAATTCCCCTGCTGAGCATCATCCCATAAAACTCTGTGGAAACTAGAACCCGTCAAAAAATCTTTTTTATCACTGGTAGCCATTTTGTGGCGTAAAAGGGATTTCGGGGTCATAATTACTAATGGCTTTCGAAAGTTTCGATGGATTTGACGACGAAGTAAATGGAAGTAATTTGCTGGAGTTGTGCAGTTTGCAATTATCCAATTATCTTCTGCACAGGCTTGTAAAAAACGTTCTAATCGAGCAGAGGAATGCTCTGGACCTTGTCCTTCATAGCCATGTGGAAGCAACATCACTAGCCCTGACATTCGGAGCCATTTTTTTTCCCCAGATGAAATAAATTGGTCAATCATTATTTGTGCGCCATTGGCAAAATCACCAAACTGAGCTTCCCAAAGTGTCAGTGTGTTCGGCTCTGCCAAAGTATACCCATATTCGTAACCAAGCACGGCGTATTCTGAAAGCATGGAGTCGATGACTTCATATTCAGACTGATCATACCCAATATTATTTAAAGGGTAGTATTTTTCCTCAGTGACCTGGTCAACAAAAGCACTATGCCTTTGGCTAAATGTACCTCGCGTGCAATCTTGCCCTGACAACCGAACGGGGTAGCCCTCTGATAATAATGAGCCAAACGCTAGAGCTTCACCCGTGGCCCAATCAATACTCTTGCCTATAATTAACATTTCTTTTTTATTGAGAAGCATTCTTTGCACTGTTTTATGTAGATTGAAACTCTCTGGTACTGTCGTCAAAGCTGTAGATATTTCGGTAAAAAGACCATTATTTAGTGCTGTTTTTCCACGCTCATAATTTTCATTGTCATTTTTAAAGCCTGCCCACCTGCCATCGAGCCAATCAGCTTTGTTCGGTTTATAGGCACTTGCAGCTTCAAACTCGCTTGAGAGGTAAGCTTGGAAAGATGTTTTTATGCTCTCCGACTCGCCCTGATCTATTAAACCATCGTTGATCAATCTTTCCGAATATATTTGAAGTGTTGTTTTATGTTTTTTTATTTGGGAATACATTAGGGGTTGCGTGAACATAGGCTCATCACCTTCGTTATGCCCAAATCTTCTATAGCAGAAAATATCAATGACTACATCTTTGTGAAATTTTTGCCTGTACTCCGTTGCGACTTTTGCAGCATGGACCACAGCTTCTGGATCGTCGCCGTTCACGTGGAAAATCGGGGCTTCGACCATTAATGCTATATCTGTAGGGTATGGTGAGGAGCGCGAATTAAGAGGGGAAGTTGTAAATCCAATCTGATTATTGACAATAATATGTATCGTTCCCCCAGTTTTGTGACCTTTCAAACCGGACAGCCCAAAGCATTCTGCCACTACTCCTTGGCCAGCAAAAGCTGCGTCACCATGGAGTAAAACTGGTAATACTTTTGTTCTTTTTAAATCATTCATTTGCTGCTGTTTTGCCCGAACTTTCCCGAGCACTACCGGATTAACGGCTTCAAGGTGAGAAGGGTTTGCTGTTAGGGATAAGTGCACACTATTATTATCAAATTCGCGGTCTGAAGAAGTTCCCAAATGATATTTAACGTCACCCGATCCATCAACATCTTCTGGTTTGTAGCTTCCGCCTTGGAATTCGTTAAATATGGCTCGGAACGGTTTGCTCATCACATTTGCTAAAACTGAAAGCCGGCCTCGGTGAGGCATCCCAATTATTATTTCTTGGACTCCGAGGTTTCCTCCTCGCTTTATTATTTGTTCCATCGCAGGTATTAGTGCTTCCGCACCGTCCAACCCAAACCTTTTTGTTCCCATATACTTAACATGTAAAAACTTCTCGAACCCTTCAGCTTCAACGAGCTTATTTAAAATCGCACGCCTGCCAGCCTCTGTGAACTGAACTTCTTTTCCTAAACCTTCTATTCGCTCCTTTAGCCATGAAGACTGTTCTGGGTTGGAAATATGCATATATTGCAGTGCGAAGGTTCCACAATATGTTCGTTTAAGTATTTCGACAATTTCTTTCATAGATGCCGTATTAAGCCCTAATACATTATCAATAAAAATTACTCTGTCTAGATCAGCTTCCTCAAAACCATAACTCTTGGGGTTTAACTCTGGCTGGTCATCTTTTTTTATAATTGCTAACGGGTCAAGATTAGCGTTTAGGTGACCCCTTATTCTATACGCTCGAATTATCATAAGTGCTCTTATGCTGTCCAGTACTGCCTGACGTAAAGAGCCTTCTGATACTAAAAAATTATTTTCAACCGCCTTCTGTTCAATTTTTTTTTGTATTTCCTGTGGCTCTGGTAGTTCCCATTGACCATCTATTGCAGAAATTAGATCATCGGTGGGTGAAGGAGGCCAATCTTTCCTTACCCAAGAGGGTGAGATCGCAGCGTTACTGTTTGTTGTATCACGAGACTCAACACCAAGAAAATATGTTCGCCATGAAGCTTCAAGATTAGTTTTGTCGACAGAATATTTTTTTTGCAAATGCTCGAGATATACAGCATTTTCACTATTAAGAAAGCTATCTGATTCAGGGTTTTGAATTTTGTCAGTCATCAGTTTTTCAGGACACATCCTGCCTCGCAATACTTATGATTAAATATTAACTTATTTCAATAAATCTATAGCTTTTAAAATAGCATCACCAAGTTCAGCAGGGCTTTCAGCCATTACAAAACCTGCCGATTGCATAGCTTCAATTTTATCATCCGCTCCACCTTTACCACCTGCTATAATTGCTCCAGCGTGACCCATTCGGCGCCCTTTTGGAGCTGTTTTTCCAGCAATGAAACCTGCTAAAGGTTTTGACAACCCTTTTTTTGACATGCTTTTTATGAACTCAGCGGCATCCTCTTCGGCTGAACCCCCTATTTCACCGATCATCATAATGGACTCTGTTTCAGGGTCGTTTAAAAAAAGTTCAAGTGCATCGATATGCTCAGTACCTTTAATCGGATCGCCGCCTATTCCAATACATGTTGAGATGCCCAGGCCAGCGGTCATAGTTTGTGCCGCCGCTTCGTAAGTTAAAGTTCCTGATCTTGATACCACACCTACGCTTCCCCTTTTATGAATATGGCCTGGCATGATTCCAATTTTACAAGCATCGGGAGTTATGATTCCAGGACAGTTTGGACCAATTAGTCGTGAGTTAGAACCCTCCAACGCCCGTTTTACTCTCATCATATCCAAGACTGGAATACCTTCAGTTATACAAACTATCAGAGCTATTTTTGCATCAATTGCCTCAAGGATAGCGTCTGCAGCGAATGGTGGAGGCACGTAAATTGCCGTAGCATCGGCGTTTGTTTTAAGTTTGGCCTCTGCAACGGTGTCGAATATTGGAAGCCCAAGGTGTTTTTCTCCACCTTTTCCGGGTGTCACACCACCGACCATTTTTGTACCGTAAGAAATCGCCTGTTCAGAATGAAATGTTCCCTGACTTCCAGTTAAACCTTGGCATATAACTCTTGTATTTTCGTCAACGAGAACGGCCATTTTTTTTTATCCTTTAACTGCACTTACAATTTTTTTTGCGGCATCTGCAAGATCATCTGCAGCAATAACGTTTAATTGACTGTCGTTTATTATCTTTTTTCCAAGCTCGACATTTGTTCCCTCTAATCTGACCACTAGAGGAACGGATAGATCTATTTCCTTGACAGCTGATACTACGCCTTCTGCTATGACATCGCATCTCATTATACCGCCGAAGATATTTACAAGTATACCTTTTACATTTGGATCTGAGGTTATAATTTTAAATGCTTCAGTAACTTTTTCTTTAGTTGCACCGCCACCAACATCGAGAAAGTTGGCTGGTTCTGAGCCATAATATTTTATGATATCCATTGTCGCCATTGCTAGGCCTGCTCCATTCACCATACAACCAATCTCGCCGTCTAGTGCAATGTAGTTGAGGTCAAATTTTGAGGCCGCTAATTCTTTTGGGTCTTCTTCTGATTCGTCGCGAAGAGTTAAGATCCCAGGCTGCCGGTACAAAGCATTGGAGTCAAATCCCATTTTACAGTCCAGGCATACTAAATCATTACCAGAGGCCACAATTAATGGGTTTATTTCTAGCATCTCGCAATCTTTCTCATTAAAAAGCCGAAAAAGTGAATTAATCAAAGTGACACATTGTTTGACTTGTTTTCCTTCTAGACCGAGAAAGAATGCTATTTGCCGCCCATGGAAGCTAGATATTCCTGATGCAGGATCAACGGTTATACTTCTTATTTTTTCTGGAGTTTTTGCGGCAACCTCCTCGATGTCCATACCACCTTCTGTCGAATATACAAATGAAATTCTTGAGGCATTTCTATCTACAAGCAGGGCTAGATAAAGTTCTTCTAGAATTTCTGAACCATCTTCAATGTAAATACAGCTTACTTTTTTGCCAACTGCTCCAGTTTGGTGAGTGGTCAAGGTTCTACCGAGCATTTTTTGAGCTTCAGAGGCCGCGTCTGAGGCTGATTTTGCAATTCTTACTCCACCTTTTGATCCGGCGCTTTCTTCTAAGAATAAACCCTTACCCCTTCCGCCAGCATGTATTTGTGCTTTAACTACCCAAATTGGCCCATCAAGTTCTCCTGACGCTGTTTTTGCATCCTCGGCTCTAAATACAGTACGGCCGTCTAAAACTGGTAGTCCATATTCTTTTAATAATTGTTTGGCCTGATACTCGTGTATATTCATTTGTATTTGTCCTGTCTTTTATACTTAAGCCACTAGTATTTTGTTCCAATAGGGTCAAAACAGTAGGATAAACCCAATCCTTACTATGGCAGATAATTATCAGCTTAAAAAGCAACTTTACGTATATTTTTAGTAAAATAGTCTAATTTATTACATATGTGATTTTTTTCTTACTTATGTGATCACAGATATGATTTCTTAAATGCGTGGGTTGATACCTTAGTTTAGGCTATCGTCAATATTCTTACACGCCTCAATTAAGCCCGTTACTGCGTCAATAGACTTTTGAAACTCTATTAGTTCAGCAGTATTGAGATCAATTTCAATTATTTTTTCAACACCTTCAGATCCAATGATAGTAGGAACCCCAACATACATTCCCTTCAAGCCGTATGCCCCTTCAACATATGCAGCACATGGTAACAAGCGTTTGTGATCCTTCAAATAGGCTTCGGCCATCTGTATGGCAGCCGCCGCTGGTGCATAAAAGGCAGATCCAGTCTTCAGGAGCCCAACAATTTCTGCACCACCATCTCTAGTTCGTTGAATTATCTCATCTAATTTATCTTGAGAAGTCCAACCCATTTTTACTAGATCAGGAAGTGGAATTCCACCCACTGCTGAATAACGTGGTAAAGGAACCATGGTGTCGCCGTGCCCGCCCAGAACAAACGCGGTAATATCCTTAACAGAGACATTAAATTCTTCAGCTAGGAAATGGCGAAATCTTGCGCTATCTAAAATGCCAGCCATTCCAACTACTTTGTTATGGGGTAAACCTGAAAACTGTCTCAACGCCCAAACCATCGCATCTAAAGGATTGGTGATACATATTACGAAAGCGTTTGGAGCGTTCTCTTTTATACCTTCTCCCACTGATTTCATAACTTTAAGATTAATCCCCAAAAGATCATCTCTGCTCATGCCCGGTTTTCTGGGCACGCCTGCGGTAACAATACAGACACCACAGCCTTTAATCTGGGAGTAATCGTTTGCTCCTTGGAGATTACTGTCAAAGCCATCAACCGGGGCACTCTCTGAAATATCAAGGGCTTTGCCCTGAGGGGTTCCCTCGGCAATATCAAATACAACAATATCTCCTAACTCCTTCATGGCAGCTAGATGAGCTAATGTTCCTCCAATTTGGCCAGCACCGATCAATGCAATTTTTGGTCGTTTCATTTAGACCTCCATTAATATAAAATTTGCAAAAACGTTTATCCTGAATTCTAGCCCTCATCAAGCCCGAAGTGCTTATTATTCCAATAATTGAAAGACACGGCATGTTTTTCTTGATGTTATCTAAAATGAACACTGAAGAGAAACGATCTATCTTGGTCTGCTTTATACGAGGACTGTTATCTCATTCGTTGAAACTACCAAGCATTAATGTAATCACAATTTTTGATATAATATCACAAAAGGCACTATTTTTTATTTCCTCGAATGAAATATCAGCATACACAATGTAAAAGTCTTGTAATCAAATAATTTAACACTAAAACTAAAATCAACAGTATGTGATGTAGTAAGAGTGCGTAATGTAGTAAGAGTGCGAACCTTAGAGAGATAAGTTATGACAGATACAAATCAAGCCAAGCGTCCACTATCGCCGCATTTGACAATTTACCGGCCACAATTCACCTCAGTTCTTTCTATTTTGCACAGGATAACTGGGATAGCACTATTACTTGCAGTTATATTGATTGTAATTTGGTTTGGAGCGGTCGCGTTGGGGCCTTACTATTTTAATCGAATTGATACGGTTTTTGACCATATTTTAGTGCGTTTGATTTTAGTTAGTGCGACTTGGGCCATGTGGTATCATACGTGTACTGGAGTTAGGCATTTGATATGGGATGCAGGATACTTGCTTGAAACAAAATGGATTAATCCGACAGCGTACGTAGTACTATTTTCTTCATTTAGTCTAACAGCACTCACCGTATGTATAAGTTGGATAGGCTGATGGCATTCGTGACAAAATTAGTCAAAGGTTTTTTTTCAAAGGATATTAATGAGGGTACGGCCCACTGGGTGTCCCAGCGTGTAACGTCAGCAATTCTTATCCCACTAACAGCAATTTTTATATTCCCTTTTGTGGTGCACATCAATTTAGAACATAGCGAGATAATGTTTTTATACACCAACCCTTTTCGTGCAATGCTAACGCTCTTATTTTTTTGTCTAACATTGCTACATTTTAAGCAGGGGGCACAGGTAGTAATTGAAGATTATGTTCATGATTACAGAGCCAATAAAGTCTTGTTGCGGTTAAACGAAATAGCTTTTTGGATTATAAATGGTTGCATTGTTCTTGCGATGGCCAGAATTATGTTTGCGACATAGTGGGAGTAAAAAATGGTATCGTATAAATATGTAGATCACACCTATGATGTGGTGGTATTGGGAGCTGGAGGTGCTGGGCTGAGAGCTACTTTAGGAATGGCAGAGCAAGGATTAAAAACTGCCTGTATTTCGAAAGTGTTTCCTACAAGAAGTCATACGGTTGCAGCCCAAGGAGGAATCGCGGCGAGTTTAAGTAACATGGGCCCGGACCATTGGCACTGGCATATGTATGATACCGTCAAAGGATCTGATTGGTTAGGTGATACTGATGCTATGGAGTATTTAGCAAGAGAGGCACCAAAGGCAGTCTACGAATTAGAGCATTATGGAGTTCCGTTTTCCAGAACAGAAAACGGCGATATTTACCAAAGGCCATTTGGAGGGCACACCACTCAATTTGGTGAAGGTCCGCCAGTCCAGCGAACTTGTGCAGCAGCAGACAGAACAGGTCACGCCATACTTCATACGCTTTATGGGCAATCACTTAAAAATAATGCAGAATTTTTCATTGAATATTTTGCTACTGATCTGATAATGACGGAAGACGGTCAGTGCCAAGGTTTGATAGCGTGGAAATTGGATGATGGAACTATTCATCGATTTAATGCAAAGTTAGTCGTATTGGCAACAGGTGGGTATGGACGAGCTTATTTTAGTGCTACTTCTGCACACACGTGTACCGGGGATGGTGGAGGTATGGTTGCAAGACAAAATTTACCGCTTCAAGATATGGAATTTGTGCAATTTCATCCAACTGGAATTTATGGTGCGGGATGTTTGATAACAGAGGGTGCTCGTGGCGAGGGAGGATATCTAACAAATTCAGAGGGCGAGAGATTTATGGAACGCTACGCACCAACTTATAAAGATCTTGCTAGTAGAGATGTTGTTTCAAGGTGCATGACTATGGAAATAAGAGATGGTAGAGGTGTTGGGAAAGACAAAGATCATATCTTCCTCCATTTAAACCACTTACCACCTCATACGTTGGCAGAAAGGCTACCAGGAATAACTGAAAGTGCACAGATTTTTGCTGGCGTTGATCTAAATAAAGATCCTATACCTGTTCTTCCAACGGTGCACTATAATATGGGTGGGATACCAACGAATTATTGGGGAGAGGTTTTAAACCCATCCGCCGATGACCCAAATAGAATTTACCCTGGATTAATGGCTGTGGGAGAAGCTGGGTGTGCCAGTGTTCATGGGGCAAATCGATTGGGCTCAAACAGTTTAATTGACTTGGTAGTATTTGGTAGAGCTGCTGCAATAAAAGCCGGGGAGATTGTCAATAAAAAAGCTACTAATAAAGAACTGAATAAAAATTCAATCGATTTTGCTATGGACAGATTTGACAAGCTTCGGTTTTCTAGTGGTGATACTTCCACTGCAGAATTACGCTTAAATATGCAAAAAACAATGCAATCTGATGCAGCAGTTTTTCGTTCTGACAAAACTTTGCTAGAAGGGTGCGAAAAGATGACCAAGGTATCAGACTCTCTTGAAAATATAAGTGTTACTGATAAATCTCTTGTGTGGAATTCTGATTTGATGGAAACTTTGGAACTAACGAATTTAATGCCAAATGCTATGGCGACAATCTTTTCAGCAGAAGCCCGTAAAGAAAGTCGCGGAGCACATGCCCAAGAGGATTATCCTGATAGAAATGATTCCGATTGGCGTAAACATTCATTAGCAACGATTAAATCTGATCAAAATAGTAATCTACCTGTTACATTAAATTATAGAGCAGTAGGACTTAAACCTTTGACACGAACTAAAGATGGTGGAATTGATTTAGAGAAAATTGCTCCAAAAGCACGTGTTTATTGAAAATAATTATTTCTATAGCGATAATAAGATTTTATTAATTATGAAAAATGACTTGAGAAAGTAGATATGGTTGAATTAACTTTACCCAAAAATTCAAAGCTTACAGTTGGAAAATCTTGGCCTAAGCCTCCAACCGCCAAAAATGTTAAATTATTTAAAGTTTATAGATTTGACCCGGATCAAACCGCTAATCCAAGAGTAGATAGTTACTTTGTCGACCTAGATAGTTGTGGACCTATGGTTCTCGACGCACTTATAAAAATAAAGAATGAAATTGATCCAACATTAACATTTAGACGGTCTTGTAGAGAAGGAATATGCGGTTCCTGTGCTATGAATATTGATGGAACAAATACGTTAGCCTGCTTAGCTGGAACTTCTGAAATAAAAAAAGAGGTTAAGATCTACCCACTTCCACATCTTCCTGTTATAAAAGATTTAATTCCCGATTTGACAAACTTTTATAAACAGCATGCTAGTATTATGCCATGGCTTGAGACAAAAACAGCTAGACCTAAAAAAGAATGGCGACAGTCAATCGATGATCGAAAAAAACTTGATGGACTATATGAGTGCGTAATGTGTGCTAGTTGCAGTACTGCTTGTCCAAGTTACTGGTGGAATGATGATAAATATTTAGGTCCAGCCGCCCTTTTGAATGCATATCGTTGGATAATAGATAGTAGGGATCAAGCTACTGATGATCGCCTAGATGAATTGGAAGACCCTTTTAAATTATATAGGTGTCATACGATAATGAACTGCACTAAAACTTGCCCAAAAGGCTTAAACCCTGCTAAGGCAATTGCAGAAATAAAAAAAATGATGGTTGAGCGACAGTTGTGAAAATTTTAATTTAGATGTTACAGACTTTAAACATCGATATTCACAAATTTATCTTTTTTGAAGGAGTTCCTAGTGGAACTTTCTTTTGATCAGCGGGATTGTTTGTCAAAACTCAAAACATTTCTAAATCTTTCTGGCCTTGATCTTGAGGTTGATGAAAAAAATAGACTTAATAAAATAGATTTTTCAGAAAATGTTATGGCCGTTCTTGGTCACGCCGGATCTGGAAAAACTGAGCTATTACGCTTAATAGTAGAAGCACTAGAAGCGAGCAATATAAATTCTGCTAATATTGATTATGAAACAAAATTAAAAGAAGGAATCAGATGCTACGCGGTTCTCGCACCAACAAATAAAGCAGTTTCTGTCTTAAAAACTTTGGAGGTTCAAGCAACTACCTTACATCGTGTTTTATACTCACCACTTTATGATCCAGATTATGAAAAACTGTCAGACTGGTTGCTAGGAGTCTCAAAAAGACCGGATTCGACGGCTTTTAGTACTGAAAAGCTAGATAGTATGGAGCAGTTTTTTTCTGGACATCCTTCTATACCTGGAGCTTTAGCCTCGGTAGGTGTTCGAACCTCTGACTTTATAACAGGGTGGAAAAGACGTGAAAACCCTCTAGATATAGGTATCGTTGATGAAAGCTCTATGCTTACGAACACCCAACTAATAGATTTAAAGAAAATATTCAAAGTTTTAATTCTTTTTGGGGACCCTGCCCAACTATCTCCAGTAGAGCAATCTGGTCGGATGGTATTTCACGAACTACCAGACGAGAAAAAGATTTTTCTGACTAAAATTCATCGACAGGTTGATGATAACCCAATATTGAAGCTTGCAAACCTTTTGAGAGACCCTGAAATCACATTCGACGATTTTGAATCGCAACTGAGACAGTGGTCTAAAAGTGATAGCAGAATTGTAGTATCAGCCAATGTTCAACCTGATTTGATGTGTCGGTCACCCGTGTTGGTTTGGCGAAATAAGACGAGAATAAGGCTAATTGGTGCTTTTAGAAGAGCACATGATATCCCGGATAGTAGTTTGAAAAAGGGTGAACCGCTGATTTGTGATGGTATAGAATTACCAAGTAAGTACCGAAAGAAAAAAATTGATCTGGAGGACAGAGGATTAATTAAGGGAGCCCAAGCCATCTATATTGGTGAAGGAAAAAAAAGTGGTTTTTGTAAACTATATGTTGTGGGCACCGCAGATCCCATTGTTTCAGTAGCTTCAATCGTGCAGATGGAACATGTCTATAAACAAAGCCCTGAAATCTTGAGTGCTGCTGGCATGGGCGTAGTATTTGTTCATGGTGCTGCAACTACTATTCATAAAGCACAAGGCTCCCAGTGGGCCAATGTCCAAATTTTTGCTCCAGATATAGCCGCAAGTGCAAGATCTGGTCTTGTAGAGTCAGACATTCCTCTGTGGAAAAGGCTTGCTTATGTCGCTGTAACACGTGCACAGGAAAGACTTTTTTGGGTTACCCATTACAAAATGGCTTTGCCAAAAGTTGGATTAAATATTTCAGATTTAGTGTTACCAGACCTTATAAAAGGTCATGGCAGGGATTAGTCTTATTATTGAAATCGGCGGAAGATCGTAGACGCTCCCCAACCAGAAAAAAGTGCTAGTAAAACAGAAAAAATACCGTAAAAAAGTGGTGAATTATGGGCTGTTTTATATAACCACCTTTCAAGGCCAACTTTTCTTACCCGTATGGTATCTATAGATGTATTAGTTACCTCGCCTTTTTGTATTAAATGAATTTTTGTTTTGTAATCACCTTCGGTGAGATTAGCTGGAAGAGAAATACTTGCTGAAAAAAGTGAAGTTTCTTTAACCTTAACAGGAGGGTTATTAAAGCTATAGTAACCGTCTTTATTCTTTATTCGCAGCTTAGCAGTTATTGCTTCAATATAGTTTGAATCAGAGTTTTTTGACTCAAAGAACTGTGTTCTGCCAATCTTTGACTTTAATTGCTCACTTTTTTTGAGGATATCGTCTATTTTATTAGTAGAAACTATAGAATAGAAACTAGGGCTATTATTTATTTTAATTGGATCACTATTAACCCAAATTCCAAATATTTTCTTCTTTCTTCTCACGGTTATATTTGTTTTAGGACCGAAAACTTCAATTATTATATCTGATAGTACGATTTCTTCACTATCACCTCTTTTAATTGTACCAAATATGAGAATATCCGAACCTGTAAAAGTGGTGTTTATTGAGACATTTCTTGTGCTAAGTCCACCAATTACTGTATCCTTTGCTTGCACGGTCTCCACACTAGCTGTCAGTAAAAATAATAGGGTGAGGAAAGACTTCATTTTTTTACATCGACCATTATTGAAAAATATTCGTTTGGAGTTAACAAAAGGTCGAGAGCTAATTTAAAGCAAACGCTTAGAACAATGATAGATAGTAATATTCTTAGTTGCTCCGCTCTCAATTTAACCCCAAGTCGTACTCCCACCTGTGCTCCAACAACGCCTCCAAGGATTAATAAAATAGCAAGCATAGCATCTACTGTATAATTTTGGGTGGCATGCATTATTGTAGTAAATGCAGTGACAAAGATTATTTGAAATAAAGAAGTCCCAATAACTACTTTTGTAGGCATTCCAATTATATAAATCATTGCCGGCACCATTATAAACCCACCTCCAACTCCCATTACAGCGGCTAAAATTCCTACTAGCACTCCTATAAAAAATGGAGGTATGGCACTTATATATAAATTTGAAGTTCGAAACCGCATTTTAAGTGGTAGTCGATGTACCCAGGTATGCCGTTTAATTTTTGAAGGTTTTGTCTGACTGTTTCTTTTCGTAATTGCTGACAGACTCTCAAAAAACATTAAGGAGCCAATAATTCCTAAGAACACTACGTAGCAAAGTGTTACTAGTAATTCTACCTGTCCTATTTCTTTAAGTATTTTAAAAATATACACACCGACCGAAGCTCCAAGTAACCCACCTAAAAGTAAAATTAAACCCATTTTAAGGTCGACAGCGCGACGTTTAAAATGGGCTAGGGCACCGGAGAATGATGAGGCAACAATTTGATTGGCCTCCGTTGCAACGGCAACGGCCGGTGGTATCCCAATGAAAAATAATAAAGGTGTCATTAGGAAACCGCCGCCCACCCCAAACATTCCTGACAGAATACCTACCAAGGCTCCTAAACCAATTATCAGGAAGATATTCACCGATACCTCGGCTATGGGTAGATACACTTGCATTTGGCACCTTCTGCTGATGCTTTTGGTTTGAGATAGTGGTAATTGCAGTAATCGTTATAACTTGCAGTTGCGATACGCCTTTATTCCTAAATCCGCAAGTAAGAGATTAGGTTTTTTTTATCATACGGTTAAAAAGTTACCTTTCTTTTATGTAGGGCTGTCCTCCCGCTTTCGGTGGGACAGCCTTTCCGATAAAGCCTGCTAAGATTACAACAGTTAAAATGTAAGGTAGTGACTGCATGAACTGAACTGGTAGTGTGAAACTAAATATGTCAATATTTTGATATCGATTTGAAATAGCCTCCAGCAGGCCAAATAGAAGACAAGCAGCAAGTACATACCAAGGTCTCCACTTCGCAAATATTAAGGCAGCTAAGGCAATATAGCCTCTTCCAGCTGACATATCTTTTACGAAACCGGCTGATAGGCCAGTAGAAAGATACACTCCCGATAAGCCACATAAAATCCCACAAATTAATATTGCAAGATATCTTGTTCGCGCAACTGATATTCCTGCCGTATCTAAGGCTGCTGGGTTTTCCCCTACCGCTCTCAGACGCAAGCCTACAGTAGTCTTAAACAGCACCCACCAGCTTAATGGCACCAATATCAATGCTACGTAAACTAACACAGTGTGTCCTGAAATCAATTCGTTGTATATGATTCCTAAATAAGGAATATTTTGCAGTGCTTCTGTAAAAGGTAAGTTAACTGGATTAAACCGTGCTGATCCTGACAGTGAGGGGGTTCTCCCACCTTGCGAAAACCAAGATTGGGCAATCAATACGGTCAACCCAGCTGCCAAAAAATTGATGGCAACGCCAGAAATTATTTGATTTCCCTTGAAGGTTATTGAAGCGACTCCATGAATTCCAGAAAAAACAACTGAGCCCACAATTCCCGCAAAAAGACCGACCCATACGGATCCTGACGAGGCTGCCACTGCAGCAGCTAAAAATGCAGAAATTAGCATTTTTCCTTCTAAGCCAATATCAAAAATACCTGCGCGCTCACTAAAAAGCCCCGCAAGGGCTGCAAAGATTAAGGGCGTAGCCAACCGAATTGTTGAGTCTAAAATCTGGATAATAGTAAGAAATTCCATTAGGCATTACCTTTTCTGAAATATATAAAGGTCTTTTCTAAAGGTATTCGAACTAAGTTATCGAGAGCTCCTGTAAATAAAATTACTAATGCTTGTATCACTACGATTAATTCACGGGGGATTGAAGTCCAGAGGGCTAGTTCTGCGCCCCCTTGGTATAAAAATCCAAACAAAATGGAAGCAAGAAGAACGCCAAAGGGATGCGATCGGCCCATCAAGGCAACTGCTATGCCGATGAACCCTGCCCCTTCTGCTGAATTCATTACAAGCCTCTCAGCCTCTCCCATCACGTTGTTTATTGCCATTAAGCCAGCTAGCGCTCCAGATATCATCATAGTTACAATTATTATTTTTGACGACGAAATTCCTGCATATTCAGCGGCAGAATCAGAATGACCAAAGGCTCTGATCTCATACCCTAGCCTTGTTCGCCAAAGCAGAACCCAAACTAGGAAACATGAGAGAATAGCAATTAAAAAGCATACGTTGGCTGGAGCAGCTTTGGAAAATGGTATTCCAATTAGTGACAATATTTCATGTAATGTGGGCAGGTTAGTTTGGTCGGGAAACTTTGCCGTGGCTGGGTCCATTGAGCCATCGGGTCTAAAAACGTTTACTAGGAGATAGTTAAGAAGTGCGGCTGCAATGAAGTTAAACATTATTGTTGTAATTACGATATGGCTTCCGCGCTTCGCCTGCAAATACGCCGGTATTAACCCCCATATAGCTCCAAAAGCCATTGCTCCAAAACTAGCAGCGATTAGAGCGACTGACCAGTGAGGCCATGGAAAGCTAAGGCACACAATTGCTACGCCAAGCCCACCTACGGTAGCTTGACCTTCTCCTCCAATATTAAATAATTTTGCGTGGAAGGCGATAGAAACTGCTAATCCGGTAAAAAGAAAGTTTGTAGCATAGTATAGAGTATAGCCCCATCCGTATGATGATCCAAGCGCCCCATCAATCATTAATTTGAGAGCACTTATGGGGTCTTCGCCAATCAGTACTATGATTATTCCAGAAATGACGAATGCAATGCATACACTTATCAAAGGTATCAAAACAAGTTCTGCCCATTTTGGTAAAATATTCATTACACTTTCCTAAGTTATACCCGCCATCAGTAGCCCTAACTCCTTCTCATCAGTGTTGGCGGCAAGTCTCTCGCCCATTATTTGGCCGTCAAACAGCACCATTATCCGATCGGAAAGAGATAATATTTCGTCGAGCTCTACGCTAATCAGAAGTATTGCCTTCCCGGAGTCCCGTAGCTCGATTAATCTCTTATGGATAAATTCTATAGCCCCAATGTCCACCCCTCGAGTGGGTTGACCCACAATCAAAACAACTGGGTTTTGCTAAATTTCGCGTGCTAAAACTAACTTTTGTTGGTTACCACCAGAGAAACTTTTTGCTAGAATATTAAGATCGCTTGGTCTAATATCAAATTTTTTCATCCTATCTGAAGTTTGACTTTTTAAATGGCTATTGTGCATAAAAAATTTTTTATTTTTATATTCTGGGTTGCGATGATAACCAAATGCCATATTTTCCCAAGCCGAATATTCCATGATAAGGCCAAGCTTTTGGCGATCCTCTGGTACATGTGAAACCCCACTGTTTCGCCGATTGTATGGATTTGACATTTTACCAAACAAAGGTATCGTTTCACCCTTTAATTCAATTGCTCCATTAGTGCTTTTAATACCAGAGAGAACTTCGAGAAGTTCGGATTGGCCATTACCAGCAACTCCGGCGATACCAAGTATTTCTCCTTCTCTTAGATCAAAGGAAATATTTTTTAATCTATTAATCCCCTGTGCGTCAGAATAGTTCAAGTTGGAACATTTTAACACAGACTTACGAGGCTTAGCCTTATTTTTATTAACTCTAAGTAATACTTTTCTTCCAACCATTAATTCTGCAAGTTGCTCAGGGTTGGTATTTTTAGTAGATAAAGTCTCAGTCATCTCCCCTTGGCGCATGACGCTAACTGTATCGGTGACATTCATAATTTCTTTTAACTTGTGTGTTATTAGAATTATAGTTTTACCTTCATTTTTTAAATTACGTAAAATTCGAAAGAGATGTTCAGCTTCTGATGGTGTTAATACTCCTGTTGGCTCATCGAGGATCAATATTTCAGCCTGACGGTACAAAGCTTTAAGTATCTCAATTCTTTGAAGCATCCCAACGTTTAAATCAGAAATTAGACTATCTGGATCTACATGGAGTTCGTATTCCCTAGCTAGGGTTGTTAATATTTTTCGTGCGTTTTGTAAGGAGGGTTCAATTAAAGCACCAGTTTCTGCACCTAAAACAATATTTTCTAAGACAGAAAAATTCTCAATAAGCTTAAAGTGTTGAAAAACCATGCCAATGCCAAGACCTATTGCATCTTGACTATCTGAAATCACAGCTGCCTGGCCGTTTATTATGATGTCACCACTGTCAGCCTTGTAAAAGCCATATAATATCGACATCAAGGTTGATTTTCCGGCCCCATTTTCTCCTACAATGCCGTGAATAGTTCCACTTTTGACTTTAAGAGATATATTTTTATTTGCTTGAACTGACCCGAAAGCTTTTGAAATGGATCTCAGTTCAATGATGGGTTTCTGCATAAGTTTTGGTGTTCCCCTCTCGAGTTAAACAACTCAGGGCAGATAATAAATCTGCCCTGAGTAACTCGATTTTTAGGCTTTAATTATTTAGCAGGGCACGCATTGTCTGCCATATAATCGTGTACCTTAAGGGAACCTGATATAATATTTGATTTGGCAGCCTCCAAAGCTGACACCATCTCGGCTGATACTAACGATGCATTATTACTATCCATGGCATAGCCCACACCATCATTCGCAAGCCCCATGGCCATAAAACCATTACCTAAATTTTCACCAGCCATAAAAGAATCATATACTGCTACATCAACTCTTTTCATCATTGATGTAAGCACTTTTCCTGGGTGTATGTAGTTTTGATTAGCGTCAACACCTATTGACAAAATATTTGCATCTGCTGCTGCTTGGAGTACTCCAACGCCTGTTCCTCCTGCTGCTGCGTATACTACATCAGCTGACTGGCTGATTTGAGCTTTAGTGAGCTCAGCACCTTTCACGGGATCATTCCATGCTGCAGGCGTTGTACCTGTCATATTTTGAATTACCGTTATATCTGCGTTTACAGCTTTTGCGCCCTGAGCATATCCACAACCAAATTTACTTATCAGTGGGATGTCCATTCCACCAATAAAACCAACTGTTCCAGTTTTTGATGCCATCGCCGCCATCATACCGACTAGATAAGAACCTTCATGCTCAGCAAAACCAATAGTCAACACATTTTCTTTTGGAACCCATCCATCGATAATTGCGAACTTTGTATTTGGGTAATCGTCAGCAACTTCTGATAATGCTGTACTAAATCCAAAACCAGCCATCACTATTGGGTTATTACCAGCTTCGGCAAAGCGTCGCAACGCTTGTTCTCTTTGAGTTTCAGATTGCAATTCAACTTCCCGATAACTATTACCGGTTTCTTTTTTCCATCGTTCGGCACCTGTAAAAGCCATTTCATTAAATGACTTATCAAATTTTCCGCCTAAATCATAAATTATGGCAGGCTCTGCAAAAGTAGGCCCAACTAGACCTAGTGATATAAAGGCGCTTACAAAAAGCATTTTAAGTTTCATTTTCATCTCCTGATTTTTATTTGGATAAAAGCATAAATTCTGTCGTAATATTATGACGAGTGTCATTTACAATAAAATAGGCTAACCCGATGGATATAGGTTTTGCAACTTTTTTTTATCTGATTTTAAAGTTTTTGTTATCCCCGTTACTATAGCATATGTCATTATGATAGCATCAGCTTTTTTGTTGGTCCCTTGACCATAATAACCTTTTCTCAATCCGCAGGTTATAAAACCAACTTTATCGTATAGTTTTAATGCTATTTTGTTTGTAACAGCTACTTCAAGAAAGAGGTTTTTAATATCTATACTCTCTAGATGAAGGATAATTGACTTTAATAGATTACATCCAATACCTTTTTTGCGCTGCTTACTTTCTACGGCTAAAGTTATTAGTTCGGCCTCTTCGCTAGTAACCTGAATAATGGCTAAGCTAATTTGGTTATAGAAAATATGATAAAAAGGGTTTTCCAAAAAAAACAGCATACTCTTTTTGCTATATCTGTTTTTAGAATTGGTGAAGCAGGTCGCATGAAAATTAGCAAGCGTTTGCGAAATTTCTAGATAATCAGCCTGATTAGGTTTATTTTTAGTATTGATAAAGTTGTTATTAATATCTTTCATCAATCATACTTTATTTAATATAGATGGGTGCTGGTCTTGGACTTGTGCTATTGAGTCTAGCCAGTCCTAAAGCAACAAATGTTTCAAAGGAGATATCGTTTAATTCAAGGCTTTCCTTACTATTAAGAAATCCTCCAACTTTGTTAGCTTGATATCCCACTGTATTTAAATCAAAAAAATCTTTTGTTGCTTGAATTTCATTTAAAGTCATTAACTGTGGCGGGGCAACAGCAATTCCATTTGAAAATTTTTGTAAATAGATCTTTTCTTGAGGCCCTTTTATTAGAACTAATTTTTGATCCATACCTCCAGCAAGAAGTTCAAATAATGAAATACCGCAAGCAGGTCTATTGCAAGCTAGAGATAAACCTCGGGCAGTTGATGTGGCAATACGGAGGCTTGTGTAGTTTCCTGGACCTGTGCATACTAGGAATCCATCCAGTTGGTTGATTTTCAACTCAACTTCAGATAACACATCTTCTATCAAAGGCATCATTATTTCAGAATATCCTTTGTCTCCAACCACCTTTTTCTGGGTTAGAAGTATTAAGCCTTTTGAAACGGCTACGCCGCAAGAACCAGTAACTGTATTTATAGCAAGAAGATATTTATCACTCACGAGTTGATAGTTTTTAAGTTGCTACTGGTCTGACCTCAGTCACTTGAGGAATATAATGACGTAGCAGATTCTCAATTCCCATTTTCAAAGTCATAGTTGATGAAGGGCACCCAGCACATGCTCCTTGCATATGTAAATATACTATTCCATCTTCAAACCCATGGAAAGTAATATCTCCACCATCTTGAGCTACTGCGGGCCTTACGCGTGTGTCTAACAACTCTTTAATTTGATCCACAAGCTCCTTGTCAGGCCCGTCGTGCTCTGCATGAGTAATCGCTCCAGATTGATTGACCATCACTGGATTTCCAGACTGAAAGTGATCCATAATTGCTGCCAGTATTTCGGGCTTCATATGATCCCATTCTGCGGTCTCACTCTTTGTGACAGTTATAAAGTCTAGGCCAAAAAACACCCCCAATACGTCAGAAACCTGAAAAATTCTTTGTGCAAGGGGTGAATTTTCTGCAGCTAATTCAGACGCAAAATCAGCAGTTCCAACTTCAAGAATTTCATGCCCTGGAAGAAATTTTAATGTTGATGGATTTGGAGTTTCTTCTGTTTGTATAAACATTTTAATTCCTAATTTAAATCAAACACTACTCTTAAATATTTTGATTTGAAAGTCAAGTTTTTAGAATCTTTCTAAAAACTAAAATTTATGAAACGGCAATGATAGCTTCTTTTGTCATTGATCCTGGAACAATAGTCACTGGAACTGGTAAAACACCACCTTGGCTACCTACCAATTGCGAAACAAGTGGTCCTGGTCCTTCTCCAGACGGGTTCGCACCAAGTACCAGGATTCCAACTTCTGGATCTTCCTTAATTTGAGAAAGTATCTCAGTAACCTTCTCACCTTCTCTTATTACTAATTCAGGCTCAAAACCTTCTTTCTCAACCATCCATTTTGAAAAAATTGCGAAATGTGCCTCAATTCTTTCTCTAGCTTCTGCTCTCATAGCCTCTCCTACACCTAACCAATGTTGAAACTCTTCAGGCCCAATAATACCTAATATTTCAACAGCTCCGCCCGTTTTGGACGCGCGAATTGCTGCATAACGAAGTGCATTTAAGAATTCAGGTGAATTATCCATTACTACCAGGAACTTACGCAATACTCTTCTCCACAAAATAATTAGGCGGAAATAAACTTAAAAAAGATGATAATCTAAATATGGGATTAAACAAACAAGATTGTTAGATTTAATAGATTTATTTTTTACTTGGTAGTAAACCGATTATTTCAAATGTTCTGGCTACTATAGGAGCAGCTATGTTGCGAGCTTTATCTGCTCCTGCGGTTAAGGTTTCGTCGATATAGTTTTGGTCAACTAACAACTTATTTATTTCAGTTGAGATTGGTGCCAAAGTATCTACTGCTAATTCAATAAGTTTTGATTTAAAATTTGCAAACGGTATATCTTGTAATTCGTTTATGGCGCTTAAAACAGAGATACCATTAAAAGCAGCATAGATGTTGATAAGATTTTTTGCTTCTGGTCGACCCTCCAATTCACTGACATCATTTGGTAAGTTGTTAGGATCTGTTTTTGCTTTTTGTATTTTTCTTGCTATAACGTCAGCGGAATCAGTTAAGCTAATTCGTGATAATTCTGACGGGTCAGATTTAGACATTTTTTTAGTACCATCTCTTAGGCTCATGATACGTGTACCTGCACCTTGAATGATAGGTTCTGGTATTGGAAAAAATCCGTCAATATTAAAGTCATTGTTAAATTTTGTTGCAATATCTCGGGTAAGTTCTAAATGCTGTTTTTGATCATCGCCAACGGGGACATGGGTGGCGTGGTAAGCTAAAATGTCGGCCGCCATTAATGTTGGGTAAGAGAACAAACCAACAGAAGCATTCTCCTTATTTTTTCCAGCTTTATCTTTAAACTGTGTCATCCTATTTAACCACCCCATGCGCGCAACACAATTAAAAAGCCATCCCATTTCAGCGTGTGCAGAAACTTGGCTTTGGTTAAATAAAATTGATTCCTCTGGCTTTAGGCCACAAGCAAGAAATGTAGCGGCAAGCTCTCTTGTCGCATTTTTAAGTTCACTCGGATTTTGCCAAACAGTAATTGCGTGTAGATCTACTAAACAATAAATGGTCTCAAAACCTTTATTTTGTAGTTCTACAAATTGTTTCACAGCACCTAAATAATTACCTAAATGTAAGTCGCCAGTTGGCTGAACACCCGAAAAAACTCGAGGTTTGTGAGAGTTGCTCTTCATAAATTGTCCTTTGTTTTGGTTCTTGGTTTAAAACTTATAAAAAGTATCGTCAATTGAATGCAGGTATAATTTTGGATATATGTAACTTTTATTTAAACTTTGGTCTCCCGGCGGGGACTTTTCCTTAGAAGAAGTTTTTGAAGGCCAAGCAGATAGCACACTCCAAAGTAAAAACCACACGTTACTAAAATTAGAATTATCAAGTTTATAGTTCTAGTTGGATGATCAAGGATCGCTTCGCCGAAAAAATTTGTTACTAAAATTAAAAATATTGATAAACTAATGCTTGCGGCGATTAGTTTTCCAAAGACAAGCTTAAACTTTTTATCGAATTTAAATTTGAAAATGCTTGCATTTCTCCATAGTAGAAGAGCTATCAGCCATCCAGACACAGTAGTTCCAACGGGAGGAGCCAGGTAACCTAAGGGTATTGTTAACCCAACTGCTAATGCTAAGTTTGTGACCATACCAATCAAGGCAAACTTAAAAGGCGACTTAGTGTTCCCATTGGCAAAATAAATTGTTGAAAATATTTTTTGAAACACGAAGGCGGGTAATCCAATGGCATAGACAACTAGCGCTTTACTTGTGTTGATGGCATCTGATGTCGTAAAGGCCCCCCTTTCGAACAAGGTAGCGATAATTGGATAGGGTATGATAAAAAGGGCACAGGTTGCTGGTAAAGTTAAAATTAAGGCAAATTCAGTTGAACGATTAATAACATTGTTGCTTTCTTCTAATGCTTTATGTGAGGTGGTTTTAGATAAGTTTGGCAGTAGGACAACGCCGATCGCAATAGCGACTACTCCAAGCGGTAACTGGAAGACCCTGTCTGCATAGTTTAGCCATGCAATTGCTCCCTCAAAATATGATGCAACTTGTCTTCCAACAACGAGGTTTATTTGGATTACTCCGCCAGCTAGGGCTGCTGGGGTAGCTATTGTAATTAAATTTCGTATCTCAGGGGTCAATTGGGGGATCTTAAGCTTAACCTTAAATTTTTGATTAGATAAGAAAATAATCATGATCACTAACTGACAGAGGCCAGCAATTGGAACACAAAAAGTCAAAGTCCAACCAAAATCTAAGTCAAAAATATAAGCTATAAATAAACCTAATATAAAAAATAGATTTAATAACAATGGAGCCGCTGCTGTTACACTATATTTGTTGAGGGTATTTAAAACTCCCCCCAAAAAGGCTGATAGTGAAATAAAAAATATGTAAGGAAACATAAATCTTCCAAAACTTATTGAAAGGTCAAACCGCGAGTCGATGGTAAAACCGCTTGCCAACATAAATACAAATGATGGCATAAATATTTCTGCGATAGCGGTTAAGCATAACAAGAGTGCAATTAAAAGCGATAGAGCGTCAGAGGCAAAATTTTCAGCATTATTTTTGGACGATAATTTTTTTGATAGCATTGGAATAAAGGCAGTATTGAAAGCTCCTTCAGCAAAAAGTCTACGAAACATATTGGGAAGTGTGAACGCAACTATAAATGCTTCAGCAACTGGTCCAGACCCAAGAAAACTTGCAATTAATATATCCCTAATAAAACCAAGAACCCGACTTAACAAAGTCCAAAAGCCCACAATTGAGAAATTTTGTAATAGATTCTTTGGTAAAAAAAGTTCTTTTTTTTTCATTCCAGAGCTTTCCCTGCACCCGCTTCGATTGAATTGCGGAGGTGTAGTGAAATCTGTTCTTGCTTGCTCTTTGAGTGAAGCTTTAAGCCAAATAAATCTTTGATGTAAAAGGTATCAACTGCCTGCTCCCCATAGGTAGCTACAATAGCCGTAAAAATGGAAATATTATTTTTATATAAAGTATTCGCTAGGTCGTGAATTAGACCAATCCTATCTCTTGTATCTACTTCGATAATTGTATAAATATCGCTACCCATATTATCAAAAGTTATGGTTGTTGGAACCTTAAATTCGCGTTCAGCCCTAGAAAATTTTCCTTTAGCGTCCAAAACTCTTTTTGGAACTACCTTCCCTAATAAAGATCTTTTTATTGATTTCACAATTTTATCCATTTCTAGGGTTTTGAATGGACGATTATTTAGATCCTGTACCCAAAGAACAGCAGTGGCAAACCCATCTCTTGTTGTATAGGTCCGAGCATCTACAACATTTGCCCCAACTAGAGCTATCGCACCGGTCAATCTTGCAAAAATTCCTGGATGATCTGGTAGGGCACAGCATATCCTGCTTGCACCCTTATTTTGATCAGTCATTATTTTTATTTGAATATCGTCAGGTTCAATTTGTTTAAGAAGCATTAAGAATTCTAGTTGGGTATTTAAGTCTAAACCTAGCCAAAAATTATCATAATGCCTATCAAATTGTGCATCTATTTCATTGGCAGGTATTTCGACAATTGATTTACGAGCTTCGGTTTTGACGAAGTTAACTTTCTCAGGTCTCGACGATGACATAGAGCCTTCGCTTAAAGTGGCTAAAGTCTGAGTGTAGAGGTCCCTAAGAAGAACTGCTTTCCAATTGTTCCAAGAGTTTGGCCCTACTCCTCTTATGTCGCAAACCGTAAGAACGGTTAATAATTTTAATTTTGCAGTGCTTGTGACTTTGGCTGCAAAATTGTGAATAGTGCGACTATCAGTAATATCTCTCTTTTGGGCAACATCTGACATTAGAAGGTGGTTTTTGATGAGCCAAACAACTATTTCACATTCCTCATTTTTCAACCCCAGTCGTGGTGCGAGGCTTTTAGCTATCTCTGAACCAATAATAGAATGATCTTCTGGTAGCCCTTTACCAACATCATGAAGTAAAAGTGCAACATAAAGTATTCTGCGGTTAACATCTCCACTGAGTATCTTAGACGCTATTGGCAGATCTTCGAGTAAGTTCCCATGCTCTATTTCTGCCAAATTTCTAATGCATTGAATAGTATGTTCATCAACTGTGAATGAGTGATACATATTAAATTGCATCATGGCGACTATACGACCAAATTCTGGAATAAATGCCCCAAGAAAGCCAACTTCGTTCATATGTCTCAGGGCTCTTTCAGGGTTATTATAATTGAGTAAGAGATCTAAAAAAACTGAGTTTGCTTTTGGGTTGTTTCGAAATTCATTGTTAACCATGGCTAAATTGCTAGCAACTAATCTTAATGCGTCTGGGTGTATCAAAAGCCCTGTTTGTAAAGCAACTTGAAAAAGTTGAATAAAATTTAATGGATTTTTAAGAAATTGATTTGTATCTGAAATGCTCAACCTACCATGATTTGATACTAAGCTATTGTGAACGTTATTGATGTTGGACAGACCAAAACTAAAATTAAAAATATTTTTTATTTGCCCTGTTAAATTGGGACGCTTCTTGACATGTTTTGATTCCAGGACGGTTAAAAATATTCTTGTTAAATCCCCTACGTTCTTGGCGTTAATAAAATAAGCCTGCATAAAACTTTCCACTGCCAGCATACCTTTTTTATTTTTAAAACCAAAGCGTTTAGCCAATTCAACCTGACTGTTAAAGTTTAAATGTTCCCCCGCCCTTTTTGAGGTAAGATGAAGACAGCATCTTACTACCCAAAGAAAATTCTCGGCTTCTTGAAATATTTGGAACTCTTCTTTGCTGAACACACCAATCTTTATCAATTCCTCGGGGGCTGACGTTTTGTAAAGGTATTTTGTAATCCAATAAAGTGTTTGAAGATCGCGAAGGCCACCTTTTCCCTCTTTGATATTTGGCTCTAACATATATCTCACACCACCTTGACGTGAATGCCTTCTAGACCGTTCCTCTAGCTTTGCTTCTATAAATTCTGGCCCAGTTTTTACAAATACCTCCTTCCAAAGACGTTTTTTCAAGTTGCTTTGAAGGTATATCTCCCCTGCTAGATAACGATGTTCCAAAAGCGTTGTCCTAATCGTGATATCTTGTTTGCTAAGTCTGATGCAGTCATCCACGGTTCTAACCGCATAACCGATCTTCATTTTTAAATCCCAAAGCATATATAAAATAGTTTCAATTACACTTTCGCCCCAAGCAGTTTGTTTATAAGGTGTGATAAACAAGAGATCTACATCAGAAAACGGGGCCATTTCTTTTCTGCCATAACCTCCCACAGCTAAGACACATATTTTTTCTGAATTTGTTGGGTTCGCTACTGGATGAATAACTTGGGTTACACTTTCCATCGTTGAGATGATTATTTTATCTGTTATTTGAGCATAATACTCTATGGCAAGTGGGGCAAACAACGGTTCAATTTTCAAAATTTTTGCCATAATTTCACGACAGTCATGATAAAATGAATGAAAGATTTCTACAAAATGCTGCCTAGAGCCTAAATGCGGTGCATATTTTTTTTCTTCATCCACTAAAATTTCATGAGTTAGTAGAAAGTCGAGTTGTTCCTTTAGTGCTGAAATAGAGCATGCAGTTTCTTTTTTTTTATTGATAGGTTGGGTCATTGTGAGTTATAATTTTTCATAAACTGTTTTTTTGCATCATCGATTATTTTGAAATGACCAGGAATTACCTCTGCGACACTTAAAGAACGATCACTCTCACCCGTTTGATTAAATCTAAATATACCATTTACCCCAATAAAACCATTCTTATCTGTGAAATGTTCTTGTTTGAATGCTTTAGTTTCTGTTTTAGGATCAAGCAGCTTTCTTACACCGCCAATTAAAGCGATTGCATCGTATGCGAGGGAAGAGATTTCAATCGTATTTGTACCAAATGTTTCAAAATAACGTGCTGCGTACCGTTTTTTAAAGCGCTGATCTGGCACTACGAACCAACCTCGCTTTAAAGAAGGCTCGTCAAGTATGCTTGGTGCACTATCCCATCTAGTAAGCCCCATGAACTGGGGCATATTTTTTGAATTTCTTTTAAAAAGAGTGGAGATTTGTTCTGTAATAAACCCTAACCCACGGGTCGGTGAGTCTGTAAAAATTATTGCATCTGTATTTGAATTTATTAAATCTTCATAGATTGTGGGTGAAAGTTCGCCAATATCACTTACATTTAGGGGATAAGTAGCGATCATGCTCAATATGCTGCCATTACCAATAATTGCGTCTTTGGCCGCCTCAATACCATTTATTCCAATTGGACCTTTAGGACTTACAATGGCAATTCTTTTTAGGCCTTTGCTTTGCGAAAAAGTAACGAGTCTTTTAGCTACAGACTGAAAGCTTGTACCCATAATAAAAACGCCGTTTCCAGCCACTGATGGATCATTAGATAAACTGATTATTTTTATCAAATCTTTTTTCAATGCTATTTTCACAGCAAGAGTTTCCTCGGATAAAAGAGGGCCAACAATAATTTGGCTACCATTTTCAACTGCAGCTTTTGCAGCATAAGCTGCCCGAGCTGGCTCACCTGAAGTAGGATATATGGTTAAAATTAAATTGAGGTGTTTTAGATCGTGAGCAGCGAGGCGAGCAGCATTTTTTAAATTATTAGCTAGAACATTAGTATTTTTGTTTTGCGATTCTAATGGAAGTAAAAGGGCAATTTGAGTTGGATGATAATTATTATCTTCTAATATCTCGGTAGGGCTATTTTTGGGAGTGCAGCCTGATACTGTTATCAAAAATATTATTATCAGCAATATTCCAATGTTTGGATATAGGTAGTAGCTAGCTATTTTATGTTTTCTGAGCACTTTGACTTTGACCCTGTAATTGATGTAATCTCATTTTATAGCAAAACAAAAAAGTTTAGGTTAAGGCTTAGACAGTCTCAAGTAAACTACCTGAAATAGTAAGAGAGATACCGTGGTGGTTCAAAGACCTCAAATAAGATCTGGATTGTATTTAGTTGCCACACCTATCGGAACAGCATCTGATATTTCATTAAGAGCCTTAGACTTAATCAAGAATGCAAATGTGTTGGTTGCTGAGGACACACGTAACTTGCGCATTTTAATGAAAATTCATGACATAAAATTAGACGGTAGGGCTATGATTTCATACCATGACTATAATGGTGAAGAACAGCGTCCAAAGATTTTGGATCTTATAAAAAATCAAAAGTCGGTTGTGCTTGTATCTGATGCAGGTACACCGTTAATAGCAGACCCTGGCTACCAGTTGGTGCAGGAAGTTATATCAAAGGGATACTATCTAAGCGGCGTTCCGGGTGCGTCTGCCGTACTTTCGGCATTAGTGGTATCGGGTCTTCCTGCTGATAAATTTTTGTTTGGAGGTTTTGTTCCAAACAAGGAGCATGCGAAGAAAATGTTTTTTTCTCAATATTTGGATTTGGAAACGACACTTGTTGTCTACGAGAGCCCATCTAGGTTAGTTAGGACACTTAATCTTTTGACTGAACTATACGAAAAAAAAAGAATTGTCGCTGTTTGCCGAGAATTGACCAAAAAATTCGAGGATATTCAGCGGGGTTGTATAGAAGAAGTAGCAGCATATTTTACTGGTCAAGGGCGAGTTAAAGGAGAAATTGTTTTGGTTATAGGTCCGGCTAAGGCTAAGATTGTTGAAGATAAAGAGATTGAGGAAAATTTACAGGCAGTTTTTGATCATATGACCTTTAAAGATGCGATTAGGTTTGTCTCAAAAAACCTAAAAGTATCTAGAAAAATTGTTTATATAAAAGCACTTGAAATCAAGGCGAAAATTTAATGTTTTGTGGTTTTAGTTAATAATTTAAATTGTTTGCTCTGCTCTTAATTTTTGAAAAGATAAGACTGCGTTTTATTGACTGTTTTGTTGGGTAGGTGATATCATAAAACCGTAGCTTTAATTTACAGGATAAACAATGTCTTTACGAATAGCTTTCCAGATGGATCCAATAGATAAAATTAACAT
>Ga0115564_10000650_pt1 | contig 34268 bp, 32 predicted proteins | sample COGITO_mtgs_1105_7_FD_88680 | JGI IMG/M metagenome (GOLD analysis project Ga0115564, IMG submission 88680) | Pelagic marine microbial communities from North Sea - COGITO_mtgs_110523 | ecosystem: Environmental > Aquatic > Marine > Epipelagic | place: Germany:Helgoland, sampling site Kabeltonne...
CAACACGATGGGCATTGACGAGGTCACCGGCAAGTGCGAGACCGGCGCTACCTGGCTGGATGCGACCTACTGTGTCTACATCAGCAACTTCACCCAGGCAACCCCACCGGATTTGTACAGCAATGAGTTGGGGCTCATGCATAGCGCCGGTAACGGATCGGGGATCATCGCGGCCCCCTTGGGACACATGCTGCCGGGAATGAATCCTGATTTGAACAACTGCCGACTCGACTCACTCAGTGACATGAAGGAGGGCTACCAGACCGCGGGCTTGCCGGTCTACTGGTACTTCTGCCAAAAGCAGAAACAAACCGACAGTTACACCATCAGCAATTTCAAGGACAAGCAACAGGACTTCTTTAATGCGGCGCAGCTGATTGCGTTGAATGACGATCCTAACAATTCGGCCGTATCCACCTTCTACGCTCCGCGAGTTCGACATGGCGATTGGCCGACCGGTGGCGACATCAAACCCATCGGTGACAGCGGCAAAGTGGCCTTGAGAACCCTGGTTGTCCAGGAAGGCCTCCTCCTGGCTTCCAGTACGGACAGCGACAGCTACTCACGGTTTTACGGCACAAGCTTTTATACCAATGGATCCAGAAGTCCTGCAGACAGCTATAAAAAAGATACCTATCCGGGTGACCCATATACGCTCGTTGACTTCAAGGCCGAGCTCGGTTCGGACAGCTCATTCAGGGTGGCCGACAAGAACGACCTGCCCGACCTCATAGTCGACGGCACGAGATACGACAAACTGGGATGTCCGTGCATGATGCAGATCCTTAACCGTCCATGGTGGCCCCAGGCCGTGGCGGGAGGCATCAGCGCTTGGACCGCCACCACCGTGAAGCCGCTTGATCCCAGCGCAGCGGGGTTCTAGTCCGCCGGGTACTGGGCAGCGGCGCTACTCCCACTCGATCGTGCCGGGTGGCAGGCCTGAGACGTTGCGGCCACGAAATCACGTTCTACCCGCTCCGCTCCGCTTCGCCTTCGCGAAGTCGGGCACGGCCCTAGCCCGCTCGCAGAGCTCCGATGAGGCCAATAGCGATGAGACCCGCGGCCACCATCGAGAGTCGAAAAGGCCAACGGGTGGCTTTTTTGCGCTGAGCTAGGAATGCTGCGGCACCTGACACAGCGATGGCGCCAACGCCCAGCGGGATGGTCACCCACACAGCCGATGCACCGGCCTGCCAGATCAAGATAATCGACGACAGTGCTGTCAGACAAACAAGAACCTTGGCTGTCGTTAGGGATGAGGCTCGCTGCGGAAGTCCGCGAATACCTTCGTTCCGATCGCTGTCACCATCAGGTAGCACGTTGGCAAAATGGGCAGACACGCCCAGAATCGCGCCCACCAGCATCACCCACCAGCCTGGCCAACCGGGTGGCTGCGCACCCCAACTGACCAGGGTAGGCAGGGCGGCAAAACCCGTAGCGTAGGGAATAGCCGAAAAGACGGTGGATTTGAGTCCGGCGTTATAAACAAAACCCGACACGAGGAACACCGCCTGCCACACGGCGACAAATGGATTGACCAGGGCCGACAGGGTCAGCGACAACACCGTGCAGGAGGCAACAATCCACCATGCCGTTGAGGTGGATAAAGCCCCGGTTACCAATGGTTTATCAGTGCGTCCTGCGCGCTGGTCACGGGACAGGTCGATCACATCGTTACTCAGACCAATGGCTATCTGGTTGAAGAAGACGGCCACGACGATAACCGCGGCCGAAAGAGGGGGCAGGCCAAACGCGATGGTGAGCAGCAGCGTGAGAGTGGTCACCGCGAAGGTGGGGGCTGGATGGCTCGAGCGCACAATGATGCCGAGCATTGCTAACGTGCCAGGTGGTTGACGATGCTGCCAAACAGTCGGGGTGCCCTACGTGCAAGTGGCACGATCGAACCACGCAGCGGGGATGACGCCACCACGACCAGACCCCGGGTGAGTACCCGAAACTCTCGCGTCACCGCGCGCCACCGCTTTGGATAGGACGACGGTTGGCCGCTACGAACCGCGGCGATCGCCTCCTGCGCCTGGGCAAACCCCACGCGCAAACCTTCACCGGTGATCGCATCCACATAGCCGGCCGCGTCCCCCACGAGAAGCACTCGCCCTACCTGAGCGCGGCGTACCCGGTAGTTGAAGGGACCGGCACCGCGCAGGCTCGATGCCTGGGCGGCCCCGGTAAGACGTGTATGCAGCTCGGGCACCCGGGCAATTGTTTGTTCGAGGTTGATGCCCTTGGGGCCGAGTACCGCCACACCCACGGTGTCACTGCTCACCGGAGTGATGTAAATCTCGGCATCACCGGCATAGTGCACCTCAATCATCGAACTCCATGGGGCGCAGTAAAAATGCTGGCGCAGCCCGTAACGCCGCATTCGCCCAGATCGCTGCTGCGCGACACCTAATTCACGCGCGATGGTGGAGTGCAACCCGTCGCAGGCCAGCACATAGTCGGCATACACAGCATCACCCCCCGCGCACTGCAGTTGCACCCCTGCTGCATCCTGGGTAAGCCCCTCAACTCGAGCCCAGATGCGTTCAACACCGAGTCGATCCGCTTCAGCCCGCATCGCTTCTACCAGCGTTGTGCGCCGAACTCCACGGCCGGGAGCACCGGGAAACAGGTGATCCACCTGTTGTGTGCCCTGCCGGTAGGACACCCCGAGCAGGTCGTGGCCGGGTGGATCCAGACCTAACTCGTGGAGCAACGGCATCACCCCGGGCATCAGGCCCTCGCCGCAGGCCTTATCCCCATCGCGGTCCTTGGCTTCGATTACCACCGGTTGCATGCCGGCGCGCACAGCAAAAAGTGCGGCCGCAAGCCCCACGGGCCCGCCTCCCACGATCGCCACTCGAGCGCCCATCACGTCAGGCTCTGCAACGCTTTGTTTTCTGAAGGAATGCGAAACCCGAGCAGCAGGATGGCGTTAAGGATGGTGAAGGTGATCGCGGTAATCCAGGCGGTGTGAATCATCGGCAGGGCGATGCCCTCGATCGCCACGATCCAATAGTTGGGATGGCGCAGCCAAGGAAAGCGGTAGGGGCCGCGTCGAACGCGTGGGGCTCCCGGCACCACGATGACCCGGGTATTCCACTGCCACCCCAGAGCCGAGATCACCCAGTAGCGGCCGAACTGGCAGGCAATGGCAATAACGAGCATCGGAATGCCCAACCAGATAATGAAGGGCCGATCAAAAATCCACACTTCAGCGACCGCACCCACCAGGAGACCGGTGTGCAAAGCAACCATCCACGGGTACTGCCCACGCCCGAATTCTTTACCCCCCTCAGCCATGGCGATAGCAGCGTTGCGCTTGGAGATCTTTAATTCATACAGCCGTTCAAGGCCGGTGGCCAGCACAAAGAGCGTGTAGGCGATCAACGCCACTCCAGCAAAACCATCTCGACACTGACACCGGGGCCGAGGGCAAAAAGCACCCCGACATGACCGGCGGGATGTTTCACATGTCGCTCCAAAACATGAAGCACTGCACTAGAAGACAGGTTGCCCATGTCGGCCAGCACCTCCCAGCTGGTCGCAAGATCACCGGGCGCTAGATCGAGGGCTTCAGAAAATGATTCAAGGATCCGGGGACCACCGGGATGAGCGAGCCATTCGTGCACATCATCGCGGTGCAGGCCCTGGGCGGCGAGCAGTACATCAACATCACCGGCAAGGTGTCGATTAATGAGTTCGGGCACGGCGGGGGTCAGCATGAGCTGTAACCCATAGGAGCCAATGTTCCAGCCAATCGCATTATTCGAGTCGGGGTACAGGGCACTTCTGGTGCCGCGAATAACAGCGAAGGGTTTCTCTGGTCGGTCATCACCGGCGAATACCAGTGCACTCGCGCCGTCACCGAAAAGTCCGGTGCCCACAATGTTGGCCATCGACACGTCATGCCATTGAATGGTCAGCGAACACAGTTCGAGGGAGACAAGAACAGCGATGGCACCGGGGTCGCCGCGAAGGAAATCATGGACCCGCGCGATACCCGCGGCGCCGGCCACACACCCCAATCCGAAACTGGGTACGCGTTTAATATCGGAACGAAATCCCAGGGCCTGGGCTAGTTCGACATCGAGCGAGGGAGCCCCCACACCGGTGACCGTGGTGAAAAACAGATAGTCCACCTCGGCTGGGCGAACACCGGCGTCGTCCAGGGCTTGCTGGGTAGCCGCGACCACGAGCGGTAGGCCGTATTCGCGAAAGAGTTGATTGGCGCGCGTGAAATCTTCGATCCCGGGATAGTCATCAATGGGCATCACCAATGAGCGGTGTTCCACCCCGGTTGCCCCGTGGATTCGCCGAATCACAGCCGCGGTCTTTTCATCGCTACCGAAACTGTTTACGAGGGGTTCGGTGATTTCAGCCTGGGTGTAGCGATGCTCCGGGAGCACAGGGGCGATGGAGAGTATGCCGGTCACTCCTTGACGCTAGCACCCTGTCGATACCTCGCTCGGTGGCCAATGACCTGACCACACGCGCTCTCCCGTGGCAGGATGGCGCAGATGAAGAAGACAGTGATTGCAGGCTCACTCATCGCGACCGCTGCCGGGGCAGCAACCCTGGCCGCACGCCGCAAGGTTGACCGCCTGCGCAACACGCCAGATCCCTACCCGGCTGACCTCATTCGTACCGAGCCTCGGGGTGTGACAAGTTTTGTTCAACGACCTGACGGGACAGTTATTCGTGCCGTGACCGCGGGCGACGGCCCCACGGTTGTCTTCGCCCACGGCATCTACTGCAGCGTGCTGGAGTGGAGCGTCGTATGGGACATGCTCCTCGATCGGGGCTACCGCGTTATTGCCTTCGATCAGCGTGGTCACGGACAGTCCACGATCGGATCCGATGGCATCTCAACGCAGGCCATGGCCGGGGACTATCTCGCGGTGCTGGAAAACTACGACGTAACGCAGGGAATCCTGCTCGCCCACTCCATGGGTGGATTCCTTGCGATCGCCGCCATCGTGGACGTGCCCGGTGTTGCTGAGCGACTCAACGGATTGATTTTGATGTCGACCTTCGCCGGCGATGTGCTACGCGGAGCGCCACAAAATAAGGTCCAGATCCCGTTGATTAAATCCGGCATCACGGCCAAGATCGCCGCAAACGACACTGCCGGAATGCTCTTCGCAGTTTCACTATGTGGAGATAACCCATCACCGGCAATGTGCGAGGCTTTCCTTGAGGTGTTCCGGGCCACCGATCACCCACCACTCATCCCCATCATGAGGGCGCTCGGTGATGAGGACCGCGGTGACCGGCTCGGGGAGATATCGATCCCCACTATCGTGCTGTGCGGCGAGAAAGACACCTTGACTCCACCTAGCCAATCCACACGTCTCGCTGAAGGAATCCCCGGAGCACAATTGCGCTGGGTGCCCGGGGCAGGTCACATGCTGAACTGGGAATCCCCCGACGAGATTGTTTCCGCGATCCACGACCTCTCCGGAGTCCCGTCCTAGATTCCCAGGCCTAAGTCACTATGTGGTCGGCGTGTTTGCCCCGGAAGTGTGGTTCATGAACTCCCGTCTTAGCGGTCGGAATTCTGGCTCACTTCTCGGTCTTCGACGCGCCTTGATCAGTTCCCGATGATTTGCACGCGGGTCGGCGTCACAGCGTAGGCAACATTAACGGTGGCAGTGAATGCCTCCAGGGCCAACACCCTGCCCGCCACAGCCCATTCGGCACCATCGGTTGATCGATACACCGCTCCGTTGCGGTCTACCCCCCACAATGCGTCGCCGTCATTTGCCGAAGCTAGCACGACCGCTTCGGGCACGCCGTCTTCACTTCGAACCGACTCCTCACCCGGTGACCAAGACACCAAACCCTGATCGGTCGTCGCTAGCCACAAACGCCCCCGGAACCACGCCAGCGAGGTAGGGAGCGCCTCTGGCCCGGCTTCCCATGTCTGGCCGCCATCGCCGGAATACAGAACCGCTCCTCGAGCATCCCAGCCAGCGATGCGGCTTCCATCAGCCGCCAGCACATGGAAGTCAACCTCGCCCTGCAGGCTCACATTGCGCCAGGTGACACCGGCATCATCGCTGGCAATCAGACCCAGAGGATTCGCCGCACTACTTGCCATACCCGGATGCCCACTGGCCACTAGTGTGCCTAGCGGAGCTCCCGCGAATCCCATAAAATCATCGCGCGACTCCCCCACCGGCGTGGTTGCCCCCGACTGCAGATCTACCTCGTGCACTCCGTCGTGCGTGCCGACCAGCAAAGTCTGTGCACCTGACACAACGGCGCCGTGCACATGGGTGAAGGTAGGTGCGAGGGCCACCGCAGCGGTCTCCGTGACCTCCTCTCCGTTCAAGAATGCCTGCAACTGCAAGATCTCTGACTGTTGCGTAATAATGATTTCGCGCCCAAGTTTGGCTACTCGCGGATCAGACCCACTCGCCAGCACACCCTCGGCCATCGAAATAGCACCGAAGTGGTGTTCAATCATGTACTCGGCAAATAACCGATCGAATTCCGGTCCGGTGGTGTCAACTAACGTGTCCAACTGGGCCTGCGTCAGCATTCCCGTCATGCCGTGCCCACCATGTGCACCCATGGCTGACATGCCATCAATGCTGGGCACTCCCCACTCATCCAGCCACGAACTCATCAGGTTAAGCTCAGATGCCTGATCAGAACGGATCTGCGCCGCTAATCGTTGAATATCAGGATCACTGGCTCGACTCTTGGCAAGATCTGCCATCACGACGGCCTGCTCATGATGCGGGATCATCATCTGGGCAAACATGGCATCGGCAGACACATTGCTATCTGACATTGCACCATCCGATATATCCGCACCCCCACTGCTGGCCGTCGAACCACCACAAGCGCTCAACACCACAAGTGCTGCGACCGTTGCGCCTAACACGCGTAAAGCATGCATTGAAAACTCCTATCGACTCAAACTCACCGGATCGCTAATTGATCGATGAGAAACGTAAGAAAATGTGCCTGAGCGCCTCAGCAAAAGCTGCGAAGACCCGGCAGTCATCACGTTCGTGAGATCGACAGTTGCCTAAGATTTGGTGGCTCCAAGGTGCGCCCAGTCGTTATCGTGCGAAGTGTGCGCCACCGTGAAAAAATCCGCTGCCATGCAGCGGTGACGCCGGGGAACCGTAGCAGAAGAGCAAGCAGCAACACCGCAATGCAAGCAGCGACCGCATCAGCGACGCCGCCGGACATTGGCATCGGCCCCAACTGTGCTCCAAGAGGCGTCGGCGCGACCGAAACCGATACAACTGAACCCGGTGCTGGTGGGGTGACATGCGTTGCGACCACGCCAGGTTGTCCATGGCTGGCGTGGCTGCTCGAAGTTATGCCCAACTGAGCGCATCCGACGGCAACCAGATGATGCATCCCGACCAACCCGAGCGCGACTACACCCAGAAGCAGTAGTCGACCCAGCAGCGGAGCGCTGGCCACCCGCGTATCCAACATCGGATTTTACCCATGGTCGACGAAAATGCGCCACTGCGACGACTCACTTACGGATACCTACTCATCCATACCGGCTCATTCATTTCCTCAGCGTGTCGACCAACAGCCCGCTGAACCACACGTCTTACACACATTTACGCTGGGCACACGCCCTCGTTGATATTCAGGGAGAATCCCAGACGGGGCGTTGCTAGCCTCGTGCCATGACGCACCGAGCGCTGGGTCTGGTAACAATCGCAGCCGGTGTGGCATTGAGCATCAGCCTGCTGCCATTCTCCCCCGCAACCGCGGTTGACGACCTGCAGGACGGTCGGATCCCCTCCATCGAAGAGGTGGGCGAGCGCGACGACGGTACCGGCAACTTTCGCACCCTGTGCCTGGAATCCCACATCAACTTTGACGACCCACTGGTATTTCCGAACCAACCCAATGCCACCCACGAGCATGTCTACTTTGGTAACCCAAGCGCTGATGCCTACTCCACCATCGACAGTCTCATGCAGGTATCTGAAACCACCTGCGACGGTGCGGGCCTAAACCGGTCGGCCTACTGGGTGCCCTCCATCTACGACGCCTTCGGCGAGCGCATGAGGTTTGACGACGTCCTGTTCTACTACAAGAGCGGATATCACATTCCGGCCGATGAGATCCAAGCACCACCCGCCGGCCTTCGCATGATCGCGGGAAACGCTAAATCGCGCGTTCCCCAGGATGTGCAGATCGCTAAATATCGATGCGAAGACTGGGTCGTTACCAGCCCCCAATTTGACCCCGGCGACCCCATGGACCACGTTGCCTACATTCCCGAGTGCGATCTTGATGACGCCCTCGAGGTGCGCATCGTGTTTCCCCAATGCTGGGACGGGCTGAACCTCGACTCCCCCGACCATCGATCACATATGGCGTATCCCATCGAGGCCACCGCCCCCGTCGTTGGCACCGGACGTTGCCCCGATACCCACCCGGTGGCCATCCCGGAGATTTCCTACAACTTTGCCTTCTACATTTCCCAAGAGGCGGGTCCATCGGATCAATGGCGACTGTCGTCGGACATGTATGCCGATGGCCCGGGTGGCTATTCAACCCACGCCGACTGGATGAACGGATGGGACCCGGCCATCATGGACATCCTGGTCGACAACTGCATCAATAAGTCTCTCGAATGCGGCGTTGGCAATCTTGGCGATGGGACCCGCCTCACCCCGATCCTCGACGACGGAGCCGCTCAGGATGAGCCGGAACTATATGCACCCGATCTGTTCGTCTGGAACTCCCAAAAGATCCGCGTTGTACCGGGCCGCATCAATTCTGCACGCCTGGTGATTCATGATGCTCGCGTATCGCGCTTTGATCGCGTGGGTCGCATGGTCGAATCAACGGATCCGCGCGAGGCTCTCGAGGACTTCGGCTGGGCCCGGGGTTCTGACCGTCTCGCTACACCACATCCCAGTGTGGTGATTTCTTTAGGGGGGCAAGACTCCATGCTGGCCACGGTGCGCAAGGCACGCATCGTCAACGACCGGGTCATCTTGACGATCCGCGCGATTGACCGGTCTGTCGTCAAAGCCAAGGGTCCAGGTGTAATCATGCTCGAGGCCCAGGACTAAACCACGCCCGCCCAGGCGCTCTAGCAGCGCCGAACGGAATTAATCCGAAGTGCTAGTCGGTGATTCCTTTGGCGCGGCGACCCATCGCCTTTGCTGCCTCACGTTTGCTTTCGCGTTCGGCGATGGCGTGGCGCTTGTCGTGAGATTTGCGCCCCGTTGCCAACGCGATTTCGACCTTGGCGTAGCCGTCCTTGAAATACAGGCTGATCGGCACGAGAGTGAAGCCCTTCACCTGGGTGCGGTGGATGAGTTTCTTTATTTCTTCTGCGCGCAGCAGTAGCTTGCGGGCACGCCGAGGCTCATGATTGGTCCAGGTGCCCATGGAGTACTCCGGAATGTGCACCCCGCGCAGCCACACCTCGCCGTTATCGATGGTGGCGTATCCATCGGTGAGCGTGGCCCGGCCCGCACGCAACGACTTCACTTCAGTACCGGTGAGCACAATGCCAGCTTCAAGGCTGGAGTCAATGGAATAGTCGTGTCGTGCCCGACGGTTCTGCGCAATCAACTTACGCCCGATTTCGCGGGGCACGGTTAGACCCGCAAATATTTGCGCAGGGTGAAAAATGCTGCCAAAGATGACAGGCCAATGCCGACAATAAACAGAATGGGAACAACTGCCGTCACTGAATCCCAGCCAATGAACGCGGTGAATTGGAATGCGGGTGCAAGCACATTGTCAATGATCAGCACCTTCACCAAAATCAACCCACCGGTCGCAATCACTGCTCCCACGGCCGCAGCAATCGCCGCTTCGAGAAGGAACGGCAATTGAATATAGAAATTGGATGCGCCCACCAAGCGCATGATTCCGGTTTCTCTTCGCCGGCTAAACGCAGCAACCCGCATGGTGTTAACGATGAGCAAAACCGTGACCACCAGCATGGCCATCGCGATGACCAGCGCAATAACCTGCAGCCCACCAAGTAACTGGAAGAATCGATCCAAGAATGCCCGTTGATCATTGACCTGTTCCACACCTGGCCTGCCCACAAATGCTGATGCCACGATGTCGTACTGGGTGGGATCAGAAAGACTCACCCGAAAGGATTCCGGCAGCGCATCGGGGGTGACGTTGTCAACGATGGGCGAATTCGCGTACTGCTCCACGAAACGGGCGTAGGCCTCTTCCTGGGATTCAAAGAAGATGTCCTGCACCAATGGCCGCAGGGATTCTAGGTCGGCGCGGATCTGCTCGCGCTGGGCATCGGTGACAGCACCGTTCGAACAGGACGGTGTATCTGAATTCTCATTGCAGAGAAAAAGTGACACCTCCACCTTGTCGTACCAAAAGTCCTTCATGGTGTCGACCTGAGCGCGCACGAGCAGTGACACGCCGAACAGAGCGAGGGAAACACCCACGGTGATCACGACCGCCAGGGTCATCGTGAGGTTGCGGCGCAGGCCGTTGCCCACCTCACTGGCAACAAAAGTTGTGCGCATACCGCCCTACCTCGCGTATCCGTAGACACCGCGGGACTGATCGCGCACAAGGTGCCCGCGCTCAAGTTCAATCACCCGTCGGCGCATCTGATCCACAATCGCCGCATCGTGCGTGGCCATGACCACGGTGGTGCCCGTGCGGTTGATGCGATCAAGCAGTTTCATGATGCCCACTGACGTTGAAGGGTCGAGGTTTCCGGTGGGTTCATCAGCAATGAGGATCGCTGGCTTATTCACAAACGCCCGCGCAATCGCTACGCGCTGCTGCTCTCCACCACTGAGTTCATCAGGCATGCGCCCCTCCTTGCCTTCCAACCCGACCAGCTCCAACACCTCAGGCACGATGCGCTTGATCTGACTTTGTGGGCGACCAATCACCTCCAGGGCGAACGCCACGTTGGCCGATACCGTTTTGTTCGGCAGCAGCCGGAAATCTTGAAAGACCGTGCCAATTTGACGACGCAGGCTAGGAACCTTCCAGTTCGACAACCGGGTGAGGTCCTTGCCGGCCACCCACACCTTGCCCTGGGTAGGCCGCTCCTCTTTCAAGGTAAGGCGAAGAAAAGTGGATTTGCCCGAGCCTGACGAACCCACCAAGAACACGAACTCGCCCTTTTCGATCTCCAAGGAGATGTCTTCCAGGGCGGGACGGGTCTGGCTGGGGTAAATCTTGGTTACCTGCTCGAACAGAATCACCTGCTGAGTGTAAGCGACCGACCACTGGGATCTGGCCTACGGCTCGATAAGCAGCGGGATTCGCCCCGGCATTGCGATAATACTGCGCTCACCCAGGGGGTTGGCCAACTCCACGTCGACCCAGGTGCGATCCCCGGCGATACCCACTCCGGCGCACTCATCGCTGCTGCGCGGTGCCGCCCGATATGCGGTCATTTCGACCACCCGAGGCCGCTCCAAAACCCGCACCCGCACTTCATCGCCGGTACACAGCCCCGAGTCGGGTAAGGCGACCGCCACCTGAAGTACCTCAGGGTCATCAGTGGCCCGCCAGTTCAGGGCGGTCAGTGGCGTTTCGACCACGCCCAGGCTGCGCAGCGGGCCGATACCGGCGGCGATACCCCCAACCACGACCAAGAGGACCACCGAAACGACGCCCACGCCACTCCACAGCCACAGCGCCGAACCCCGCCGACGCCGGGGAGCGTCATACTCACGCATCCCCGGAATCAGCGGCCCCCGACGTGACATGAACGGATCAGGCCTCAGCGTCAGGCTGGTTCGGTGCCGGCGATTTCAACGGGTGGCGTGTCTGGCAGGTCAGCCTTGGGTGTGGCGGTGAACGTATAGTCAGGGCCGTTCTCACCCTCGGCTACATCAACCACCACGATGCTGCCCGGCGGGAGTTCACCAAAGAGCATCTTCTCACTGAGCGGATCTTCAATCTCGCGCTGCAGTGTGCGGCGAAGCGGACGAGCACCCATGGTCGGGTCGTACCCGTGATCTGCCAGCAAATCCTTTGCTGCCCGGGTAAGTTCAAGATCGACATCGCGTTCCTTCAACCGCTCGTCAAGGTCAGCGACCATCAAATCAACGATGGAGGTGATCTCATTGCGGGTGAGCTGGTGGAACACGATGGTGTCGTCGATGCGGTTCAAGAACTCCGGGCGGAAGTGCTGCTTGAGTTCTTGCTGCACCTTGTTTTTCATCGCCTCATAAGCGTTCGAGCCATCGTCTTCGGGCGCAAAGCCCATCATGACGCCCTTGGACACATCGCGGCTACCGAGGTTGGTGGTCATGATGATGACGGTGTTCTTAAAGTCCACCGCGCGTCCCTGGGCGTCGGTGAGGCGACCCTCTTCGAGAACCTGGAGTAGTGAATTGAAGATGTCAGGGTGGGCTTTCTCGACCTCGTCGAACAAGACAACGCTAAAGGGCTTGCGGCGTACCTTTTCGGTGAGCTGTCCGCCCTCTTCGTAGCCGACGTATCCGGGAGGTGAGCCGAACAGACGCGACGCGGTGTGCTTCTCGGCATACTCGCTCATGTCCAAAGCAATGAGAGCGTCCTCATCGCCAAAGAGGAACTCGGCAAGGGTTTTGGAGAGTTCGGTTTTGCCAACGCCTGAGGGGCCGGCAAAAATGAATGAACCGGAGGGGCGTTTGGGATCTTTCAAACCCGCGCGGGTACGTCGAATCGACTTCGACAGGGCCTTGATGGCCTGCTCTTGACCGATGACGCGTTTGTGCAGTTCCTCTTCCATGCGCAACAGGCGGGAGATGTCGTCTTCGGTCATGTCGGTGACCGGAATCCCGGTCATGAGCGCTAGGACCTCCGCGATGAGCCTCTCATCGACCTCGGCCACGACGTCCATGTCGCCGGCCTTCCACTCCCGTTCCCGCTGGGCTTTCTGCGCCAGCAGTGTCTTCTCATCATCGCGAAGGGAGGCGGCCTTTTCAAAATCCTGCTCGTCAATTGCAGACTCTTTATCGCGGCGCACATTGGCGATGCGGTCGTCGAACTCGCGCAGGTCCGGCGGGGCCGTCATGCGGCGAATTCGCAACCGAGAACCGGCCTCATCGATGAGGTCGATCGCCTTATCGGGCAACTGCCGATCAGCGATGTAGCGGTCGGAAAGACGAGCGGCTGCTTGCAGTGCACCGTCGGTGATGGACACGCGGTGGTGGGATTCGTAACGATCCCGCAGACCCTTCAGGATCTCCACAGTGTCGGGAACATCCGGAGCCATTACCTGGATGGGAGCAAATCGACGCTCGAGCGCGGCGTCCTTTTCGATGTGCTTGCGGTATTCGTCCAGGGTGGTGGCACCGATGGTCTGTAGTTCGCCACGAGCCAGCATGGGCTTGAGGATGCTCGCCGCGTCGATGGCACCCTCCGCGGCTCCGGCACCTACGAGAGTGTGCATCTCGTCGATAAACAAGATGATGTCGCCACGGGTACGGATTTCCTTCAGCACCTTCTTCAGGCGCTCCTCAAAGTCACCGCGGTAGCGGCTTCCGGCCACAAGCGCACCCAAATCCAAGGTGTACACCTGCTTGTCTTTCAAGGTTTCGGGTACCTCACCGCGGACGATGTCTTGGGCTAGGCCCTCCACCACGGCCGTTTTACCCACACCGGGTTCACCGATCAGGACCGGGTTGTTCTTGGTGCGCCGTGACAGCACCTGCATGACGCGTTCGATTTCTTTCTCTCGACCGATCACCGGATCAAGTTTGCTTTCGCGGGCGGCCTGAGTGAGGTTGCGACCGAATTGGTCGAGGACCAGTGACGTGGAGGGGGTACCTTCTGCGGGCCCGCCAGCGGTGGCTGGCTCTTTACCCTGGTAGCCGCTGAGCAGTTGAATGACCTGCTGGCGAACTCGGTTGAGGTCGGCCCCTAGTTTGACCAGCACCTGGGCAGCTACACCCTCACCCTCGCGGATGAGACCGAGCAGGATGTGCTCGGTGCCGATGTAGTTATGGCCCAGTTGCAAAGCTTCGCGCAGGGAGAGTTCGAGTACCTTTTTGGCGCGAGGAGTGAACGGAATATGACCGCTGGGTGCCTGCTGGCCCTGCCCGATGATCTCCTCGACCTGCTGGCGGACAGCCTCAAGGGAAATGCCCAGGCTTTCCAGCGCCTTGGCAGCCACGCCTTCACCCTCGTGGATGAGGCCGAGCAGGATGTGCTCGGTGCCAATGTAGTTGTGGTTGAGCATGCGGGCTTCTTCTTGGGCCAGCACGACAACGCGCCGTGCTCGGTCGGTAAACCTCTCGAACATCTTTATCTCCCTACCGTTGCAGCGTCGTGGCCGTATTCGTCGGTTCATGAGTACGACGCATGTGCAGCCCGCGCTCGTTCCCGCTACCGATGTTAGTACCGCACGGGCCAGGTGGCGAGGGGGCGCCAGATTGTGACCTCAAATCTCCCTCGTATTGCCCGCCTTTCGCATAACGCCTCACGAACCGGGGTTATTCCCGGCCGCGGGTGAGCCTGGGGCCCTAACGGCGTACCGCCGCCTTCACCCCGGCTACCAGCCAGGCCGCATAGTCGTTTTGGCCCTGGCGGGTGCGCATGAGGCGAGCCTCTTCGGCATTGCGCATGTTTCCCACCTCAACGAGCACGGCTGGCACATCGGAGAAGTTCAGTGTGGTCACGTCATTCCACACCAGGGTTTGGCCGCTGATGTAGGTCGATCGGGTTGCCCCTGCCTTCGCCATGCCCTCAATCAGCCGCTTTCCGTAGCGCTGGGATTTGGCCGCAATATCGTCGGTCCAGCCTGGCACCAGACCTGGAACGATGACGAAGAACCCTTTGCCCGAAGCCGGACCGCCATCGGCGTGCACGGAGAGCAGCATGTCTGCACGCACCTTGGCACCGAACTGACCGCGCTTCCACACGCAGGGCCCCCACCGTTGGTAGGAGTTCGTGGTGCGCGTCATTTTTACTGTCGCCCCCTGCCGCTCCAGTCTCTTCTTCACCCGCCTGGTCACCTTGTAGACGAACGTTGCTTCAGGGAATCCGGAGTTCGTTGCCGTACCCGTGGTGTTGCAGCCCTTGGTGATCGTTCCGTTGAAGCGGGTCTGCGCCAATTTCGATGCGAACGCCGGGTTTGAATTTCCTAATTGATGGCCCGGATCTAGCGCAATAGTGATGCCGCGTAACGGCTTTTTTGCCCGCAACTGTTCGGCCACCACGGGGTCAGCCTGCGCGATAGGCCCTAGCGAGGCGACCAGCATTGCCGACGCGACCACACCTGCGGCGATGCCAGCAGTTCGACGTGCGCTTCCCATCATGGCCACACTCTATAGCCGACGCAGCATCCGAAAGTTGCCCAACGTATTGGGTTTTACCCGCTCGAGGTCAAGAAACTCCGCGACACCCTGGTCATAACTTTGCAGTAACTGCTCGAACACTTCGTGGGTGACCGGTGCGCTGTCGATTACTTCGAAATCGTGGCCACCGAAGAATTTCGTCTCAAAGGTGAGACAGAACACTCGTCGCACACCGATGTTGCGGGCACGTTCAATAAGCGTGGTAAGCATGGCCGAACCCACCCCCTGACCCATCAGAGTCGGCTCCACCGCGAGGCTTCGAACCTCGGCGAGATCTTCCCACATCACGTGCAGCGCACCACATCCCACAATGCGCCCACCAGATTCGGCAACGACGAACTCCTGCACGCTTTCAAATAAGGTGACCTGCGCCTTGGCCATGAGACGTCCGTCGTCGGTGTAGGAACTAATCAGGGAACGTATGGCGGAAACATCTGGGGTCCGAGCGGTCCGAACAATGATGGCGTGCTCGTTGGCCTCAAATTGCGCATTCACTGGGTCGCCTCGGGTTTGACCAACGGAAAGAGAATCGTCTCGCGGATGCCCAGACCGGTGAGCGACATGAGTAGCCGATCAATGCCCAGCCCGACACCACCGCTGGGTGGCATGCCGATTTCCAATGCGCGCAAAAAATCTTCGTCAAGTGGCATTGCCTCGGCATCACCGCCGGCACCCAGTTGGGCTTGCTCGGTCAACCGTTGACGTTGAATCACCGGGTCTACCAACTCTGAATATCCGGTGGCCTGTTCATAACCGTTGACGTATAAATCCCACTTTTCCACCACACCCGGCCTGTCCCGGTGCGCGCGGACGAGAGGTGATGTGTCGACGGGGTAGTTGAAGACGAAGGTTGGGCCGGTCAGCGTAGGAATCACATAATATTCGAAGAGTTCTTCCACAAGTTTTCCGCAAACCCATTGGGGAGCAACATCAATGTCGGTGTCTGAACACCAAGAAAGTAGTTGATCGCGAGGTGTCTCCGGCGTGATGTGCTGGCCCAGTGCCGCCGATGTTGCCTCATACAGGTCAATCTCGGCCCAGGTACCCGAGAGGTCGTGTTCGCTGCCATCAGTGTGAGTCACCACGAGCCCGCCGGTCGTGGTCAACGCGGCCTGCTGAATCAACTCGCGCGTGATCGTCGCCATCACCCGATAGTCAGCGTAAGCCTGATAGAACTCCAGCATCGCGAACTCCGGTGAGTGAGTGGAATCGGCACCCTCATTGCGAAAATTTCGATTGATCTCAAAGACGCGCTCCAGCCCGCCCACCACAGCCCGCTTCAGAAAGAGTTCCGGTGCGATGCGCAAATAAAGCTCTAGATCGAAAGCATTGGAACGGGTAACGAAGGGTCGCGCAGAGGCTCCCCCGTGCATGGTCTGCAGCATCGGGGTTTCGATCTCCAGGTAGTCCCGGTCGGTCAGGCCGCGCCTGAGACTGGCAATCATGTCAATTCGGGTACGTGCAATGTGCCGGGCCTCCGGACGCACGATGAGGTCGACATAGCGTTGGCGCACGCGAGTTTCTTCGGTCAGGGGCTTATGTGCCACAGGTAGCGGGCGCAGGGACTTTGCGGCCATTCGCCACTCCTCGGCCATGACCGAAAGTTCACCACGCTTGGAGGTGATGACCTCACCGCGCACGAACACCTGGTCGCCGATATCGACCAGGTGTTTCCACGACTGAAGTTCTTCTTCACCCACCGATGCCACCGAGATCATGACCTGAAGTTCTTCTCCCGTGCCGGCTCGAATCGTGGCGAAACACAGCTTGCCGGTATTGCGCTGGAAAATGATTCGACCACTCACCCCTACCTGCTCCCCCGTCTGGGAGTCGATAGCAAGATCGGGATAAGCCTGACGAATCTGTCCGATGGTGTGGGTGATCGGCAGAGCCACCGGGTACGCCTCGCGCCCAGAGTCGATCAGTTGCTGCCGCTTCTGGCGACGGATCAGCATTTGCTCCGGAAGGTCGTCGACATCGCTCACAATAGGTAAGGCTATCGGCCAACACATGCGTGCAAGCGCTAGGCGTTCTTCGCGTACACCAAACGCAGACCGACCAGGGTGAGGTCTGGGTCATGATGGGTGATGCACTCCGACTCCGCCACGACCACCGGCGCAAGGCCACCGGTTGCTACCACAGCGGTGACGGGGCCGATTTCGCCAATGATGCGACGCACGAGACCATCCACCTGCCCGGCGAAGCCATAGAGTGCGCCGGCCTGCAATGCCTCAACGGTGTTCTTGCCAATCACCGAGCGAGGTCGAACAAGTTCAACCTTGCGCAGTTGAGCAGCCCGCTGTGCCAGAGCATCGATGGAGATTTCGATTCCGGGGGCCAGCGCTCCCCCGAGAAACTCACCCTTTGCGCTAACAACATCGAGGTTGGTGGAGGTGCCAAAGTCAACAACGATGCACGGGCCGCCATAGGCATGGTGGGCCGCGATGGTGTTGACGATGCGATCCGCACCGACTTCTTTGGGATTATCGGTCAGAACCGGCACGCCGGTCTTGGTGCCCGGTTCGATGATGATCGTGGGCACGTTGTCGTGGTAGCGATGGAACATGCCGCGCATTTCATGGAGCACTGAAGGAACTGTCGAACACAGCACTACCCCGGTGATGGTGGGTGACCCGTCCAGCAAACCCCGGAAGGTCAGGGCCATTTCATCGGCCGTGGCGCGCGGATCGGTCTTGATTCGCCACGACTCGGTGAGTACATCACCATCAAACAGACCGATCACGGTGTTGGTATTACCCACATCAATGGCTAGCAGGGTCATGCGATCTCCTCAAGATCTGCACCGATATCGAGCACCGGCGCCGAATGCGTGAGCGCCCCAACAGCGAGAAAGTCCACGCCTGTCTGGGCAAATGCACGCGCCGTCTCCAAGGTAAGCCCACCGGAGGCCTCCAGCCGTGCGCGGCCCTTGGTTCGCCGAACAGCCTCGACTGTGTCAGAAATGGTGAAGTTGTCCAACAGCACCAGATCCGCCCCTGCATCCAAGACCTCGTTGAGTTGATCGAGGGAATCCACCTCGACTTCGATGGGGATTCCCGGAAATGCGCCCCGCACCGAGTTGAACGCTGTGGCAACCCCCCCGGCAGAGACCACGTGGTTGTCCTTTACTAATGCTGCATCGGACAGTGACATCCGATGGTTCACCCCGCCCCCACATCGCACCGCATACTTCTGCAACGCCCGCAGCCCCGGCATCGTCTTTCGTGTATCGCGAACGCGTGCACCGGTACCTTCGATGGCCCGCGCCCACTCGGCCGTGGCAGTGGCGATACCGGACAGATGACCGAGCAGATTTAGGGCGGTGCGTTCAGCGAGAAGCAGGTCTCGCGTTGACCCGACGGCGGAGAGGATGACATCGCCTGACACCACCGATGCGCAATCGGACCGCGCAAAGGTGAGATCCAAACGGTCCTTGGCAGATTCAATGAAGACCAGACCGGCCACACCTACCCCGGCCACTACTCCGCTGGCGCGAGCAACCAGGTGCAGGCGGGATCTTTGTCCGCGCGGCACCGTTGCCTCACTCGTGACATCGACACCGCCATCGAGATCCTCGGCGATAGCCATGCGGACCAGGGCACGCATGGCGTCGGGGTCAAGACCAGAATCAGTCAGCATCTTGATTACTTCTGCACTATTGCTGCTGACCTCCTCGGCGATCATGGAGGTCACCGTCTCACGAGCGGTCATCCATTGACCGTCGGGGGTGAGATTGCTGAGCAATCGCACCTGAAAATGCGCGTCATCGCGGATCGGATAATCCTCACGCCAATGCGACCCGCGGGTTTCTAATCTGATGTAGGCATGCTCAACCAGTGCGGTGGACACCTGCAACAAATTGGTTGTTTCCCAATCCTGCGTGCAAGGTTCACCGTGAGAGTCTGCTGCGATCGCTGCCAATTGCTCTTCAGCCACAGCCAGGGTTGCCGCACTGCGAAGCACGCCTGCGTTCACCGACATGATGTGCTGCATTGCAGGTCGCTCGTGCGTGGAAACCAAGTCAACGACCACCTCGTCCGGAACGACAGGTGCTGATATATCCATACGCTTGGCAAGCATCTTGGCGATGCGCTCGGCAAAAACGAGGCCTTCCAGAAGTGAATTGGATGCCAAGCGATTTGCCCCGTGAACTCCGGTGCAGGCAACCTCGCCACAGGCGTACAGCCCCGGAATTGTGGTGCGGCCATTGCGGTCTGTACCCACGCCGCCGGATACATAGTGAGAGGCCGGTGCCACCGGAATCAGTTCGTTAACCGGATCAATCCCATGGTCGATGCAGGAGGCATAGATTGACGGAAACCGCTGCTGCCATTTGGCAGATCCAAACGCACGGGCATCCAACCACAGGTGCGGCACGCCGCTATCCAACATACGCCGCATGATGGCTCGTGACACGATGTCGCGGGGCGCTAGATCTGCCAGCGGATGCTCGCCGGCCATAAAGCTCTCCCCTTGCGCATCACGCAGTATTGCGCCCTCGCCGCGCACCGCTTCTGAGACCAATGGCTGCTGGCCCTGCGCTTGCTCGCCGAGCCACATAACAGTGGGGTGAAACTGCACGAACTCCACATCAGCGATGCGAGCGCCCGCACGGATGGCCAGCGCAAGCCCGTCGCCCGTGGCCACCGATGGATTCGTTGTCTGCGCATACACCTGGCCGAAGCCGCCGGTGGCCAACACCACTGAGGGAGCCAGCACGGCACCTACTCCATCGATCGCACCCTCGCCCATAATGTGCAAGGACAAACCTTGCGCTGCACCGTCTTTATCGCGCAGAAGGTCCAATGCCAGGGCATTCTCGAATAACTCAATACCGTTATCGGCCAGTACCGCAGCCACGAGGGCCCGGCTGATCTCTACCCCGGTGGCATCACCGCCGGCGTGGGTAATGCGATCTCGCTGATGACCACCCTCGCGCGTCAAGACCAAAGCCCCATCGGCATCGGTGTCGAATTGAGCGCCCAAGGAAATGAGCCCACGCACTGCATCTGGCCCTTCATTCACCAACAGGCGAACGGCTTCTTCGTCGCACAGGCCGGCTCCGGCCACCAGGGTGTCCAGCATGTGATCATCGGGCGAATCGTCCTCGGCCAAAGCTGCAGCTATTCCACCCTGTGCCCACCGAGTAGAGCCCTCATCGACGCGTCCCTTCGTGACCAGGAGCACTCGCAGACCGGCGCGGCGGGCATGCAGTGCGCAGGTAAGGCCCGCGATGCCAGATCCCACGATGACTACATCAGCATTCACCTGCCAGGTGGGTTGCGCGGCACGCAGTCGGCTCACGCATGCTCTCCAAGGTTTACCGCGGTGTTGTCGATCAACCGCACACCCTCCACCGGGACAGCAACGAGGAGCCGAGCCTCTCCGGTGTTGGGATCAGCAGACAGATCAGCACCGCGCACCTCGACATAGTCGGGCGCCAGATCTGCCTTGTGCAACACCTGCGTCACCGAGCGCACAATCGCGTCGGTCCCTCGATGGGCGACCTGCACTCCAGCCTGCAGCGCCCGCGGCACTGCAGCTGCCTGGGATCGACCGGACTTGGAAAGAAATTTATTGCGACTGCTGCACGCTAAACCGTCATCGTCGCGAACGGTTGGGACACCCACCACATGAAGTGGCCAGTCCAGGGCATGCACCATGTCTCGAATGAGAACTAGCTGCTGATAGTCCTTTTCACCAAAGAGTGCGATATTGGGTTTAGTGAGGTGAAATAGCTTGGCCACGATCGTGAGCATCCCGTCGAAGTGTCCGGGGCGTTGCACACCTTCCAAGATATCGCCTAGGACTCCGGCCGTTATCGCGATTGTTGAGACACTAGTTTCGGCCGAGGGATACATCTGTTCAACATCGGGCGCAAAGACGACATCAACCTCATGTTCTTCGCACAGTTGCAGGTCACGCTTGAACGTTCGGGGATAGGAGTCAAAATCTTCGGTCGGGCCGAACTGGCGCGGATTAACAAAGATGGTGACCACCACGCGACCGGATGTTCCCGCATAGCCGCGCGCAACGTCCATCAGCTGGGTGTGTCCGGCATGCAGGGCACCCATGGTCATGACCACGACGGTTGGCCCTGCGGCTGCTTCAAGGGCGCGCATCTCTTCCGGTGACGTACAGATTTCCATCTGGTCAGTCTTCCGCGCTGTAAAAAGTGCTGATGACACGGTCTACCCGGCCTCGCCCCACCGAATCGAGGAGTTCGACTAGCTGGGCACGCTCAGCGGTAGCAGCGGCAAGGGCTGCATAGGTTTTAGCGATCGAAAGATCCTGCTGGGCGATGACCTCAAGATGGGCAGACACGGTGTCTACGTCGCCGCGAGCCACCGGGCCGGTCAACGCAGCATCGCCGAGCCTCAACGCATTGTCTAACGACGACCGCAGGAGTGGCCCGGTGAGTGCTTCAGGTTCGCTCACACCCGCCGCACGGAGCAGTTGCATCGTTTGCCCAACCACGGTGATCAAGTGATTAGCGCCATGCGTGAGGGCTGCGTGGTAGAGGGAGCGAGCGCCCTCGTCAACAACGATGGGGGCACCGCCCATTTCAATCACCAGTGCGCTAGCTACGGCAATCATGATCGGATCAGCCGTCACAGCAAACGGGCAATCCTCGAGTCGGTCCAGGTCCAGACTCGTCCCGGTGAAAGTCATGACGGGATGAACCGCGAGCGGCAGTGCACCCTGTGCTCGCACCGATGCCAGCACTTGGAGTCCATGGCGGCCCGAGACATGCAACACGTACTGACCAATGTGCAGATCTGACTGAATTTCTTCCACCACAGCGCCGATCGCGTCGTCGGCAACAGCAATAATGAGAAGATCGCAATCGGCCGCTACCTCATTCATCGGCAGGAGTGGAACACCGGGCAGAAGTGCCTCGGCACGCACGCGCGATATGTCGCTTCGACCATGGACGCCAACAACGTGGTGCCCGGCACGGCGCAGTGCCGCACCGAGCACGGCACCGACGCGACCAACCCCGATAACGCCTACGCGCAGTCGCGGCGGGACGCCCACCTCTGCGGCCATTTGCTCAGCCTAGATGCCCACCTCCGGCTAGGACACACCGATGCCTAGGGCCTGCGCAGTCCTACGTCGTGTCGAAGCCACCAAAAATCGCCGCGACCGCTCCGTTGCCGCAGTGTCAGCGCAGCTGTTGCCCGCTGAAAGTCAGCGGCGTAACGATGCGGGTCCAATTGCGCCTGATGTGGGAGCGGCCAGCGAGGTTCATCTAGGACGCAGCGCTGCTGCATCAACTGCGAGGGTGACGCAGCCGCGGCGCACGAATCTAGAGCCACCCGCGCGGTGATGTTGGCAGATCCATCGGGCACCGGACGCACGACTATGCCGTCGCGGTAGGCCACCAGGGTGCCGTCATCGAAATCCCCCGCGCATCTTTGCTCTCGTGTGTGCGCGTAGTCGATGGCTACAGCGGTACCGACATTCAGACTTGCGCACACAGTCGCCCAGGCCACATCACGGGACAGCCCAATCTCGCCACGGTAACGCACCGGCCACCACCATTGATGCAGCCATTGCATCTGGGGTGAATCTTCGTCCAACTTCGGGCCTAAAGATTCCACCCCGGTTACCGAATCTACCCACACTTCACGCACAACGTCGGCGTCGTCACGCTGCACTATGGGGCAGGGCACATCATCGAGCCACTCATGCGCGATGACCATGCCGCAAATTCCTTCGGGTGCCTTCAGACGCAACACATCCGGTGCGATGCCGGTCCACCACTCGATGTGTGCCGGGAGATCGAACGGACGTGGACGAAGATCTATACCCACCCACCTCACGTGATCGATTGGGTGCTCATCAGCGGCATTAATCCGGTACATCTGGCGAAGTAGCTGGCCAGAATCTGCCCCGAGATCAACCACGGTGATACCAGCCGATCCAGGCATGCGGGCAGTAGTTTCGCGCAGCATCTTCATCAGCGCTGCCGCGATTCGGTCAGCGTGGGCGATGGCTGTATCAAAGTGATCGGTCGGGGAATTCCTTCGATAGAACTCATTCACCTGCGCCTGCGCCCACGCCTCGTGCCACGGTCGTGCGCTATTCGCAGTCGCCGCCACCGCTAGACCGCCCGGGCAGCCAACAGCATGCACGCGATCTCACGGTTAACAAGAGGTCGCGCTTGAGCAAGATCCATGTGCCAGGAGGTGATGTTGATCGGGCCGGGAGCAATGTGAAATTCCACGCTGGCAAGCCCTAGACGCCGCTGCCACAGGCCCTCGCTCATGCCCACCGACTGCACCCGATCGTGAGAGGCGAAGGCCATGCGGCGGGTGATGCGTCCGGATCGGGTCACAATGTATTTCGCCGTTTCAGCAAAAGCAAGGAACTTCCACTGCACCGGCGCTCGCCAACGAGCACCTGGTGGTGCACACACCCAGGCAATGTCGTCGAGGTTGAGTCCCGGCATGACCTCCGCCAGAACAGACATGGCTTGGGCACGCGGGGCAACAGGCAGCAGCACAGTTCGACCCACTTCACTGCCCTCGCTCTGGGTACCGGCAACGGTCAGTTGCACTCGCACCCAATCGAAACGTCGCCAGAGCAGCGGCGCGATGAACTCCGCCGCCTGAACTCGTCCGGCCGGTACGGTTCGACTCTGCGTTTGCAGCAGCCCTGATCGCAATCGCAAACCCTGTCGACTCCGAGTGACGGTGAAATCGGAGTAGGTCAAAAACTCCCGCACGATAGCGAAGAGCGGAACACCGCCGGTGATGAGCGCGAGAACGAGGGCTGCCCAGCCTTGAAATGCCACGGTCATCGCGACGAAAAGTGCAGTGAAGATGAACAGCGCCACCGTGGATGTGCGCAGCAGCAGTGAGATCAGCAGGCGACCGGTGGGCACCGTGGCCAACAGGTCGCCGGTGGCAAGTGGCGCCAGCGCCGGACCCACCTCATCGGCAGACGCTACCGATTCCTGCTGGGCATGGCGTGACAAAATCTCTTCCTGTAATTTCGTCGCCTCATCGCGGCGCAAGAACCGCAGTACTACGCGCGAATCTCCCGAACCTGCAACCTCGACCCGCAGTTCGACGAACCCAAAGAGTCGCGGAATAAGTGGAGCCACCGCATCAACGCTTTGCAGACGAGAGAGTTGAAGGCGACGCACCTGGCGTTGCAGCAGTCCAGAATTAACGCGTAGGTCACCATCGGCATCGAAGTAATAGGTGAGCCGCCACCAGGCCACCGCACTGATCGCCGCAACCACGAGAGCAGCTGCGATAGCGATGAAACCGGCAATAAGGAACCCGGGCAGTGGCACCCTGCTACTGAAATCAACACCCACCACCAAGACACCGATGTACAGCGGTGGGATCACTCGAACCGCGGTGAGAAGCGGGGTAAACGGGTGGGTGCGCTGGGGCACTGTTGCCAGCGAGTGAAGGCTGGCATTTCCTTCGGCTAACACCTCACTACATCCCCGCCGAACGTTCCTCGCCCCGTGCTGCAAGGCGATCTCGCAACGCGGCCGCCTGCTCCGGTGGCAGCCCAGGAATCGCCGCATCGGTGGTGGCGGCAGCAGTGTGCAGTTGCACGGTGGCAATTCCGAGCCACCGGTCCAGCGGACCTGAGGTGAGATCAACGATCTGCATGCGGCCATAAGGCACGACGACCAATCGGCGGATCAAAATGCCACTGACCACCTGGAGATCCTCGTCGCGCTCGACGTAACCATAGGAACGTACTCGACGGCCGATAATCCACCAGGCCCAGCCGTAAATCAACACGGCGATAACTCCGGCACCAATGGGGTACCACAGTGGAATTGCCGGAATGAACACAGCCACCACGATGGCAGCAACGACAAAAAGGTAACCGAAACTCAAGGTGATGCGCCGAGCGGTGATGAGCCGGGGAGATAACGGTACCCAGTGCTCGGTGGGCGATTGGAAGGCTGCGTCGAGCGCCGCTGAACGCGAGGGTACCGAGGCAGAATCCACGCACCCACTGTGCCACAGCCGGGCACCTGGCAGGCTGGGCCGGTGCCAGACTCTGGAAACCTCGAAGCCCTGGTCGCCACCGGAATGGCCGCCGGTGACCTCCACGTTGACCTTGGCGATATTCATCCCGCCGGACACGGAGCTTTTCGACTGCATTGCACGTTTGCCGGAAACCCGCCCATTATTTCTGCGGCCACGCCCATTCCCGGGCTCCTGCACCGAGGCACAGAGAAGTTGCTGGAATCTCGGGACTATCGCTCCGGGCTTATGCTGGCCAACCGGCACGATTGGCATAGCGCGGTCACTTCAGAGGTGACCATGGCCCTCGCAGCCGAGGCACTACTGGGCATGAAGGTGCCCGAGCGCGCGACCTGGTTGCGCACCGTGCTGTGCGAAATGAGCCGGGCGATGGCGGCGCTATCGCATCTCATGGGCGCGGCCACGCTGCCCGGAGTGGGTGTGCCCGCAGCTCACGTGGCTGGGGCGCAGGCACGTGAGGCGTGGCAATTCGCGCTGGAACGCATGAGCGGTGGCCGAGTGCATCCGATGATTACTCGCATCGGCGGGCTCGCCCATGATGCGCCACCTAACTGGACTGCTGACGTACGTCGCGCTATCGATCTGACCGCCGAAGAGCTACCAATTTTGATGCGCATCGTGGAATCTACGGCGCACCAGGTAGCGCTTGACGCAGGCAGCACCGATACGACACCCATCGCGCGGCTGACCTATGACGATGCCGTCGCCTACGGTGTGGGCGGGCCCGTAGCTCGCGCTAGTGGCCTTGACCTTGATCTGCGCCGGGACGCTCCACTTCTGGCCTACCCGCTTCTACAAGACGTCGTCACCATTGCCGTGGACACCGCCGGCGATGCCATGACCCGCTACCGAATTCTGGGCGAACAGGTCGGTCTCGACCTGCATCTGCTGAACACTTGCCTTGATCGCCTTCCCGATGGTGAAGTGAATGTGCAACTGCCCAAGGTTGTGCGAGCTCCGGAGGGTATCTCTTATGCGCGACTTGAATCAGCGACCGGAGTTAATGGCGTACTCCTGGTGAGCACCGGTGAGACCACGCCGTGGCGGGTGCGCTTACGTACCGCGTCCTATGCCAATGTGCAGTCAATGACGGCGGCGATGCCTGGGACACCACTGGGCGCACTTCCACTCGCCCTCGGATCCTTCATGTATGTGGTGGGCGATCTTGACCACTAAAACGAACTAGCCCTTACCGTGTTCACGCAGGTATGTAGCAAACCGGGCCCGCAGCAGTGCTTCGGTATCGGCATCAAGTTGAGGATCCTTAGCGAACATCTCATGGGCTGCCCGCGCGGTCTCGATGATGGTGCCACCGGTGGAACCAAGATCGCCACCTTCACCCTCGATCGCATGCATGCCGGGCATGTGCGAGAAAACGCTGGCGAAGAAACTCAGGTCAAGTCGATGCTCAGCCACGCGAAAGGCCCGATGGCGGAGTTCGTCGAACGGGAGGTCTTCTAGCACTTCGCTCATGGGTGCGACCCTAGCGCTGGTCGTCGCGGATGCGGCACAGCGACTCCAGCCACACCCCGGCGATCGTCATGGACACTGCCGCGCCCATCGCGACCAAGGCGGCGGTGAGGGAGTCGGCACCGGTTGGCGTGGCTACTGAACCGAGCAGGGCCAGGCTGATGCCGAGATAGAAGCCACCGATGAGGGCGCCGGTGCGCGAGGCAGCCATGGCCAGCGCGGCCGTGCGAGCGGCAATGATCGGCGGCATGCGATTGGCGGCCTGATGGGCAGCCGCAGTCACGTCGTCGGTGCGGATACGAATCGAATCACTTCCAGATTGCGCGGCACCGGGCAATCGCGACCGACTCAGCACCGCCCACATCACAATGCCCAGGGCCAGCACCCACAGCGCGATACTTGCCATAAGGGGCACGCCGAGGATACGTCCGGCAACCGCATCAACGGTGAGCACCAGAGTCCATCCGGCACCCAACCCCACCATGGCCAAGACGATGAGCCAGACGATGCTGGTGCGCCTCAACATCACTGCGGCGCAATCGTGAGCACTAATTTCGTGGCGACCACACCGGACTGATCCACGTCGGCGAGGTCGATCCCGGAGTCCACATCGGCCCACGGCACAAGCACAAATGCTCGCTCCATTGCCCGCGGATGTGGCAGCGTCAACTCAACAGAGTCGCTGACAAGATCATCAAAGGTGATGATGTCGATGTCTAACGTGCGCGGACCCCATCGCACCGTACGTGTTCGGTGCCACAGATTTTCAATACTCTGTGTCAAAGCCAGCAGCGCATGGGGGGCTAGTGATGTGTTCGCAATCACCACGGCGTTGAGATAGTCATCCTGCTCAGGGCCACCCACCGCGGTGGTGGAGTAAACGGCTGACACACGCTCGATCTCCACATCGTCGTTGTCGGCAAGTGCAGACACCGCACCCCGCAGCGCAGCATGCGCATCGCCGAGGTTGGCACCCAGCGCGAGGACGACTCGATGACCTTTCATTCGGTCTCATCATCATCGACAGCTTCGCCAGGATTCAACTTTTGCGCACGCGAAATGCGCAAGACCACATCGGCGAAAGGCACCATGATCGGTGCATGCGGCTTGTGTACAGCCACCTCAACTCGCTGCACCGCACGATGCTCTAAGCACGCCTCTGCGATGTGTTCAGCCAGGGTTTCGATCAGCAAAAAAGGTTCCCCCACAATGAGGTTGTGCACCTCGTTGGCGACCACGCCGTAGTCAACCGTGGCATCGAGATCGTCATGCGCGGCAGCTCGAGCGATGTCCACATGAAGTCGCACATCAACTAAGAACTCCTGACCGTCCCTTGTCTCGTGCGCCAATACACCGTGATGGCCAAAGCCCCCGACTCCCACGAGCTCGATGACGTCAAGGTCATTAACTCGACCCATGCGCTTCTCCGTTTCGCCATGCGGTAGCCGCGGCAACGCAATCACGGCTTCCGCTTACATCATGGACACGAACTCCCCAAACACCCTGCGCCGCTGCTAGAGCGGTAATGGCATCGGTGGCATAGTCGCGCTGCTGCACGGGGCGTGGCTCACCCGCGGCATTGGCAAGTAGAGCACCGATAAATCGTTTACGAGATGCACCCAGTGCCACCGGATGGCCCAATTGAATCATTCTATCTATGTGATGTAGCAACGCCCAGTTGTGTTCTGCTTCCTTAGAAAAACCGATACCCGGGTCGATGACAACGCGAGACAAATCAATGCCGGCAGTCTTCACCGCAGCTAGTCGCTGCTGCAGTTCAGCGATCACTTCCGCTACCACATCGGTGTACACGGCCAACTCACTCATCACCGCACTCGGGCCACGCCAGTGCATAACGATGAAGGGAACATCCACGGTCGCCAGCCACGGCAGCATCGTCGGATCAGCCGCCCCGCCGCTGACGTCGTTGACCATGCAGGCACCCGCGTTGAGTGCGACGGCGGCAACCTCGGCTCGCATCGTGTCAATGCTCACCGGCACACCGGCGGCAACAAGTCCGGCAACAACCGGCTCGATACGGGCGCACTCGCTACCCATATCCACCCGCATAGCACCGGGCCGCGTTGATTCCCCGCCAACATCGACAATATCTGCGCCGTTTCGATGCAGGGCAATGCCGTGCGCGACTGCGGCGGCCGGATCTAGCCAGAGTCCACCATCAGCAAAGGAGTCTGGGGTGACATTGACTATGCCCAACACCAAGGTGCGTTGAAGTCGAGCGAGTGTGGGTGGCAACCCGCGTGGATGCAGCACTGAGGTCACCTAATGAGGAGAGACATTGCTTCGGAGCGCGTCGCTGGATTCGCCAATAGTCCGCGCACCGCGCTCGTGATTGTCTTGGCGCCAGGTTTGCGCACGCCGCGCATGGACATGCACAGGTGTTCACATTCGATGACCACGATGACACCGCGCGGCTGCAGAACGCGCTGGAGTGCATTGGCAATCAAAGTGGTGAGCCGCTCTTGCACCTGCGGACGTTTGGCGTAAACATCCACAAGGCGAGCAAGCTTTGACAGACCGGTGATACGGCCATCATCGCCGGGAATATAGCCCACATGTGCGACGCCGTGAAATGGCACCAGGTGGTGTTCGCAGGTGCTGTACACCTCGATATTGCGCACCAGCACCAGTTCGTCGTGTCCCTCGTCAAAGGTTGTGGTGAGAACGTCTTCACCGACCATGTGCAAACCCGAGAAGCTTTCGGCCAGGGCGCGCGCGACACGCGCCGGAGTCTTCAGCAGACCCTCTCGTTCTGGATCTTCACCGATCGCGATGAGTAACTCGCGGACGGCCTTTTCAGCCCGGGCATGATCGTATTCAGCGATTGCAGGTGGCTCATGACCACCACGGATCGAGTCAATATCACTATTGGCTTGCAAGCGCTGTGTACGGCTGCCCGTACCGGTAGCACTTGCGGGGCTCGGACTATTCGGCGTGTCCATGTGCGGATCCATTCGCGCGTTCAGATTCTGATGGCGTGGTTGGGCTGCGGTGTCCGTTCGTGGACGGAAAACTGATGGGGCCGCGTTCGTCGGGATGGCGCAGTGACGAACCGGTCCAGGCAGGGCGCGGGGTGCGCAATCGCAGATCGACAAACACGGCCTCCACCTCGGCCTTGTCGAGTGTCTCTTTCTCCAGCAGTTCTAATACGAGCCGATCGAGCACATCGCGATTGGTGACCAAAATGTCATAGGCCTCCTGATGCGCAGTTTCGATGAGACTGCGCACCTCTTCGTCAATGGCAGCGGCAACGTCTTCGGAGTAGTCGCGCACATGACCCATGTCGCGGCCGAGAAACACCTCGCCCTGCTCTTGGCCGTAGCGAATCGCACCGAGGCGTTCGGTCATTCCGTACTGGGTCACCATGGCACGCGCTACGGAGGTGGCCTTCTCAATGTCATTGGATGCACCGGTGGTGGGATCATGAAAAATCAGTTCTTCCGCTGCGCGACCACCAAGCATGTACGCCAATTGGTTAAGCATCTGAGACCTGGTGGTGGAGTACTTCTCTTGGTCAGGCAACACCATGGTGTAGCCGAGTGCTCGGCCGCGGGGCATGATCGTGATCTTGTGTACCGGGTCGCCGCCGGGTAGCGCTGCGGCCACGAGCGCATGACCACCTTCGTGATAGGCGGTGATTGCTCTTTCCTCATCGTCCATCACGCGGGTGCGTTTTTGTGGCCCGGCGATGACGCGATCGATCGCTTCATCGAGCGCCTCATCATCGACGAGTTGGCCACCAGAACGTGCGGTCAGCAGGGCCGCCTCGTTGAGCACATTCGCTAGGTCGGCACCGGTAAATCCTGGCGTGCGGCGGGCGACGGAGAGAAGGTCTACCTCGTCGGCAAAAGGTTTGCCCTGAGCATGCACCTGCAAAATCGCCAGGCGGCCATTGAGGTCGGGTCGCTCAACGGCAATCTGTCGGTCGAATCGCCCGGGGCGCAACAGAGCAGGATCCAAAATATCAGGACGGTTGGTGGCCGCAATCAAGATGACGCCGCTGGATACGTCGAATCCATCCATCTCAACCAGCATCTGGTTGAGGGTTTGTTCGCGCTCATCATGCCCACCGCCGAGGCCAGCGCCGCGGTGGCGGCCGACCGCGTCGATTTCGTCAATGAAGATGATCGCCGGGGCACTGTCCTTGGCCTGTTCGAAAAGATCACGAACTCGGCTTGCACCCACACCGACGAACATTTCCACGAAGTCAGAGCCGGAGATGGAGAAAAACGGTACGCCTGCTTCGCCAGCTACCGCGCGGGCGAGGAGGGTCTTACCGGTGCCCGGGGGTCCGTAAAGCAACACACCCTTGGGGATTTTGGCGCCGACCGCTTGAAACTTTGCCGGCTCGGCCAGGAATTCCTTGATCTCCTGCAGCTCTTCGACAGCCTCATCAGCACCGGCCACATCAGCGAAGGTGCTCTGCGGCATATCTTTATTGACCGGCTTCGCCTTGGCCTTGCCAAAATTCATCAATCGGGAGCCGCCGCCTTGCATCTGAGTCATGAAGAAGAAGAGCAGCAAGATGATGAGAGCAAAGGGCAGCAGGGTAAACAACAGACTCAGCAAAATATTGTCCTGGGGCACCACGATGTTGTAGCCCTCAGGAAGTTGCCCGCCATCTACCTTGGTTTGGAGCAGATTCGCTAACTCCACGCCCTGGCCGGTAACGAACTGGCTGCGCACTTCACTGCCGTTGCGCAGGGTGAGTTCGAGTACTTGATCGCGGTCGATGATCGTGGCTGCGGAGACCTGGTTGCTTTGGATGTCCGACACGGCCTGGCTCGTGCTGATCTCAGCGGGCCCGCCAAGGCTGGCGACAATGCTCGTCCCGAGCAGGACGAGGAGGATGACCATGCTGACCCAAAAGATGGGGCCACGGAAAAGACGCTTGACATTCATTGTGGATATGACGGTACACCGGGGGTAGGAGTTCCGCGTGGGGTCTCCTACCGGCCGTACACCGACGGACGCAGGACTCCCACCTGTCGCATGTTGCGATACTGCTCGGCGTAGTCCAAGCCGTATCCCACGACGAACTCATTGGGAATGTCAAAGCCGACATATTTTGGTTCTAACTCCACCTGCACGGCCTCAGGCTTGCGCAGGAACGTGAACACCTCCACCGAAGCCGGTCCGCGGGAGCGCAGGTTCTCCATCAGCCAGGACAGGGTGAGGCCGGTGTCGAGAATGTCTTCCACGATAAGCACGTCTTTATCGGTCAGGTCAATGTCTACGTCTTTCAGGATCCGCACGACACCGGATGACTTGGTGCCGGAGCCGTAGGAGGAGATTGCCATCCAGTCCATGGTCACGTGACTGTTCAGATGGCGAATGAAATCTGCCATCACCACCACGGCACCCTTCAACACGCCCACGAGGAGGAGATCTCGCCCTGCGTAATCGCGATCAACCTCTGCGGCCACCTCGGCCAGTCGTGCATGGATGCTGTCTTCATCCAGCAAGACCTCAGAAATATCGGCGCTGAGGTGGTCACTATTCACAGGTGGGCTCCCGAGCTTGGAGTGAGGGCGACAGTCGCAGCCTTGCATAGGCTCTTTCGGCACTGACACCGCCGGGTAGGGCGATGGCTCCCTGGCCTCGCCAATCGATAATGAAGGCTTCCATGCGCTCCACATGGTTAAGGGTGAGGGCTGCAGGCGGGCTACCAGCAGTAATCGCTGCTCGACGTAGCAGGCGGGTGCGAACTGCGCGCGGCTGCACTTCCAACGCTTGAATGTCCATGGTGACTGTGCCGCAATCGATGTGAGCGGCCGCCTCCCACACTTGCTGTGAAAAGTGGTCGAGCGCATCGGCATCGTCGCGCAGCATGCGTGCACTGCGGCTAAGACCCATCACGATGTCGTCGCCGAGGTGTGTGGTCATGGCGGGTAGTACGTGCTCGCGCACGCGAACCCGTGCGAAACTTGGGTCAATATTGTGCGGGTCCCGCCATACGCTGACGGTGCTCACGCTGGCGTGCACGATCGCGCGCGGCACATCCAGCAGTGGCCGACGCCAGATGCCTTCGCGGGGTGCCATCGCGGCCAGAGTTCTCGCCCCCGAGCCGCGCATGAGTCGCAGCAGTACCGTCTCGGCCTGGTCATCGCGTGTGTGTCCAAGCAAGATGGCGGCTGCATTGAGTTCGTCAGCGGCGGCGATCAGTGCTTCTCGTCGGGCGGTTCGCGCTGCCGCCTCGGGGCCGCCGTGTCCGGGACCACTCCCCACCACCACCTGACGCGTCAGCACCGGCTTAAGTCCCCACTGAACGCACTGTTCGGCCGCCTTGCGTGCCACGGCTGCCGAACCGACCTGCAGCTGGTGATCCACCACCACAACCCCGGCCCGCAGCGGGAGTTGCGAGCAGGCATAGGCCAGTGCTAAAGAGTCGGGGCCGCCAGAGCAGGCGATGAGCACCCGATCTGTGGCGGACAGATCGCCCAGCGCCTGTCGCACCGCCAACTGCACCTGCTCGGTCGCACTGGTTGTCACGGTTGAACGCGCCGTACCCATCGTGCTGGATCTGCGATCTCATGGGGACGTGGCAAAGTCTCCGGCCCGGTCCACACGGCATTGAACCCGCTCATACCCACCTGGTCGACCACAGCGCGCACAAATGCCGCTCCCTCGGTGTACTGACGCAGTTTCGCGTCCACGCCCAGCATCTTGCGCAGCGCCCCCTCACGGCGACTGGGATTGCTTCGGCGTTTATCGAAACGCTCACGCAACACGTTCACACTGGGCACCACCCGGGGCCCGACCTCGTCCATGACCACATCGGCGTGGCCCTCCAGCAACGACATCAGCGCGGTCAAATGGGACAAAATCTCGCGCTGCCGCGGGGTGTGAACCAGGTCAATCAAGGTCGGTTTATCTGGTTGCCGTAGGGCGCCGACGAGGGCCGCAATCACCCGGCGCAGCGTCTGCCACCCAGATGTGTCCGTTTCAGCCAAATATTCGTGCACGGTTTCGGTGAAATGATCACTCAGCCACGGCACCGCGGTGAACTGCACCCGATGTGTTTCTTCATGCAGACACACCCAGAGCCGAAAGTCTTTCGCGGGTACGTCGAGTTGGCGTTCCACCGAGACGATGTTGGGCGCCACCAGCAACAGTCGACCAGAGGGCTGGCCGGGAACGGCAAATGCTTCGTACTGGCCCAGTACCTTGCTCGACAACCAGCCCAGCACGACGCCCAATTGCAATGCGGTTGCTTTCGCACCAGCCTCACGCACCAGCACGGTGGGTTCCTGGCGCTGCAACAGTTCGGTGAGCGGGCTCATGGCCACCTGCATCTGGGCGATATTCGCCCGAATCCACTCTGGCCGGCCCACCACAACCGCGTGATGGGCGTCCAGGGGTGCCATCAGACCGGTCAACTCGGCCACCGGCTCAACCGCCCGACGGCTTGCTCGCCGAATCTGAGCCACGATTGCTCGAGCACTACCCTCGC
>Ga0115564_10000652_pt1 | contig 34215 bp, 33 predicted proteins | sample COGITO_mtgs_1105_7_FD_88680 | JGI IMG/M metagenome (GOLD analysis project Ga0115564, IMG submission 88680) | Pelagic marine microbial communities from North Sea - COGITO_mtgs_110523 | ecosystem: Environmental > Aquatic > Marine > Epipelagic | place: Germany:Helgoland, sampling site Kabeltonne...
AGGCGGGGTGCAACCCTGAGCGCTTTAGCGCGAATCCATCTAACGTTCGATGATTTCCTTACAGAATAAAAAAACCCCCAGTTTTCACTGAGGGTTCTTAATATTATGGTGCCCGGTCTCGGAATCGAACCAAGGACACGAGGATTTTCAATCCTCTGCTCTACCAACTGAGCTAACCGGGCGTCGCAAAGTGCGTTTAGGCATATCGCGAGAGGCGCGTATTAAAGCGTCTGATTTGCGGTTCGTCAAGGATTATTCGGTAGGTGGGACGTATCCTTCAGCCTGATCGACGTCTTCGCCATTAAAGAACTTTTCACGCTGTTCCGAGAGATAGGTGCGAGCAGTCAAATCCATCATATTTAGACGCATTTCATTGATCAATGTGGTCTGGTGAGTCATCCACTCGGCCCATGCCTCCTTGGAAATATTGTTGAAGATTTCCTCGCCTTTGGGACCGGGAAAGGGGGGCATATCCATACCCGGGAGTTCTTTATTGAGCTTGCGACATAAAATCATGCGCGCCATAACGTACCTCTGTGTAATATTTGCTTATGTAGCTTGTTTCTGAACATCTGATAGCAGCGCCTTGATTGGCGCTGGCATGCCTAATGATAGTGGTTTCTGCAGGTTATACCAGACTTGATTGCGCCCCGCTGACACCGCGCTGCTATCTTCCGAGGCGTTGATCCTGATCGGCTGATAATCCAGATGAAAATGGCTAAAGGTATGCCGTTGTGTGGCCAGTATTTGATGATCGGTTATTTTCAGGCCCATTGTCAGGCAATGCTCTGCCAGCTGATCATGGGACTCTATCTGGGGCATCACCCAGAGCCCACCCCATAGCCCTGCTGGTGGATTCTGTTGCAACAGAATTTCTCCCTGAGGGTTTTGAATCACTAAGAAAAAAGCGCTTCTAACCGGCAGTTTTTTCTTAGGTTTTTTACCCGGGTAATTAGCCTGATTGCCCTCTCTGTGAGCAATGCAATCGCTGACCAATGGGCAGCGCTCGCAATTGGGGGAGGATCTGGTACACAACGTGGCACCCAGATCCATCATGGCCTGCGTGTAGTCGGCAATACGGTTTTCCGGAGTGTAGGTCTCTGCTACCAGCCATAGCTTCTGCACCACCTCTGAGCGTCCAGGCCAGCCTTCAGTGGCGGAAAATCTTGCCAATACACGTTTAACGTTGCCATCGAGAATGGTCGCCGGGATCTTAAACGCAATGGAACTTATGGCACCAGCGGTGGAGCGGCCAATGCCGGGGAGCTCACAGAGGCCATCTATCGAGCGGGGAAACTGCCCCTTGAGTTGGGTGCTGACCAGCACTGCGGTTTTGTGCAGATTGCGGGCGCGAGCATAATAGCCAAGCCCGGTCCAATGATGGAGTACATTGTCCAGCGGTGCCGATGCTAGAGTTTCCACATCGGGGAAGCTGGTCATAAAGCGTTCAAAGTAGGGGATAACGGTACTGACCTGAGTCTGTTGCAACATGATCTCAGAAACCCAGACTCTATAGGGGTTGATATCTTGCTGCCAGGGCAGGTTGGTGCGCCCGTGCTGGTCAAACCAGTCCAGCACCGCACGCTGGAATACATGGGGTTGCATTACTTTAGCTTGCGCTTAAGCAGGTTGTTTAGCAGGCCTTTTAGAGGGTCGCTCTCATCCTTGTCAGTGCTCTTTAACAGCGCCTCACCGAGCTTTTCACTTAGCCCTTCCAATACAGTATTTTTTAGCAGGCTCTTGAGTACTTTTTCGTCTGGCTTGCAGTAGGCACTGTTGCCCGGACTCTGATCGAAGCTACCTTTACAAACAAAGGGTATCTGGCGATTTTGCAGGTGCTGATTCACTGAGCAGCCAGTGCTGCTTGTGATGGCACTGTCTAGGAGTACGTTGGCAGCAATGCTGTACTGTTGCTTGACTAAGTCCACGCTGCCTCGACCGGTAATATCCAAATTGCCAGTGGCCGTGCTGTAGTCATTGATTTTCAGATTGCCTCGATTTAACTGAAACTTACCGCGCAGGTCCTGCAACTGAGTGCCCGGTGCCCATTGCTGGCTGGATTGGCCGCCTCTGCCACTACTGAAAAAAGCAGCTGCACTACAGAAAGTCTGTTCAATATTTAGCTCATTATAAGAGGGCGAGCCAATATCAAACTGACCACTGCCACTGAGCGATTTAAAAATGCTCTTGAGACTATTGCCACTACCTTGAATATTAGCCGTCAGATTGGCTGTGCCTGTTACAGTTTTATTATCAGCTAGGACGGGCAGTGCTGCGCCCAAATCGAGACCATTAATGACGGGTCGCAGACTAAACTCAGGGGTTGCAGAGCGCATATCTAGGTTGGCAATGGCATTGATCTGACCACCAAACAGATCGGCATTTAACGAGGTCATGCGCAATACACGGTTATTACCAAAGACATTGCTGTAGAAATTATCCACAGAAAAATCATTAAATTGAACGCTGCCTAAAGTCATCTCAACCTGACTCTGGCCCCGCCAAAGAGCGAAGGGAATGGCCAGTGGCGCGAACAGGCTGCTGTTATCGGCGTTGCTTCCAGACTTGGGCAGATAGTTTGATGCGTTTATAACATCTGCTGAAATAAGGGTGGTGAGCTTATTGCGCTGGTGGTCTACTTGCAGGCCAATCTCAATGGCTTGGCCATCGAGCATCATTCGACCGTCAATATTTGAAAGAGTCTGGGTATCAAAGGTAAAGCGGCTCTCGATGCTGACGCCGGTCATGGCTGAGGGGTCGGCCATCTTGGGTACGCTGACAATAGGCAGTATTTTTGCGACCCGTTGTAACTGCTGTACCAAGCTAAAAGTATTGGTCTGTAGGTTGCCCTCAATAAAACTCAGACTATTACTGGCTTCAATGCTGCCACTAATCTCAATGTCGTTTAGGCGGATTATCAAATCTGATAGGCTGAGGCTTTGCACTGTATCGCTATTAGCCACAACTGCAATATCAGCTTCTATGGAAAATTTCTGACCACCTAGGGCCTGCATGGATGCAGTGAGTGGAAACGTGCTGCCATCCAAAAGAATATTACTGGTTTTAAGGCTGATGTTATCCAATTGCATCGGCAGACTGTTAGGCGCTTTATAGAGAAGTTGGCCACCATTAACCTGTATAGAGCCACCTTGCAGGTGACTGACATCGCCACCTGCTGACAGTAAATCAATCCATCCTACAGAGAGAGTTAAGCTATCTAATGTGCCGGAAGCGGCAGCCTGATCGGAGAAGCGAACCTGCCCAATGCTGATGCCCGGCTGAGGGAAAAACGTCCAGGCTAAGTCGCCATCAATTGTGAGATCCCAGCCCTGCTGGCGAGCAAGAGACTCGATATCTGGCTTAAAACCGTTGATATCGACAGCCAATGAGACATAGATTATTGCGGCTGAAACTAAAGTGACCACTGCGATTAGGCTAGTGGTCACCCATTTAAAGAAAATTTTCACGATCACCAACAGTTTAAGGGTTGTTCAATAGACCTCATATTACATCAAAGAGAACAACCCTTAAACATTGGCAAACGACTAAGTGTCTAGAACGAGTAGCTCGCTCTTACACCCAGATTTCTGCCGGCCAATGGCACTTCATCCTTAACAAATGAGCTGTGATTTCTAGCCGCCTCATCTAGCAGGTTTTTACCAAACACTGACAGAGTTAAGATGTTACCTGAACTGGACTCAATTGTTTTTGAGAGGTTCAGATTCAACATTTGATAACCATCGCTGGCCGTTTCATTTTCAGCCGTATCATTCTGGGCTGATACATCCTTGAGAGACAGTACAAACTTAAGCGTTTCTTCAACGTAAACGACTTTATACAGGTCTCTTTCCGGGGTCATACGTGGGATATTATGTCCGTCTGTGAACTCACCTGAAACGGAATCTCTTCCGAATGCCAGCGTTAGTGCGCCGCGAGCTAGGTCAAACGTTTTGCCTATTTCAAGTTCATAACCGTTAAATTCGGCGTCTTGCTGAAGATAATTGGCAAGTGTTAAACCACCATGATCGTCGTCATCCCCATGATCTGCATGATCCTCTTCAGTCTCATCCATAAGGTAAACGTAGTTATCCACATTATTTTGGAAGAACGTTAGATCAGCATAAAAGCCATCATTGCTGTAATTAAAGCTCAGATCGATATTATTTGATTGTTCAGACTTCAGGTTGAAATTACCGACTTCAACTCTACCTGTTGCCAGGTGAGGGCCATTCATTAACAGCTCTACGGCTGAAGGTGCTCTTTCGACAGAAGAAAGTCCTAAACTCACCTCTAATGACTCATTAATATCTCGGCTCAGAGTCAGGGCATAGCTAGTAGTACTGATATCCCGGTCAAAGTACTCTAGTTCCGCTTCATGCTCATCACCATGTTCGTCGGCGTGATCTTCTTCATGCTCATCATGATCCTCTTCGTGCTCGTCTTCATGGCTGACAGAACCTTTTCTGGAAATTTGATCATGTCTAATACCAAAGTCGACATGGAACAAGTCAAGCTCCTTGCTCAGATAGTAACCGAGGGTCAATTCTTTGCTTTCCGTTGGATTAATAAAGGCCTCATCACCAATAACAGCAACATCCTCAACCACATAATTTACAGCGATTTTTTGTGATAGCGAATCATTACCTAAATCAAAGATGGCACCATATTCTGTGGCTTCATTACTAAAGGTTGTTGGGCCCTCTTCATGATGCTCATCTTCCTCATGTTCCTCGCCCTCATGCCCTTCTTCTTCGGCATGCTGCTCAGTGTGAGAATAATCGGAATCTCTGAAGTTGTAATCGATTTTTGTTAGCCAGCTATTACCTAAAACATAGGAGCCCTCTAGATTGATGACACTAGATTCAGTTTTAGAGAAGATTCTTTCGCCTTCATGTTCGCCTTCGCCCGCATGTTCATCTTCATGACCATCTTCGTCCGCGTGATCATCATGGTCATCTTCATCTTCATCCGCATGGTCATCATCGTGGCCATCTTCATGTCCTTCATGACCCTCGCCATGATAAGGAACACCGTATAGATTTTCGGTATCGCTCACAGATAGCCCAAAATATCCCCAATCTCCGGTCTTGGAGATACCCAGTCTTTTAGACGTGGACCCAGCATCAGAATTGGGCAAATAACCTAGGTTTTCTTCGTGTTCCTCACCTTCGTGCTCTTCTCCTTCATGCTCCTCGCCTTCGTGCTCTTCACCTTCATGCTCTTCCTCATGATGAATAACCGCGCCATTTGGAATATCGAAGTTACCAAACTGAGAGTCTTTATAGGCAGCACTGATATTCAAGCCACCGATATTGTTTTGGTAAGAGAAGTCATGGGAGTCTCCATCATTGACCGACTGAGTCTCTAGACTCAGTTTAAACCTTGACTCTTCAAAGTCTTTTCTGGCAATGGTGTTATCAACAATATTTACTATTCCGCCGATGGTTCCGTTGGAATAAAGCAAGGACGATGGCCCTCGAACTATTTCGATTTGCTGGATATTGTTTAAATCAGCATCATTGACATGATCAGGTCCCAGACCTGAAACATCTCTGATCACTACGCCGTTATTGAGGATCTTCACACGGGATCCCGACATGCCTCTGATAATAGGTTGGCCAACAGCGGCGCCATAATCACTGGAGGATATGCCCACCAAGCCATCAATGCTGGCACCAATACTTTGGCTTGCATCAGTCGCGATAGACTCGCCATTGACAACATGTAGCGGGTTTGAGATTGCGTCTGATGATGAATCGATCAATGATGCTGTAATAATAACTTCTTCCATTTCCTGCGTGAGAGCACTGCAGGACAAACTTACTAAGCAAGCTGCCAGAGGCAACTTAACAGTATTTAGCTTCTTCATAGGGTATTCCTCTAAAAAATAATATGTGCACCGAATGACCGGCACAAATTCGTCCCAAATGTGGGATGCAAACTATTTAGAGGATGTAAGGCGGGGCTCGAGCATGTTGGCAACCTCTGATGCGGTTGCTGATAGCATTATTGACGTGAATTGTATTCGGGGTTGTGGCTTTGGTTATAAACGTTCTGCTGGTTTCAGTCGCAACTGCTGCTGAGGAGTTCTGTAATACAGAGACCGAACAGCTGGTATCCTCATGATCAGAGTGACTGTGGGCAATAGCCGTCACCGAACCAAGCCCGATAAACAGGGATAGCGTGATGGCAAATATGGTGTGAAACCGATTCATTGGATATCTGAAGCCCAGAAAATATAATTGACTAAACTGGTCAGGGATTTTAACCCTTTTTTGCAATGTAGCAACCACAAATTTGCAGTATAATGCCGTCTGCAAAAGTATAGCTTGGAGAACCTCATGGCTGATCGCATTGCGACAGTGACGCGAAACACACTCGAATCACAGATAACAGTGACCGTAAACTTGGATGGAACAGGCCGTGCAAACTTTGCTACGCCAGTCCCTTTCCTTGAACATATGATGGACCAAATTGCGCGTCACGGTTTAGTTGATCTGGATATCCAGGCCACAGGTGATACCCATATTGATGATCACCACACAGTGGAAGATATAGGTATCACGCTAGGCATGGCGATTGCCGAAGCTATTGGAGACAAAAAAGGTCTGACTCGTTACGGCCACGCCTATGTCCCGCTGGATGAAGCGTTGTCTCGTGTGGTGATGGATTTTTCTGGCCGCCCCGGTCTGATTATGAAGGCAGACTTTGTGCGCAGCCATGTGGGCACCTTTGATGTGGACCTAACGCGTGAATTCTTTCAGGGCTTTGTAAACCACGCGCTAGTTAGCCTGCATATTGATAATCTGCGTGGCGCCAATGCTCACCACCAGGTCGAGACTATCTTTAAGGCCTTTGGTCGTGCCCTGCGCATGGCGGCATCCGCTGATGAGCGTATGGCCGGTGTAATGCCTTCTACCAAGGGTACGCTTTAAAAAGCGTGCCCTTAACTTCCTGTTAGCCTGTGATACCTATTTATGAGTGATTTTCGTAGCCATATCGCCGTGATTGATTACGGAATGGGTAACCTCCATTCCGTTGCCAAAGCACTTGAATATGTTTGCCCCGGCGTCAAGGTTTCTATTACCGCAGACCCAGCGCTAGTTGAAGATGCCGATCGTGTTGTATTTCCCGGTGTGGGTGCGATTCGCGACTGCATGGGTGAAATTCAGCGTCTAAATGTTGGCGATGTGGTGAGCAAGGCGATGAAAACCAAGCCAGTACTAGCAATTTGTGTCGGGATGCAGGCACTGATGCAACACAGTGAAGAAAATGGCGGTGTTGACTGCTTGGGCTTGCTGCCTGGCCAGGTAAGGTTTTTTGGTAATGATTTGGTTGATAGTCAGGGTGCCAAGTTAAAGGTCCCGCATATGGGCTGGAATACGGTTCAGCAAACCATAGATCATCCGCTATGGCAGGGTATTGAACAGAACAGCCGCTTCTACTTTGTACACAGCTATTATGTGGATGCGCTGAATAACCACAATGTTTCAGGCACCTGCAACTATGGGTCAGGCTTTGCTGCTGCGCTTAGCTATAACAATCTCTTTGCGGTGCAGTTTCACCCAGAGAAAAGCGCTGATGCGGGCCTGCAGTTACTGCGTAATTTCTGTCATTGGATGGGGTAGCCCCACAGCCCTAAGCAGACTCCCTTACCAAGCTAATAGACAAAAAATGACTGAAACTACAGAAAAACAAGCTCTAATCGCCCGGCTCAATAGTGAGACAGCTAAAATCAGCTGGCTCGAACTACAGAAACATTACGCCTCTGGCACTGTCTTGGGGGTGGCCCCGGGCGCTGACATAATTAAAGTAGCTATCGCTTTAAGCGAGGATAACGCTCCTCAGATACAAGCATGGTTGAGCGATAAATCGGTCTTTGAAGTTGCCGATCAGCAAGCAATGAAATGGTACGAAAACCAGACTATACTTTGGGCTCTGGTGATACCACCTTTTGTATTGGTGCAAGAGCCTAGCACCTAAGCACGTAATAACCGCTAACAATAGCAAAGGAGTTGCTACATGCATTTATGGCTAAAGTGTCCGCCACCGAAAAAGCCAATGCAGCTTGCTAAGCTGCGTTACAGATATTGGGCAGCAATGGTTACAGTGTGGAATACCCATTGGAACGATGGTCCAGAGATGCGCGTATTACGAGTATTTATGAGAGTACCAGTGAAATTTAGCGCATTATTGTCCGCGAATTATTAATGGAAACAGTTTAGAGCTATTCAAGCTTGGGAGAGACAAATGAATTTAAGCAATAAAGTAGCAGTAGTAACTGGGGGAGGCTCAGGTCTTGGCCGTGCAGCATCACAGGCGTTGGTCGATGGCGGTGCAACTGTTGTTATTATTGATATGAATGCTGAGGCTGGTGCCAAAGCAGTTGAAGAGTTGGGCGCTAACAAAGCCCAGTTTATCCAGTTGGATGTTTCCAGTGGATCAGATGTTGAAGCTGCCTTTGATAAAATTACCGCTGACCTCGGCCGTGTCGATATATGTGTTAACTGTGCGGGTATTGGTATTGCCGCTAAAACAGTAAATCGTGAAGGTAAGCCCCATAATCTTGATCACTACCGCAAGGTAATCGAAGTAAACCTGATAGGTACCTTTAATATATCCCGCTGTGCAGCTGCCGCTATGGCATGCAATGAAGCAGATGAAAAGTCTGAAAAAGGCATCATTATTAATACAGCCTCTATTGCAGCCTTTGATGGTCAGATGGGCCAGGTGGCTTATTCTGCAACCAAAGGTGGCATTGTGGGTATGACATTGCCAATGGCGCGCGATCTAGCGGGCGTAGGTATTCGCGTTAATACGATTGCCCCTGGTGTGATGGCAACGCCATTAATGTTAGCCGCACCTCAGCCTGTTCAAGATGGCATTGTGTCTAATATTCCCTTTCCAAAACGTTTGGGTGAACCCTCTGAATTTGGTCAGCTGGTTGTGCAGATGGTTGAAAATAGCTATCTGAATGGCGAGACAGTTCGTTTAGACGGTGGCGTAAGAATGCAGCCTCGTTAATGATAATTCGGCAAGCCTTGGATACTGATTTCCCTGCGATCTGGCCTATTTTTCGACAGATCGCAGTGGTCGGTGATACCTACGCTTATAACCGAGATATCTCCGAGCAAGAAGCCCAGCATATCTGGATGCAGCTCCCGGCGAGAACCTTTGTTGTCGAAGAAAATAAGAAAATTCTTGGCACCTATTACATAAAAACGAATCATGCAGGCCCGGGTGCCCATGTGTGCAACTGTGGCTATATGGTAGCTGATGCGGCCCGCGGTCGTGGCTTGGCTACTGCCATGTGTGAGCATTCACAGCAGATTGCGATAGAGTTGGGGTATCAGGGGATGCAGTTTAACTTTGTGGCTTCGACCAATAATGGTGCGATTAGGCTATGGGATAAGTTGGGGTTTGAAATTGTAGGTCGATTACCTAAAGCGTTTAACCATCCGGCGGAGGGGAGTGTGGATGCCTTGGTGATGTATAAGGGGTTGGCTGATTAGAATCCCGCAACCAATCAATCACCTCTTCACGACAACCTCTAAACACCACTTGATCCTTCTTCTTGTCCAGCTGATAGCTGTACATAGGATCGTAATATTCACGGGTAAGTCCGGCGAGCCAGTGGCGATGACTGGCAAAATTATCCTGATGCTGCACTGCAATAGCACTATCCATAGAGGCTAAAAGCTCTTTGGTACGCAGCCCGCCGAGTCGTTTTTGCACGCGCAAAAGACTTTCGCGTAAATAGTTCGAGAATTCTTGCTCGCCACTAGGACCAAAAAAAGCTATGGTTTTTAAATAGCGTTCAACCACATATTCTTGCCACAACCGCTCCAGGCGTTCCTCAAAATCCATTTCAATCACCACAAAAGAACTCTGTGCCATACGGTCTGCAAAATAATGGGGTAGGTGACGGGCACCTATATTACGACTCTCATCTTCAAGAATAATCTTGGTTTCAGGGAATTTATTTTCTAGTTTTAAAATATCTAGTGCAATACGATTTTCAAAATTGATCTGCACTGGTTGGCTGTCTAATGGGCGACCGAAACTCGACCCCTTGTGATTGGCAGCACCCTCAAGATCAACCCCTGTGGCTAGCTGCTGAATGATCTCGGTTTTACCCGTGCCGGTCATACCCGAGAGAATTGTAAAAGAATGATTGACGCAGTAATCCATCAAATACTGATAGAGAAACCCACGGAGCGACTTATAGCCCCCCTCGATCTTCGAGCAAGTTATACCAATATCTGCTAGCCATTCAACGCACAGCTGTGAGCGCAGACCACCGCGGGCACAATAGAGTACGGCATTAGGGTTTGCCACGATGAAGTCCTGCCAGGCCTGTATGCGCTGCTCTTTGATATCGCCTGTCACTAAACTATGACCCAGCTCTATTGCAGCCTGCTGGCCATTATTTTTGTAGCGGATGCCCACCTGACGGCGTTCTTCATCAATCATTAAAGGCAGGTTTGCTGCTGAGGGGAGGGCACCGGCAGTAAATTCAATCGGGGCTCGTACATCAATCATTGGTGTGCTGCTTAACAACAACTCACGATAGTTGCTTATTAAAGGCAGGCTCAAGTGATGACCTGAATAGTGGCACCATCGGTCGATTCAGAAAGGGTGCCTATAGGCAGGTGATAACAGCCAGAGGCTTTTAATAGCTCACTAACGACTTCCGCACTGTCTTTATCAACTGCAACCAACAGCCCACCACTGGTCTGCGGGTCGCAAAGCAGCGTTTGACTCTGCAGATCAGTGCCACTGATATTTTGACGGATGCTGTCCCAATTGCCTAAACTGCCACCGGGTACACAGCCCTGTTCAAGATAATCAAGCACAGAGTTATCGAGCAGAGGGATATTATCTAGACGAACCGTTGCCGCCAAATGGCTACCCTGACAAATCTCTAATAAATGACCTAGCAAGCCAAAACCGGTGACATCAGTCATAGCCGTCACCCCTTCAATTGTGGCTAGATCAGCACCAATGATATTAGGCTTCATCATGCTCTCTACGGCTAGGCGAGAATGCTCAGGCTGTAATTTACCCTGTTTCTCAGCGGTGGTGAGAATACCTACACCAATCGGTTTAGTGAGAAACAGCTGATTGCCCGCTTTAGCAGTACAGTTCTGTTTAAGATTTTTAAGCTCTACCCTACCAGTTACCGCCAGCCCAAAAATAGGCTCCGGCGAATCAATGGAATGCCCGCCCGCCAAATGAATCCCCGCCTCACCACAGGCATGACGGCCACCATCAATGACTTTTTGCGCCACCTCGGCCGGTAATACATTGATAGGCCAGCCTAAAATAGCAATCGCCATCATCGGCGTACCGCCCATGGCATAGATATCACTAATCGCATTGGTTGCCGCCACTCGGCCAAACTCAAAAGGGTCATCGACAATCGGCATAAAGAAGTCGGTGGTGCTGATAGCACCAGTGCCATCGCCCAGATCATAGACCGCGGCATCATCTTTGGTGTTATTGCCCACGAGCAGGCGCGGGTCATCGGGTGCTACATAGTCAGTCTTTAAGAAAGTCTCCAATACGCTGGGGGCAATTTTGCAGCCGCAACCGGCGCCGTGACTATATTGGGTGAGTCTGATTTTATTATCGGGCATGGGCTCTTAATTTAGCTTTTGACTTAGGGCTCTAAGAGTACTTGGTTTGGCGGGGAAGGTTAAGCCTCCCGCTTACAATATTCCCGAGGCGTCAATCCAGTCCAATGCTTAAATGCTCTAGTAAACGACCGCGACTCCGTAAACCCCACAATATCTGCCACCTGCTCCACACTTAACCGCTCATTCACCAACTTCTGAATCGCCACCTCCCGCCGCAAATTATCCTTAATCTTCTGATAGCTAGTAGCACTGTCCTTAAGCCGTCGATGCAATGTCTGACTGCTAATTCCCAGCTCTTCTGAAAGCTGATGAATGGGTGCAAATATCAATCTGTCTGGATGGCGCTGACCAATAATCCGCTCAATCTTTGCTTCCAACGTGCTATCTGACCCTGGGATAGTCATCACATCCGCCGGTGCATTCTGCACATAGGTTTCCAATTCCTGATCTGATCGCACCAGCGGTTTATCCAGATACTGGGCATCAAAAATCAGCCGGTTGGCGCTGCGGTTAAAGCACAGTTGGCTGGGGAACATAATCTGTAGTTCGTCGCGATGTTGTGGCGAACTGAAGGTAAAGTGAGTCTCTTGCAGGCGAATGGGCTGGCCTATATACCAGCTGGGAAAACGGTGCCAGATAACCAGCCAGAACTCGGCCATAAAATGTTCTGGGTCGAGATGAGGTTGGGTCATCTGGAAGCTGAGAACCGCATTGCCCTGACTGCGCGAGAGCTTCATGGGGATATCATTGCTAACTAGGTTATAAAAATTGATGGCTTTGTCTAATAACTCCCCCAATGTGCTGCAGTGGCTGACCAGCTCGGCCATAGTGGCAAACAGTCCCACTTTACACTGGGTTTGGGTAAAGCCCATAAACTCATCATCCAGTGTTTCCTGCACTGTCTTAAATAGTCGCGCTACCTGATCGGTGTGTACTCGCTGGCTACTGTGATTCATCACCGCGGGGTTGATGCCGGCGCGCTCTAACGCCTGCTGCTGGGGGTGGTTGTTTTCTCTTAACCCGTGCATACAGCTAATAACATGATGGTTACAAATGGTAGCCATTAATTGCCCCTGAAAGACATAATTTGTGAGTTTATAGTCAATTTATACCATCAAATACGGTTTAAAAGGAAATAAATTGGCAATAAATGTGATTTTCGTTGTTAGAAATAGACCTACTATTGATACCAGTAGTGCTGCATAGTTCACTCATTGAAAATCACGCCGGAGTCGAGATGGCAGATAACAAGAAAATCGCTGATTGGGAAAAGCTGGCAACCAAGGAGCGCAAAGGCGCATCGCCAGAGGATTTGCTGTGGCAAACCCCTGAGGGAATTGAGGTTAAGCCGCTTTACACTGCGGACGATACCGCTGGACTTGAGCATATGGATAGCCTGCCGGGTTTTGCGCCCTATAAGCGTGGGCCTAAGGCAACTATGTATGCCGGTCGCCCCTGGACTGTGCGCCAGTATGCAGGCTTTTCTACCGCTGAAGAATCCAATGCCTTTTATCGCAAAAACCTGGCTGCGGGCCAGCAGGGACTCTCTGTAGCCTTCGATCTGCCGACTCACCGTGGCTATGACTCTGATCACCCGCGTGTAGTGGGTGATGTGGGCAAGGCCGGAGTGGCGATTGATTCTGTTGAAGATATCAAGATTCTATTTGACCAGATTCCGCTGGATAAGGTGTCTGTGTCTATGACCATGAATGGTGCTGTTCTGCCGGTTATGGCCAGCTATATTGTGGCCGCGGAAGAGCAGGGTGTTGGGCCGGAGCAGCTGGCGGGCACATTGCAAAACGATATTTTAAAAGAGTTTATGGTGCGCAACACCTATATCTACCCACCGGCGCCGTCTATGCGCGTGGTCTCGGATATTATTGGTTACACCGCGAACCATATGCCCAAGTTTAACTCCATTTCTATCAGTGGCTACCATATGCAGGAAGCCGGTGCGACCAATGTGCAGGAGCTGGCGTACACCATTGCCGATGGTATTGAGTATGTGCGCACGGCGATTGAGAGCGGTATGGATGTCGATAAATTTGCTCCGCGGCTGTCGTTCTTTTTTGCTATTGGCATGAACTTCTTTATGGAGATTGCCAAGTTGCGTGCGGCGCGTATTTTATGGGCAACGCTAATGGAAGAGAAGTTTGCACCAAAGGATGACCGCTCATTGGTACTGCGCACTCATTGCCAGACCTCTGGTGTTAGCCTGACCAGTAAGGACCCGTACAATAATATTATGCGCACCACCATCGAAGCCATGTCTGCGGTGTTGGGTGGTACTCAGTCGCTGCATACTAATTCTTTTGATGAAGCTCTGGCATTGCCGACGGAATTCTCAGCGCGTATTGCGCGTAATACCCAGCTGGTAATTCAGGAGGAAACGGGCATTACTAATGTGGTCGATCCACTGGCCGGTTCCTACTATGTGGAGTCATTGACCGATGAGTTAGTCAAAGCCGCGCGTGAAATTATTGATGAAGTCGAAGAATTGGGCGGCATGACCAAGGCCGTTGAAACCGGTATGCCTAAGCTGCGTATTGAAGAGGCCGCGGCGCTGCGTCAAGCGGGCATCGATCGCGGTGAAGAGGTTATTGTTGGGGTCAATAAATACCAGCTTGAGGTAGAGCCGGATATTGATGTACTGGATATCGATAACAGTGCAGTGCGTGAAGCCCAGGTGGCGCGTCTGGCTCAGGTTCGCAGTTCTCGTGATACCCAAGTCTGTCAAAAAGCACTAGAGGCACTGACAACAGCAGCTAAAAGCGGTGAAGGTAATTTACTGGCACTGGCGGTGGATGCTGCCCGTGCCCGTGCAACCGTGGGTGAAATTTCTGATGCGTTAGAATCTGAATGGGGCCGCCACAAGGCAACTCAGCGGTCTATCAGTGGCGTCTATAGTTCTGCTTATCAAGGTGATGAGGGTTTTATGAATATAAAAAATAAGGTGGAAGCCTTTGCCGATGACCATGGTCGTCGTCCACGTATGCTGGTGGTCAAGATGGGCCAGGATGGCCATGACCGCGGAGCCAAGGTAATTGCCACCGCATTTGCCGATCTGGGTTTTGATGTGGATGTGGGGCCGATGTTCCAGACGCCGGAAGAGGCGGCTCAGCAGGCAATTGAAAATGATGTGCATGTTATCGGCGTTTCATCTCAGGCGGCGGGTCATAAAACATTGGTCCCACAGTTGATTACGAGCCTTAAAGAGCAGGGCGCAGAAGACATTATTGTGATCTGCGGTGGTGTGATTCCGCCCAAAGATTATGACCAATTACGAGCCGATGGTGTGGCGGCAATTTTTGGTCCTGGCACTAATATCCCTGATGCCGCAGAAGACGTGTTAGCTATTATCAACGAAAAAAATAAGCGCTAAGACTGGGGTCATTTAAAAGGAAAAATCATGAAAGAAATATTAGCCGAGTTAGAAGATAAGCGCAGCCGTGCCAGATTGGGTGGCGGGCAAAAACGCATTGATGCCCAGCATGCCAAAGGCAAGCTTACCGCTCGCGAGCGGCTCGACCTTTTGCTCGATGAGGGCAGCTTTGAAGAATGGGATATGTTTGTTGAGCATCGCTGCACCGACTTTGATATGGATCAGCAGCATGTGCCGGGCGATGGGGTGGTGATTGGTTATGGCACTATTAATGGCCGTTTGGTATTTGTATTTAGCCAAGACTTTACTGTCTTTGGCGGCGCGCTCTCTGAGGCCCACGCAGAAAAAATCTGCAAGCTTATGGATCAGGCCATGAAAGTAGGCGCACCAGTTATTGGTCTCAATGATTCTGGTGGTGCCCGTATTCAGGAGGGTGTTGCCTCCCTTGGTGGCTATGCTGAGGTATTCCAGCGCAATGTTATGGCCAGTGGCGTGATCCCACAAATCAGTATGGTGATGGGGCCCTGTGCTGGTGGTGCCGTGTATTCCCCAGCTATAACCGATTTTATTTTTATGGTTCAGGACAGCAGCTATATGTTTGTTACTGGCCCAGATGTGGTTAAAACCGTCACTCATGAAACCGTTACTGCCGAAGAGTTAGGTGGTGCTGCAACCCATTCTAGCAAATCTGGTGTGGCGGATCTGGCGTTTGATAATGATGTGGATGCGCTGCATAAGTTGCGTCGCTTTATGAATTACCTACCCGCCAATAATCGTGAGAAGCCACCAGTATGGCCAACGGAAGATGAGTCCGATCGCGTAGAGATGTCTTTGGATACTCTAGTGCCCCGCGATCCAAATAAGCCTTACGATATGAAAGAGCTGATTCTAAAGGTCGCCGACGAAGGCGAGTTTTTTGAGCTTCAAGTCAGCTACGCAAAAAATATTATTACCGGTTTTATTCGAATCGAAGGTTCAACCGTCGGTGTGGTTGCTAACCAGCCTATGGTAATGGCTGGTTGTTTGGATATTGATGCCTCTCGTAAAGCGGCTCGATTTATCCGTTTCTGCGATGCCTTTAATATTCCCGTGCTGACGTTGGTGGATGTGCCCGGCTTTATGCCCGGTACCAGTCAGGAATACGGCGGCATTATTAAGCATGGTGCCAAGCTATTGTATGCCTATGCCGAATGTACTGTACCCAAGGTGACCTTGATTACCCGCAAGGCCTATGGCGGCGCCTACGATGTTATGGCGTCCAAGCACTTGCGCGGTGATGTCAATCTGGCTTGGCCCACGGCTGAGATTGCGGTGATGGGCCCCAAGGGCGCGGTGGAGATCATTTTCCGCAAGGATATTGGCGATCAAGACAAGATTGATGCCCGTACTGAGGAGTACCGTAAGAAGTTTGCCAATCCGTTTATCGCGGGTCAGCGCGGCTATATCGACGATGTGATTATGCCTCACAGCACAAGGAAGCGTGTCGCTCGGTCTCTGGCAATGCTGAAAAATAAAAGCATTGAAAACCCCTGGCGCAAGCACGGCAATATTCCCCTTTAAAGCCGCTTTAAGGAACGTTAAAAATGATTAAAAAAATTCTAGTGGCCAACCGTGGCGAAATAGCCTGCCGTGTATTCGCCACCGCTAAGAAAATGGGTATTGCCACAGTCGCGGTTTATTCGGACGCTGACGCTGATGCACTGCATGTTCAAATGGCGGATGAAGCGGTCAATATTGGGCCTGCAGCGTCTTCTGAAAGCTATCTGGTTATTGAGAAGATTATTCAGGCCTGTGTTGATACTGGCGCCGATGCTGTACATCCGGGTTATGGCTTTCTCTCTGAGAACAGCACATTTCGCGATGCCTTAGATGCCGCCAATATTGCTTTTATTGGCCCGGGCAAAAAAGCTATTGAGTCCATGGGCGATAAGATAACCTCGAAGTTGATCGCTGAAAAAGCCGGCGTTAATTGTATTCCCGGCTACACCGATGTGGTGCGTGATGCGGATCATGCGGTGGAGATCAGTGCCGGTGTAGGTTATCCGGTCATGCTAAAAGCCTCTGCCGGTGGTGGAGGTAAAGGCATGCGTGTTGCTTGGGATGAGGCCGATTGCCGCGATGGTTTTGAACGTGCCACTAACGAAGCGCGCTCAAGCTTTGGCGATACACGAATCTTTATTGAAAAATATATTCAGCAGCCCCGTCATATTGAAATTCAGGTGATGGCCGATGGCCATGGCAATGTTATCTATCTGGGTGAGCGCGAGTGCTCGATTCAGCGCCGCCATCAGAAAGTGATTGAAGAAGCACCTTCACCGTTTTTGGATGAGGCCACTCGTAAGAAGATGGGTGAGCAGAGTTGTGCGCTGGCTAAAGCCGTGGACTACCAGTCTGCGGGCACGGTAGAGTTTATTGCCGACGCTGATATGAACTTTTACTTTCTGGAAATGAATACTAGATTGCAGGTCGAACATCCGGTCACCGAGCTGGTCACTGGTCAGGACCTCGTCGAGATGATGATTAGAGTGGCGGCGGGTGAGAAACTTTCGCTGGCTCAGGATGATGTAGCTCTCACTGGTTGGGCGATGGAGTCTCGCGTGTATGCCGAAGACCCATTCCGCAACTTTATGCCCTCAATTGGTCGGCTATCTGGTTATAGAGAACCGGAAGGCGAAGGTGTGCGGGTTGATAGCGGGGTCTACGAGGGCGGCGAAGTGTCTATGCACTATGACCCGATGATCTCTAAATTAATTACCTACGGTGATAATCGCACTGAGGCGATTGATCGCATGGTGGACGCCTTGGACGCCTATTATATTCGTGGCGTAAATCACAATATTAGTTTCCTAAATGCATTAATGGTGCACCCGCGTTTTGTTGCCGGTGAGCTAACCACCAACTTTATTGCTGAAGAATTTCCCGATGGCTTTAATGCAGATTTAGTGCCGCAAAATAATCCGGCTATTGCTCAGGTGGTGGCTGCTGCTGTGCATCAGGAATACCGCGAACGCTCGGCACTGATTTCAGGGCAGACTGAAGGGCATCAGTATGATGTGCCCAGCGAGTGGGTGGTTCTGGCCTCTGGTGCTGAGACTCCGGTGACGACCCTATTAACTGAACAGGGTTTTTCAGTTTCCATTGGCGAGCAAGATTATACCGTCGAGACTGACTGGGGTCTTGGCGAACCCTTATTTAAGGCCAGTATTAATGGTCAGCAGGTTTGTGTGCAGGTCGCGCGTGATGGTTCTGGGTACAAACTGTTTTATCGTGGCGCCGAAATTAATGCACTGGTGCTATCACCAAAAGCGGCGCAACTTAATAAGTTGATGCTGGAAAAAGTACCCGCGGATCTGTCCAAATTTTTACTTTCGCCAATGCCCGGCCTGCTTGTTAAGGTGGCGGTCAAGGTGGGCGATCAGGTTAAAGCTGGTGAAGAACTAGCGGTGGTTGAAGCCATGAAAATGGAAAATAGTCTTAGGGCGACTCAAGATGGTATTGTGGCGAAAATATCTGCTGAAACTGGCGACAGTTTAATGGTGGATCAGACTATCTTAGAATTTGAGTAAGGACTTTAAATAGATTATGGCCCTAACATTGGCATTAGCAGAGCAGATTCTTAGTGGCGATCGCAGAGCGTTGGCCAAGGCCATAACGCTGGTTGAATCGACCCGTGCCGATCATGGTGATCAGGCCGTGATACTGTTAGAGGCGCTAATGCCCCATACCGGCCAGTCTATTCGTTTAGGTGTGTCTGGTGCGCCGGGGGTGGGGAAGTCAACCTTTATTGAATCCTTGGGTAACTATCTAACCGAGCAGGGTCATCAGGTTGCGGTGCTGGCTGTCGATCCAACGTCAGCAGTGAGTGGCGGGTCTATTTTGGGTGATAAAACCCGCATGGAAACGCTTTCGGTAAACCCCAAGGCTTTTGTGCGCCCCTCTCCGGCAGGTAAAACACTGGGTGGTGTTACCCGCCGTACAAGGGAGTCTCTACTGCTGTGTGAGGCGGCAGGTTATGATGTCATCATTGTTGAGACCGTGGGTGTGGGTCAGTCTGAAACAGCAGTCTCTGATATGACCGATATGTTTTTACTGCTGCTATCGCCCGGTGGTGGTGATGATCTGCAGGGCATTAAGCGTGGCATTATGGAGCTGGCAGATCTGGTGCTGGTCAATAAGGCCGATGGTGATCAGGCCAATCTGGCCAGTCAAACTGTTTCAGACTATCGCGCTGCGCTGCACTTTATGCAGGCTCGAACGCCCAGCTGGACTCCGCAGGTGGAAGCCTGTTCGGCATTGAACAATACCAATATAGAAACAGCTTGGTCGGTTGTTACAGAGTTTCGACAAGCCTTAGTGGCCTCGGGAGAATTGACGACCTTGAGAGCTCAGCAGGCGCGTGCATGGATGTGGGCCGAGACTGCGGAGATGCTGATTGCAGGTTTAAAAAACCATCCAACGATTAAATCAATGGTGCCTGAGTTAGAGCAGCAGGTATTGGCAGGCACATTGCCGGCTATTGTTGCTGCGGAACGACTCATTGAGCATTACAAAGCTTCTGAGTAAGTCTATAATCTAGTTATTACATTCTTATCAATACGAGTGCCAGTATGCCTGACAACAGTCCTCCCTCTGAAAATGTAATGGCACTTATTGAAGCCAATAAAAAGTATAGCGACACCTTTGATCAGACTGATTTACCTGCACCTCCCAGCAAAAATTTCGCCATTCTCACCTGTATGGATGCGCGCATGGACCCACACAAATTTGCTGGTCTTAGCGATGGTGAGGCCCATGTTATTCGCAATGCGGGCGGTCGTGCGACCGACGACGCTATTCGCTCGCTGATTATCTCGCATAAATTTTTGGGTACGCTTGAATGGTTTGTTATTCACCATACCCACTGTGGCATGAGCTCAGTCAGCGATGAGCGCATTGGAGAGCTACTTGAAGAAGATTTAGAGACAGCTGTATTTGATGGTGAGTCATGGTCGAATCCCCACCGCGAGAGCAGCGATAATTCCAAACCTGGCTCAGATGCGGGTAAGCATATGCACTGGCATACCTTTACCGATTTACAGCAGAGTGTTTCAACGGATGTTGAAACCATTAAAAACCATGATTTGGTGCCTAGTCACATCAAGGTTTATGGCCTTATTTTTGATGTAAAAACAGGGAAGCTAGAGCCTGTAACGGCTTAACGTCAAGGTCAGCATTCAACGAGGCCCGACCCAGCAATGAGAAAATTTGGTCCAGGCCTATTGGTTACTGCTGCATTTATTGGTCCGGGCAGTGTGGCTACTGCCAGTGTTGCCGGAGTCAACTTTGGTTTTGTCCTACTCTGGGCGTTACTGCTCTCTCTTATAGCCACAATCGTACTTCAGGAAATGGCTGACGCTTGGAGTTTTTTAATATAGTTCGGTTGTTTTGGTAATGATCTCAAGATATAAAAAAAGCGGCCCTAGAGCCGCTTTTTTTGTGTCGCTAATAAATTAAAGCTTTAGGTTAGCCCTTAGCCACATTTAGAATCGCCGCAGTTTAAGCAGGTCATGCAACCATCCATTAGGATGACGGCTTTAACGCTACACTTTTTACACACCTCTGCCGTGGGCGGAAAATCGCTGACTTCGCCTACTGGAGCCGCTGCTGAGTCTTCAAATTCAGCACGCTTCTCATTCATTATCTGTTGCTGGTGATCAGAGATCTCTGGCTTTTTTAGCATGCCAATCTTTTGCAGGTGATCTTCGATTGCCCATCCGATCTCGGCCACTAGCGACGGCATAAATTTGCCACCGGGCTTAAAATAACCACCCTGTGGATCAAATACTGCCTTCATTTCTTCGACTAGAAATGTGCAGTCGCCGCCTTTGCGGAATACTGCTGACAGAACTCTTGTCAGGGCGACAATCCACTGGAAGTGATCCATGTTTTTGGAGTTGATAAATACTTCGAATGGACGACGTAACTCATGGTCTGTGCCCTGATTCAAAACAATATCGTTAATAGTCAGATACAGAGCGTGATCAGACATTGGCGTCTTGATTTTATAAGTGCTGCCAGCAAGTTCTTCAGGGCGAGAGACTTTCTCGTGCATCTGAATAATATTAGATTCTGCCTCTTTTACACTGGCCTCTTGCTTCTGCTCTTCTGTGCTCACTTTGTAAGACACAATTTTTTGTGAAATCTTCTTGTTCATTTTTTTCCTCTTAGCGTTCTACGGCTTTAATTAGGTGGATCAGAATTTACCGTAGTAACCTTCTTTCAGTGCATCAAAGAGGTTGGCAGCCGTATGGGTTTCGCCATCGTACTCAACTTCTTCGTTGCCTTTAAATTCAACCGTTGAACCATCTTCCAGAGTAAAGCTGTAGGTGGTGTTCTCCAGATCTTTCTCTGTCACTAATACACCTTGGAACGCCTCTGGATTGAAGCGGAACGTGGTACAGCCCTTGAGCCCTTTCTCAGCGGCGTATAGATAGATATCTTTAAAGTCTTCGTAGTCACAATCTGTAGGAACATTGATTGTTTTAGAAATTGAGGAATCTACCCACTTCTGCGCTGCAGCCTGAATATCAACATGGGCTCTGGGCATAATATTTTCAGAGCTCATAAAGTAGTCGGGCAGTGCCTCTTCTTCAGACGTGCCATAGGGCATGGCATTTTCATTAATCAGCGTGCGGTAGGCCAGCAGCTCGTAGGAGAAAACATCGACTTTCTCTTTGGACTTCTTACCTTCGCGAATGACGTTGCGTGAGTAGTGATGTGCAAAGCTTGGCTCGATACCATTACTGACATTATTGGCTAGTGACAATGAAATTGTGCCTGTAGGCGCAATGGAAGAGTGATGGCTGAAACGACAGCCCTCTTCGATCAGTGAATCGATTAATTCAGGCGCTGCGGTCGCAACAGTCTGCATATAGCGGCTGTACTTGGCCAACAGGACCTTGCCTTTTAACTTATCGCCAACCTTAATGCCGTCTTTGGCCATATCTGGTTGCTTAAATAGCATAGCCGCAGTAACTTCAAACTCGTCTTCCATAATAGGAGCCGGACCTTTTTCACGGGCCAGATGTAGACCCGCTTTAAGACCAGAAACAGCCATATCACGTGATACACGGTCAGTGAATTCTAAGGAGTCCTGTTCGCCATACTTCATACACAGCATGGTGATGGTTGAGCCAAGGCCCAAAAAGCCCATGCCATGACGGCGCTTATATTCAATCTCTTTGCGCTGACCATCCAGCGGCAGACCATTGATTTCGACAACGTTATCGAGCATGCGGGTAAAGACTTCAACCACTTCGGCATATTCTTCCCAGTCAAAATACGCTTCTGGGGTAAAGGGATTGCGTACAAATTTGGTGAGATTTACGGAACCCAAAAGACAGCTGCCGTAAGGCGGCAGTGGCTGCTCGCCACAGGGGTTGGTGGCACGAATATCTTCGCAGAACCAGTTATTATTATTTTTGTTGACCTGATCGATCAGAATAAAGCCGGGCTCAGCATAGTCGTAGGTAGACGACATAATGGCGTTCCACAGCTTCTGTGCACGAATGGTCTCATAGATGCGACAGGCAACTAGGCCTTCATCATTGCTGATGTAGTTCTCAGTGGTTGGGAAGGGTTTCCAAACCACATTGTCGCCTTTTAGGTCGAGTCCGCCTTCAATCTCTTTGGCACTGATAGGGAAGGTCAGATCCCAATTGCCATCGGCGCGAACTGCTTCAATAAACTCTTCGGTAATTAGCAGCGACAGGTTGAACTGGCGCAGACGACCGTCTTCACGCTTGGCGCGGACGAAGTCGAACACGTCTGGGTGGCTTACATCAAAGGTTGCCATCTGTGCGCCACGACGGCCACCGGCAGAAGACACGGTAAAACACATCTTGTCGTAGATATCCATAAATGACAGCGGACCAGAGGTATAGGCGCCAGCACCGGATACATAGGCACCTTTAGGTCGCAGCGTTGAGAATTCGTAGCCGATACCGCAGCCTGCTTTCAATGTTAGGCCTGCTTCCAAGTTGCGCTCTAGAATGCCCTGCATGGAGTCAGGAACAATGCCGGACACTGTGCAGTTAATTGTTGAGGTCGCTGGCTTGTAGGCCTGTGCACCGGCATTGGAAATAATGCGGCCAGCGGGAATAGCGCCATGCTTTAGTGCCCAGACGAACTTTTCGCTCCACTCTGCACGCTTCGCTTTGCTCTCTACATCGGACAGTGCCTTGGCAACACGCGCATAGGTCGCGTCGATGTCGACATCGACAGGCTGTTCTTCTTTGTCTTTAAGACGGTATTTTTTGTCCCAGATGTCGAGGGAGGCGTCTTGCATTAGGATTTCTGGATTTTTCTTCACGGCTTTAACGGTTTTTAGTTTCGGTGCGCTGCTCATTGACTGACCTTTTTATCATTTTCAACTCAGCTAGTTGCGGCTGCTGAGCCTGTTTTATGGATTTGTGAATAGTAATTCATGTACCGTTTCCCGCTGTTTGTAGGTGTTTTTGTTTGAGGGAACCGGAAGGAGTTTATCCTACATGGTGTGTCTTGCAAGCCCTAATCCACTATATCTTGTGTTTTTTTGCCTTGGCGGCACTACTAACAGTTTGTAAGTTGTTGAAAAACATGTGGATAAAGGGCTCTAATCCACGTCCCTTATGGGCTGAGTACAATAACTGACCCTGATCAATAAACCGGTCACGCCAGGCGTCCGTAACACAACTGTACATTGTGCCAATCCTGCGACTTGGATAAACTACGCGCTTTATTGTTATTCACTCAAAAAGCGGCTTCCCAATAAGGGTGTGCTGCTATCTATCGAGGCTTTTCATGGATATTTTTGACTTCTCCGACGGCCGTGAGGGCTACTACGGAGAATACGGTGGCGTTTTTCTGCCTGAGATTCTGCATGCAACGATCGAAGAGTTGCTGGTGTGCTTCCGTGAATGTAAAGCTGACCCCAAATTTTGGCAGGAATATGTGTCCCTGTTGCAGAACTATTCAGGCCGTCCCACCCCTGTGACTTATCTGGAGAACCTCAGTCGTGAACTGGGGGGTGCACAGATCTATGTGAAACGTGATGACCTCAATCACACAGGTTCGCACAAGGTAAACAATGTGATGGGCCAAGGGCTATTGACCCAGCGTCTGGGCAAGAAGCGTGTGATCGCTGAAACCGGTGCCGGACAGCACGGCTTTGCGACTGCCACTATGGCTGCCAAGTTTGGTTTTGACTGTAAGATTTATATGGGTGCGGTGGATGTTGCCCGTCAACGGCCCAATGTGTTTTGGATGGAGAATCTTGGCGCTGAGGTGATTGCTGTCGAAGATGGCCAGAAAACGCTTAAAGATGCGGTGAATGAATGTATGCGTGACTGGGTCACCAATATGGCCGACACCCATTATATTTTGGGTACTGCCTGTGGCCCTCATCCGTTCCCAGAAATGGTGAGCTGGTTCCAGTCGATTATCGGTATGGAAGCACGTGAACAGATTTTGGCCCAGACCGGACGCTTGCCTAACCGGGTTTATGCCTGTGTTGGTGGCGGCTCTAATGCTATGGGTCTTTTCCAAGGGTTTTTTGACGAGCCCAATATCGAACTGATTGGCTGTGAGGCCGGTGGTGAAGGTGTTGGTTCCTACATGCACTCTGCGCGTCTAGCCTATGATGATGCCAGCGTAGGTGTGGCTCAGGGTTACAAGACGTACTTCTTGCAAAACGATCAGGGCAATATGAATGAAACCCATTCTGTCGCGGCGGGGCTGGATTATATTGGGGTTAACCCGATTTTTTCTTATCTGCATGATCAGGGCAAGGTACGCTTTGAAGCAGCCACTGATGCCGAGGTGAAAGAGACTTTAAAATTAACCATGCGCACTGAGGGCCTGATTCCGGCTCTAGAGAGCACCCATGGTTTTGTTGTTGCATTAAAAGAAGCCGCGACCATGGCCAAGGACGAAATTGTATTGGTCAATATGTCGGGTCGTGGCGACAAAGATATCTTTACCATCGCCGATGCGCTGGACGATGCTAAGTGGAAGTCCTTTATTGAAGGCAAGGCCGACCAGTACCGCGCGGAGAAAAAATAATGGGTCTTGAGACTTTTATAGCAGAGCGTAAACAGCATAAAGATTTGCTGGTGATGGCCCACGTCGTCTGTGGCTACCCTTCGTTTGAGGCCAATATGCAAGAGCTGGAAATTATGGATGAGGCCGGAGTTGATCTGGTTGAATTACAGTTTCCATTCTCTGAGCCCAGTGCCGATGGCCCACTGTTTGTGCGCGCCAATGAGCAGTCGTTAAAAGCGGGCACCACGGTTGATCAGTGCTTTGAGTTTATGGCGCAGGCCAGTAAGCGATTCTCGTTTAAAGTATTAATGATGGGCTACTACAACACAGTCTTTAAAATGGGCGAGGATGTGTTTGTTGAGCGCCTTAAAGCAGCGGGTGGAGTGGGTTATATTTTGCCAGATCTGCCGATTGAAGAATCTGACAAGTTGCACAAGTTGTCTGCTGAGGAAGGGGTTGAGCCGGTTATTCTAATGACGCCAACGAGTAGTGATAAGCGTTTGGCACAGTTGGGTGCGGCGAGTCGCGGTATGGTTTATGCGGTTGCGCGAAAGGGCGTGACTGGGTCAAAAACCAGTATGGACGATGATGTTATTTCGCTGATTAGTCGGTGTCGCGAGCATACCAATGTGCCGATTGGTGTCGGGTTTGGTATTAGCAGTAAAGCGGATATGGACTTTTTGCGTGGCTCTGCGGATTTGGCGATTGTAGGTACTGCGGCGTTGAAGACTTGGGAAGAGTCTGGGGCGGATGGCTTGAAAAAATTCTTTGCTGAGCTTATGGCGTAGTGGCTTAGCGCTGCTACCTAGTGGTCATCCTAAGGAACGAAGAATCTCATGCTACGGAGCGTGCAATACCCCGAAGACACTGGCGATCGACTCCATGGTTTTATGATTTTCAGCGCTCACACAACTCGCTTCGCTCAATCAGGTATTCGCTTCATCTAAAAATCATAAAACCATAAGCGGAGCCTGATTGATCGCCAGTGTCTTCGAGGCATTGCTTTAGAATTTTTGCGCTATTTTGGTTTTGATATTTGGGTTGTTGCCCTGCAGAGCGAGGGATCTGTTGGTAGCATTACTCCCCTGTCGAAACGCTAAAACGCCAATCATTGATTACTTGTGAACGCACTTCATCTAGGTCTGGAATAGTGCCTAGGCTGGCATTTTGGATGCAGACCAGATGAACGCCTTGGCTCGAGGCTATGGGGCCGGTCCAGCAGGGTAGGTCGCCATCTTTGACCAAATTAAAAAGCTTCTGAGCAAAGTTATTGCCGAACTCGCGATCAACTCTCACTGAGGTGGCAGAAAAATAGCGATCGGCCAATGCGGTTTTATCACCTTTTGGTTCGGTCTCGATTTGATTGATTTGCTGCAGTGCCTGCTTGGCCTTTTGTCTGGCCAGGCCACCATGTTTGGCGTTAGTGAAGACGATTTGGGTAAAGCTATAGCGGGAGGATTCGCGGTACTGGGCTTTATGCTGGGCATAAAAGACGTTTAGCTCTGCCTCTGTAGGCTGTCTCGTGGTGGTCACGTTTTTGGTGAGGCCCTCTAATTTAGCTTCCATGGCCGAGCGATCCATCACCGCGTTTATATCTGCTCCTATACTTTCGGTGGCCGCTGTTTCTTCGCTAAATAAATCTGTTTCGATGCGCTGTTGTAGTGCGCTAATCTCGGGAAGGTTTTGGCGATTGGCATCCCAATCTATTTCGCTTGGCGCATCGGTCTCTGGCAGCAGCCAATAGAGGGCTGTGCCCAGTAGTGCGATCAGTATCAAAATTCTGAACAGGTAGGTGGAGGAGATGGACATATAAAATGGCTCGCTACTGTTTAAATATCTTAATCCAGTCTCCGGCTTTGGGTTCGCCGCTGGGATAGTAGCCATTGATTATACGCAGATCTTCGCGATCGACTGCATTGAGATTAAGGGCTTTGTTTAGCTTATCGAAGGTAGTCGCGTTGGTGGCTTTCACATACTGGATGGTCTTGGGTTTTTGCCCGGCTATTTCGCGACTAGAAATAGGGCGGAAGGTATTTATAGCGGTAACAAATTGTTTGTCGACTTCGGCAAAGGTCTTAGTTTCGGTTGTTTTTTTTTGTTCGGTTGCAGTCTGTTGGTCGCTCAGTTCGCCAATAAACAGATAGGCGTTAAGTTTGTAATAGACCACGGCAATGCGGCTGTCAGGCCCTTTGTCTCCGCCAGGCAAAATACCACTAAATCCTTTAAGTCGGGCTGGGGCTATGGCTTTGCCGTCTTTTAACTGGGATACCTTTAAGTAGTTGTAGAGATATTCTTCGGGGCTCTGTGAGGTGCGTGCTATGGGGCGCATTTTTAATACGGCAGTTTTATCCTGTGGCGCGCCACTGGCCATAAATGGGCTGGGGCTAGGGTCTTGTATCCAGTCTTTGGGGAAGTCAAAGCGCACTCTGAGACGCATATTGGAGAAGCGTTCAGGCTTTTTTTCTTTGGCGAGAAAGTTTTCTCCCCAGATTAATCCATCGGTTAATTGGCGGTAGCGGCTGGCGCCATTGTCGCGGGTTTTGGTGGACTTTACGGCATTGGCTTTACTGACGACGGTGCGCAGGCGGCTGTCGTTGCGCGGGTGACTGGAAAAAATACCATGGTAGGTTTGCTTAGATGCGCCTTTGGCCTTGGCGCGGTCTTTTTGCAATGTTTCATAGTCTTTCATAATCGATAACATACTGATCATTTCGTTGGGCGCATAACCCAGTTTGGCCATATATTCGGCACCAGCTTCATCGGCTTCCAATTCATTGCGACGACCATGGCCACGGATAATGGAATTGGCATAGGCCATACCTGCTTCGTAGACTTCGTTGCTGCCCGACATTACAGCGGCAATAGCTGATAGTATCTGTGCGCCGGTGGCTTTGCTCTCTTGGCCGGTGACATGTTTGCGGGTGATATGGGCCACCTCATGAGCGAGCACTGAGACCAACTGTGCTTCATTGCTAACATAATTAAGTAGGCCGCGATTTACGTAGACATAGTTGTCGCGGGTCGCAAAAGCATTCAGGTCTGGTGAATCGAGCAATGTGAAGGTGAATTCTTCACCGGCCATTTCTGATACTGCGACTATCTCTGCGCCGAGCTTTTTAATATAGGCATCTAGTTCTGGGTCATTATAGATCGAGGTGCTTTCAATAGTCTTTTCATAGATTTCTTCGCCAGTAACAGCGGTCCAAGCTGATGGCGCAAGGACAAGACTCGCACAGAACAAAGTGCTGGCAAGCAGGGCGGTAATTATTTGGCGTCGAATGTTGGGCATAGTATTGGACTATTTTGTTGGGTTGATACTGCGCTTATTGTGTCACCGAAAAAAAGTTTTTCAGTTGATTGCCCATACTCGAGCAGGCATCACTCTTAACTGGTGTTAAAAATGGAATCGGTGCTACTGCGCCAATAAGATAGGAGGTGCCCTCGGAGTCAACTCGCAGGCGACCTTTCTCTGTTAGCTCATTTAAATCCCAGACAATAGCTTCGTACACTGACACCTTGTCCCATTGGGCAAAACCAAAACAGCCACCGCCCCCTGGACCTATAGCGCAGCTGATAGAGCCTCCGGAATCTAGAGTTTCTGTGGACCCATCCAGCCATACCAGATAGCGCACATTGCGTTTATCCACCTGCGTTTTAACGCTGGCATCTTGCATTAATCGCTTAAGACGAGGCAGCCCTTTGGGCGCTGTGCGCGGTTCAAACCAAGGGTAGATTGCGTCAATAAATTCTTGTTCCGGCAGTACCTGTATATCGGCACTGCGCATTTTATCGCCGACACAGCCAATAAATTCACGATCGGTTTCATAGTGGCCAGCGTCGCGGCGACCCAATACAACGACTAGCTCATTGGCATTTAATTCTATGGCCTCACCTGTGGGTCTATATTCGTCAATAGTGGTGGTTGCCGAGCAGCCGAAGAGGGCCACAATAAATAGTAAGGGGATCAATTTGGTCGAGGAGTTCATGGCGACACCTCCGCATTTTGAGGTTGCTGAATACTGTCTTGCTCTTGTCGCGCCCTTTTTTTCTCTTCGGCCGCCCAGTTATTTACCGCAGGGATACGGTAAAAGTCGAGCATCAGTTTTGCGCCAGCATCGCGCAGCGCGATAATGGCGGCCTCTTCAATGGCTGCGGTTTTTGATGCCATAAAGGCATCTGGGGTTTTGCCATAGGCGGGCATAAACCAGCTATCGATAGATTCGCCCTCTGCGGTTTCAAGATCGAGATTGTATTTGATCCATACTTCAAACACATTTAGGTAGTTTTCTGAGGGCGTGGAGACCTGCACTTCGCGCACTGAGGGAATAATAACCATTGCATTATCCGCGGTAATCTCTTCTCTACTCGCGACAAATTCTAACGTGCTAAATAAACCGGCAAAGGCATTGCGCAGCAGACGCACCTGAGCAGCACCAATGTCGATTACTGTTTTTGCATTGGGTTTGGCAACATAGGTCGCGAAGCTGGGTTCAAATACCACAGCGGCACTCAATGCTTTTGGTTCTGCCAATACCTGCGGAAATTCGCTGGTCAGCTGCACTGAGGCTGAGGAACTGCAACCCGACAGAATAACCAGACTTGTAATTGCGGCGAATATTTTCAATTTTATCGTTAGCATAATTAATTACCCTTTAATTGAGGCTATTTAACCCGATAAAGGTTCCCCCGTTGTTGTAGCTGAGTTCGCGCATTAGGTTAGCAAACTTAACCACAGAAGGTCTGATGTCGCCTGCTGGCTGAATTAGAACTGGAAAGCCGATTGCATGAACACGTACCAATCTTTCGTTAGTACCATTAGTTTTGTTAAGTTTCCCAACTACTTGACTAACTCGCCCTATGGTACGACCACTAAAATCGTCTCCTAAATAATAGATGCTAATCTTCCGGTCAGGTTGATAGAAACTACGGATAGCTTTTTCGATGCCGGGCGCTGGGTTTGAAGTACAAAGTGCATTCCAATTATCTAGTTTTCCGATGATATTTTTTCTAATTGCAGGGCTATCATCTAGCCATTGGCCTCTACTACTTTGAAACATGTAGTAACCGTCGCAATTCATAATTTGAATACCTTTAACTTCTGGATATATCTCGAGGATATTAATCATTTCGACTTTTAGCTTTTCCCAACCCCGAGATTTCATGCTACCAGAGTTGTCGATGACAAAGATAATATACTCACTATCCGCCGGGATACCGCCAACCAGCTGATTTTTTTGCTCAAATTCTGGGCTTAGTAGTCGTTCCATCTCCTCTGACAGCACCTGCAGCACAAGTTGCAGCTGTTCTTTTTCACGCGACTGAGACTGTGATAGCTGATTGGATTGTTTGGACACACTGGCCAGTTTTGCCTTGAGCCGAGCGATGCGCTCGGTTAATTCTGACAGCTGCTGCTTGCGCGATTTAAGTCGCTCATCTAGCACCACAGAATCGCCTCGTATCTCAAACAGGCGCTCCTGAAAGTCTTTTACCGAGCCCATTAATTGATTCTCGGCCTCTTCCAATGCTGAGGGGTCGCCAACCCGCGCAATCACCAGCAGCAATACGATAGCACCAAAGCCGCAGCTGATGACGTCGAGAAACGAGATGCTCGCTTCCTGTAGTTCTCGGCGCTGCTTTCTCATGGCCAGTCTCTGGATGGCGCGATAAAGGCGCCATCTGTATTGAGTGCGGTCTGCCAGAATAGTGCGGCGGCTTCTGGGTCACCCTCCATAGGAAATAAAATCGTATTGAGTGGCACGCCGCGGGGAAATTCTTTGATCGCCGCCATAAAGTGCTTGCGCCGCTGTTCTCCACTCACCATGTATCTACGCGGCGGTTTTTTACCCTGAGTGGGCAGGCCATCAGTCAGTAAAAAAACATTGTCGGGACGATTTTCAAAGTCGGCGATAGCGCCAAAGCCGTTGGTTAGGCTAGTGCCAGAACTGGGTGAATACTGTTTTAACCCGGCAATTGCATCTTCCATAGCCAGCGAGTCTGCGGCATCTAACCACTCACCCTCAGATCCGGTGAGAGCGGGCTGGGCCTCGGTATTAAATACATAGATTTGAAAGCGACTACTGGCGGGCAGCTGAGCTACCAGCCATTCTACGGTGCGCAATGTCCACTGCCATTTTGGCGACTGCTTTTTCTGTTCCTCATCCATATTGCGTCGACGCACGGCATTGACCACGGTGTCGGCGAGCATGCTGGCGGAGCCGTCGACCAATATCAGTACCCGTTCTCCACCGAGCTTGAGGCCGGTCAGGTATTGGCGATTACCATCGCCGAGAAATTCGCGCATCTTGTCGCCAAACTCCACTTCTTCCATCTGTGCGGTTTCGTCTTCTAGCTGTTCGACCTGACGACGCAGTTTATCCAGATCATTGGGGTCGGCTTGAATACTTTTTTCGGTTTCTTGCAGGTCGGTAAGTACGCGATCTGAAAGGCCCTGTGCCTCAACCAATTCCAAGGTTATTTGCTCAAGGCTGTTTAGCAATAAGGTTTTTTCTGCCTCTGCCTGACGGATATCCATCTGCAGCAAGTCGACTTCGGCAGAGAGTCGTACATCTGGTGTTTGGATTTCGGTGGCATTGTGACGCAGAATTAAAAACAGCAGGGTAACAGCGCCAAAGCCACAAGCCATAATATCTAAGAAGGATAAACTAAAGGCTATATTGCGACGCTTTTTAGGCATTGCTGACCTCGATCAGTGTGAGTCTGTGATCTGCAATAATCAGTAATTGGCCCGGTTCGCACTGTCTGGGTACCTGTATATCAATACTGGTTGACTGATGCATTATGCAGAGCTGTCGATCTTCAATAACGGCGACAAATACCGCTTTGCTGTCTATGCTGTTGGCAAGCTGTAACTGATTGTCTTGCAGGCTAATGCTGAGCGGTTTATCCATTGGCCAGGCCTGGTCCTGAAACAGCAAATGGGTTGCACAGCGCTGCTTTATTTTGCTTTTTTTAATTTTTTTATCGCTAGTTTTTAAATCAGTAATTCTATGCAATGTGCTACTGCTGGACAGTATTTGTTGCTGTGCGGCCAGGCAGTTTTCGACGCCGAGGGGTTGCGCCATAACCTCAGCTGTGGCGAACCTCGGTAGTATGGCTGGAATTAAATTGGCACTGTGGGCAAAGCTGATTTTAGCGTTGGGATGCTTTTCAATAATAGCATTGAGACTGGTCAACCGCTGCTCAATAATCTCGCCGATCTGTTCTCTGCGCAATATCAGCGGCAGTTCTCCACGCGGGGAGGGCAGGCCAACTGAAATCTCATTCTCCCAGCCGAGCTGCATCAACCAGCTGGGAAGATGGTCGTAAATCGCCTGTTCACCCTCTGCGCTATGCAGTGGGTCGTGCCGGTAATCGTCAATCAAGCGATCACTGATGTGACGGGCGACGCCGTTGTACAGATACATGATACCGAGATCTGGAATAACCTCTTGATGGCTGACGGCGACCTTGCCCTCATTGTTGCTGATTAAGCTGACCACAGATTGCTGGAGCTGCAAGTCGATCAATACTGTTTCTTGCTGTACCTGCAGACCTGTTGCCAGGGCGCTGTCGATAACGCCTTTAACCTCGACTGGAATGGCCTGCGCCAAACCGAGCAGCAGTGCGAGTTGGTCATCGGTAAAACAGCCGGGTACGGCCAGTATTAGTGCACTGGGTGAGCCGATGCTTTCGAGCATATGCTTGATTTGGGCATAGGCGATATCGCCATGGTGTCTCGCCCAGTTCTGTTTGCTCGGCAGTGGCAGCTGGTTGAGTTGGCGCCAGTATTGATTAAAGCTATTTTGCGGATTGCTCCAAGCTGTGGCGCGCGCGCTATCACCGCTTTCAATGCCGGTGGCGGTGAGCCGTGCAAAGCCAGGCTCGAAATGCGACTGACCTTCCTCCGACTGGATTAGCAGGGCCTGGTCATTTAATTCTAAGATAGCGACTGTCATGCTTTATTTCGCTTTTAAAAAGCGCAGTAAATTATTTTCGCAATAGGACTGTGAATCGAGCACCAGACGCTCTTGAGAGAGCTGTAGCTGGTGCATAAAAAACATCACCACCATACTGATCAGTAGGGCGATAAAGGTGGAGTTAAAGGCTACACCCAGGCTGCTGGTAACACCTGCGATATCGCCAGCAATGGCCTCGTGAGCCTGTCCTAAGGCGGCACCAATACCGCGTACGGTGCCGATAAAGCCGATTGATGGGATGGCCCAGGTTATGTAGCGCACCATGGACAGTTCGGAGTCGAGGCGATCGTTTTCGGTATCACAGACGCCAGTGACAGCTTCGGTCGCGAACTGCACACTTTCGGTAACCTGGAATCGAGTCAGTGCGGTGTGCAGTGCTCTGGGTAGCAGATAGCTGCGCTGTTCATCTGGCAGTGACTGCAGTGGTCTGGTCAGCTGCGAGGCATCATCAGGGCGCACTCTGGAGCCTTCGGCTATGGATATCAGCGCTTGCCCCAACATGCGTTGTTCACGAATGGTGGTGCGGGTCTTGTAGCCCATAATGGCCAGAGACCAGAACATAAGAATAAAACAGGCTTCCTGCTCCAGATCTTTAATCACAATAAAGAATGAGCGCGGCACCTGATACTCTTCCCCGGCGGCGACCATTTCGGCATGGTGACGAATGGTGCTTTCGGCGTTGGGGCGAACCACCGTCACAAAGATGGTGTGCACGATAATGATGGCCAGTAGCAGGGCAATCAGCTGGAAGAACATCTCGTTGCTGGCGCGGTTGGTTGAAGTATTCATAGTCTGGTCCTGTTACACGATTAGGTTAAATATCAGAGGGCAGCGGCACGGGAGAGTCCTCGGATATTTCTTCGGGGGGTTTAATGTCAATGTCATTCGCCCCTTCTTCACTGGTTTCCGCGACTGGCTCTTGAGTGCTGGTGGCGGGCTGGTCATTGGTTGTTGGCTCTGAGTCACCAGACTCTTGAGCTAACAACAGCGCGGGTAAAAACAGCAGTGCGATTAAAAAATTTCTCATGGTTTGGCCCCTGCGCTATCTACATAACGTGCGATTCTAAAGCCTACATCCAGACGCCCATCGACGCCAGCCTCGCGATAACTTAGGCGCAGCTCGGTGCGCGACCCCAGTGCCCAGCTGGCGCCGCGAATA
>Ga0115564_10000663_pt1 | contig 33916 bp, 30 predicted proteins | sample COGITO_mtgs_1105_7_FD_88680 | JGI IMG/M metagenome (GOLD analysis project Ga0115564, IMG submission 88680) | Pelagic marine microbial communities from North Sea - COGITO_mtgs_110523 | ecosystem: Environmental > Aquatic > Marine > Epipelagic | place: Germany:Helgoland, sampling site Kabeltonne...
CCCGATCATCAAATTGTTTGGTATAGCCCTTGCCTCCGCTGTACTGATTGACGCTTTCATCATTCGCCTGGTCCTCGTCCCGAGCCTCATGACGCTCTTCGGCACTGCCAACTGGTGGCTTCCAGGCTGGCTGGATCGCATCCTGCCCAAGGTTCAGATTGAGCCGGATGAAGAAGAGGTTCTTGGGGTCGATAATCGGGGTAGGGACGGTTCACCCCAACCCGTTGGATAGGGGGAAGTAACCCAGGACTGAGCCTTCATTACTGTTGAGCACTATGTCTATCAGTGGCAATTCTCGGACCTATCAAGTGCGCACTTACGGGTGTCAAATGAATGTACACGACTCTGAGCGCATTACTGGCTTGCTGGAGTCCGAAGGCTATCTACCGGTTGAAAGTGGCGAGGTCGCGGACCTGATCGTGTTCAACACGTGTGCGGTTCGTGAAAATGCCGACAATAAGCTCTACGGAAACCTGAGTCACCTAGTGCCGATTAAGGCTGCGAACCCAGGAATGCAAATTGCAGTGGGCGGTTGTCTTGCGCAAAAGGATCAAGGAGAAATCTTACGCAAGTCACCCGTGGTGGACGTGGTTTTTGGAACCCACAACTTAGGGTCTCTGCTTGTGCTTTTGGAACGTTCCCGGATTCAACAAGAAGCACAAGTCGAAATTGCCGAGGCGCTCGTTGATTTTCCATCAGCCCTGCCCACCAAACGCGATGCCATTTATAGCGCATTCGTGTCTGTGAGTGTGGGCTGTAATAACACCTGTACTTTTTGTATTGTTCCTGCGCTTCGCGGGAAGGAGAAAGACCGACGAGCGGGTGATATTTTGACCGAGATCGAAGTCCTCGTCGCGGACGGTGTGGTGGAAGTGACCCTACTGGGTCAAAACGTAAATGCATACGGCTCGGATCTGGGGGACCGTCAAGCTTTCAGTAAACTCCTGCGTGCATGCGGCGATATCTCTGGTTTGGAGCGGGTTCGATTTATGAGCCCGCACCCGCGTGACTTTACGGACGACGTTATTGAAGCAATGGCGCACACCCCCAATGTCATGCCCACTTTGCACATGCCGTTGCAATCTGGTTCTGATTCGGTACTCCAACGGATGAGGCGCTCCTACCGACAAGACAAATATTTGGGAATTATCGACCGTGTGCGTTCGGCTATGCCCCAGGCTTCGATCACGACCGACATCATTGTGGGATTCCCAGGTGAAACAGAAGAGGAATTCCAGGCGACGATGGATGTGGTTCGCAAGGCCCGCTTCGCGAGCGCATATACCTTCCAATATTCCAAGAGACCCGGAACACCAGCGGCAACTATGGAAAATCAGATTGCAAAAGAGGTCGTTCAGCAACGCTATGAACGGTTGGTCAAGTTGGTCAATCAGATCTCACTAGAGGAAAATATCGCGCAAATTGACAACAGCGTCGAGATTCTGGTTGCCCACGGTGAAGGCCGAAAAGACGCACACACGAATAGACGTTCTGGCAGAAGCGCTGACGGTCGGCTTGTGCATTTTGATCTTGGTAAGCATGTTGCCCGTCCCGGTGACTTCGTGACCGGAACCGTCCTCTCGGCTGCCCCACACCACCTGCTGGGTGAGGCAACATCGGTGCGGCTCACTCGTGCCGGTGACCGCTCCGAATCCCCATCAGGGACCTCGGTAATGCTGGGCATTCCTACATTTGTTTCACCTTGATTGAACCTGCCATGAGTCCAAAACCCATTGTGACAATCATTGGTCCGACCGCGGCGGGCAAAACTGCACTTGCCATTGACCTAGCACGTGAAATCGACGGGGAACTAGTGGGAACTGACTCGATGCAAGCCGTTTCAGGAATGAATATCGGGACTGCAAAACCCACGTCACAAGAACTACGGGAGATCCGGCACCACATGCTGGATGTATGGTCGATTGGGCACCGGGCCGACGTTGTGCAATTCCGAGACTTAGCGCGCGAAGCGATCACTGGGATCGCTACTCGCAAGAAAATTCCGATCGTGGTCGGTGGAAGCGTTCTCTATGTGAAAGCAATCTTGGACCAAATTGATTTCCCTGCCACGGATCCTTTGGTGCGTGGACGATATGAGGCTATGTTGGAACAAGACGGCCCAGAAAAATTGCATAAACTGTTGGAAGAAAGGGATGCAGTGACGGCCTCCAATATTCTCCCAGGCAACGGTCGTCGAATAGTTCGGGCTTTGGAAGTAATCGAGTTGACAGGGGCGCCGTATAATTCCCGCTTGCCGGATCCGGTGGAAGAATTCCCCAGTGTTCGTGTGGGTTTGGAAATCGATCGGGTCAGCATGGATGCTCGGATCGAGCAACGGGTGGACCAAATGCTGGAGTCCGGTTTGATTCAGGAAGTACAGGAACTTGAGTCACTTGGTCTACGCAATGCGCCGACGGCTTCACGTGCAATCGGCTACTCGCAAGTCTTGGCGCACTTAAGCGGCGAAATCACGCAAATTCACATGCGGGAAAAAATTATTTATGCAACCCAAAAATTTGCTCGACGTCAGCAAAGGTGGTTTCGGCAGGATCCTCGAGTCCGCTGGGAACCATGGGACAGTGAACAATTAGTCGCAGCTGTATTAGGTCACTTTTACGAAGTATTCGGTTCCGAGTAAAGCATCGAAAATTGGTTTGGGCAATCTGCTCAGTACGGCCAGGGTGCGAATCGTTCCGTCCGCCGTCGACTGAGAAGCGTGCGCCACGATTGATTTTTTCTTGAGTGCCGTATACCCACGGACATTGACGCGATGGGTAATTTCAACTTTTGGGGTCCAGCTGTGTGAAAAGGTCTCGGGGTCAAAATCAGACGGGGTGAGCGAGAGTGCACTAGCAAGTTTCACGGCTCGAAAGATGGGTTCACGCGGGAGAGTGGCTTCGAATAGGTGGATCGAAGTAAGTGCGTGCACCGCGCGAGCCACTTTATGCACTTGGAGATGATCAGGGTGGCCATAACCTCCAGCCTGATCGTAGCCGATCAGAGTGTCGATTTGCAGATCCTCGATGAGTTCATTCAGCCTCGTGGCAATCACAGCTGGATCAAGGCCGGCAAATCCATCGTCAGCATTGTATTGCCCGAGTAAACCTGAGTCAGGGTATCCGAGCTCGGTAACGCTGGTGACACCCAAGATCTTCCCTGATTGAGCGAGTTCCGCTGACCGGTGGGAGGCCAAGTCGTGTGAGAAATGTGACGAGGTCAAGCCGGCTGATCCGTCGGTGGCTACTACTAAGTGGACCCGGTGGCCAAGGCTTTGGGCCCTGGCCATGGTGCCAGCCGTGAGCAGCGCCTCGTCATCTGGATGGGCGTGTAGAAAGAGCAGGTTGCGCATAGTGGGCCCATTGTGGCGTACGGTCGTCCCCGTGCGCATTACCCACGTCAGTGATTGCTTTGTCCCCAGAACGGGTGGCATCGAATCCCAAGTCCTTGGGCTGACTCGTGCCCAACACGCGACTGGGGACCAAGTGCGCGTAATCACGGCAACTGGCGGCCCGCAGTTTCTCGAGTTCCCTGTTGACCGATTAAGTTTCCCGGTACCTTTTGAGCTACCGGTGCATCCGCGTACCTACCGGGAAGTCACCAAACTGTTGAAAGTCAATCTCCCCGAAGTGGTGCACGTGCATGCTGGTGTGCTCTCACCATTTGCGTGGAGCGCCACTCGGGCGGCCTATGACATTGGGCTTCCTATCTTGGTCACAATTCACAGCGTGTGGGGTGCATGTGCGCGTCCAGCCTTTTCCGCAATCGGGTCATGGTTGAGATGGAACAGGGTTGCCATGAGTGCGGTGAGTGAGGTTGCGGCGGAGCAGATACGCGCATCCTTAGGGGTTGAAGTTGATCTGGTTCCCAACGGCATTGACCCAAACCAGTGGAGCAGATTAGGTGTTGCAGATTGGAATGCTGCGCCCTTGCAATTAGTAAGCGTTCTGCGAGTCGCGCCGAGGAAAAGAACCGGGGCGCTCTTGCGCGTGATGGAGCAACTGCGCAACTTCGATGTTGCCGCGCTACTCAATATTGTGGGAGACGGGCCGGAGCGCGCTCTATGGGAACGTCGAGCGCGTAGAGCTGAGCTTCCGATCGCTTTCTTAGGGCGATTAGCACCGACTGAACTGAAATTGGTATTGGATCGTTCTCAAATATTTGTTCAGCCGTCGGTCAAGGAGTCATTTGGAATTGCAGCCCTTGAAGCCCGCGCTAATGGGCTGGCGGTTGTGGCTCGCAGTGGCACGGGAACTCACACATTTATCGCCGATGGAACCGATGGAAGGATCTGCGATACTGATAGCTCCATGGCGGTCGCGGTGAGTGAGTGGAATTCAGATCGGCAGGCACTGAGGGAAATTCTTGAACATAATTCACATGTTCCCCCCAGCTACTCATGGGTGGAGATTGATTACCGCGTTCGTGCGGCGTATCACAGAGCGCTCACGCTCGGCCAATAGAGTGGTGTGGTGAGTTTATTGGCTGAATTGGCGTTTGTTAAAGGGCACGGAACCTCCAATGATTTTATTGTGTACAACAATGAAGACGCCAAGGCTGCGCTCTCGATCGAGCAGGTTGTAGCCCTGTGTAACCGCCGTTCAGGGCTCGGCGCTGACGGAACGATTGGGGCCGTTCGAACCAAAAATATTGAACTGGCCGGTATTGAGCATGCGGATGCGACTTGGTTCATGGACCACCAAAATGCTGATGGAAGTTACGCTGAAATGTGCGGCAATGGTGCCCGAGTTTTTGCTCGCTACTTGGTGGCCAATGGTCTTGAAACCACGAAAGAATTCACTATTTCAACCCGCGGGGGAGTGCGGGCAGTACAGATACATCCGGACTTCACGGTGTCAGTCGACATGGGTAAAGCCGATGTACCCAGCCCAGAATTAACTCCACGTATTCGGCTCGTTACTGGTGAGGTGTTCGACTCCGTAGGAGTGTTCTTTCCGAATCCGCACGCAGTGTGTTGGGTTGAGGAGGAAGTTTTAGCCCTGCTCGAGTTGAACCACAGGCCGGTCGTCGACCCAAACGATGCCTTTTCGCAAGGGGTGAATGTCGAATTCGCCTCGGTAATTGCACCCGGGGAAGTTGCCATGCGGGTCTTCGAACGTGGGGTAGGTGAAACTTTTTCATGTGGGACCGGTGCGTGTGCGGTCGCGTGGGCTGCCCGCCGAAGTGCACCAGGGCACCAAGATGTGGATAGTTGGACGGTGCGCGTGCCTGGTGGCGACGTGATTGTGACTGAAGACCTGCAGATGGGAACATTTGTTTTGCGTGGACCGGCGGAACTTGTTGCCCGCGGTCGAGTCTTGATCTAGCGCACGGCGGTTGCTAGCGCAGGAGCGTGCTCAGCGCGCGAGCCACACATGGATGAAGCCATCAAGGCTGAGTTGGTTGATTACGTGGCCAAGGCCGGGTTGAGCCGGATGGCTGACCGCTTCATGCTCCGCGGGACTAGCACTGTGTAGGCATCAGTTTCAATTGCAAATGTCTCTTAATTGATTCATCTGCGATACTGCAGTGGTGAATGAATTCAATCTTGGCAAAGATGGTGACGTCAGTCTTGAGCTTGAGCAAAGACAAGGGCTTAGAAGGGTCTCTTCTCTTTCCACTGAGTTACAAGATGTCACCGAGGTTGAGTACCGTCAGATCCGACTCGAACGGGTAGTTCTTGCCGGGGTGTGGACCACGGGGACCGTTGCACAAGCGGAGCGCTCACTTCGTGAACTCGCACAATTGGCTCAGACCGCCGGATCAGAAGTTGTTGAAGGTGTGATCCAGCGACGTGATGCTCCTGATCCTGCCACCTATCTGGGTTCAGGAAAGGTCAAGGAACTCGCCCTGATCGTGGCCGACGCGGGGGCTGACACCGTGATTTGCGATGGCGAATTGTCACCCGGCCAGCTCCGGAAATTGGAAGGTATTGTCAAGGTCAAAGTTGTTGATCGCACCTGGTTGATCCTCGATATTTTCGCACAGCATGCTCGCAGTCGTGAAGGTAAAGCCCAGGTGTCCCTTGCACAAATGCAGTACCTATTGCCGCGACTTCGCGGATGGGGTGAGTCACTGAGTCGTCAGGCCGGCGGTCACGCAGGGGGTGCCAGTGGGGGACTGGGAACCAGAGGCCCAGGTGAGACGAAGATTGAAACAGATCGACGGCGAATCAGAGCCCAGATGACGAAGTTGCGCAGAGAGCTCAAAGCACTAGAGGCAACCCGCAGAACCCAGCGTGCTGCGCGGGAGGCCTCAGGAATTGCCACCGTGGCTCTGGCGGGCTACACCAATGCCGGCAAATCAAGTGTGCTTAATGCTTTGACTGGGGCGGGAGTTCTTGTCCAAGACGCTTTATTCGCCACCCTCGATCCAACTGTTCGAAAGATGAGGGCGCCCAGTGGTAGGGAGCTCACGCTCGCGGACACCGTGGGTTTTGTGCGCCACTTGCCCCATGATCTTGTGGAAGCGTTCAGGTCCACATTGATTGAGGTCCAGGAAGCGAAGTTAATCGTTCACGTTGTGGATGGGTGTGACGAGGATCCCTTTGGGCAGGTATCTGCGGTGCGGGAGGTACTCAACGAAATCGGCGCCGGCGAGATTCCAGAATTAATTGCAATTAACAAGAACGATATCGCCGACCCAATGGATATCGTGGCATTTCAGGGATCCTTCCCTGGATCAATTGTTGTCAGTGCGCACACGGGGGCGGGCCTCGAGGAACTTCTGGCCCGAATCGATGCAGAACTCCCACACACGCTGGTTGCAATTGAAGTGACAATTCCATATGGCCGCGGGGATCTCATTTCGCAGATTCATGAATCCGGCGAGCAGGTAAAAATTGTTCATATCGACACGGGCAGTGACGTGAGTGCATTGGTGCCAGCAGCACTGGCAGCGGACATCGAGCGCCAAGGGTTTTTGCGTGTCGGTTGATATTGATGCACAAGAGCTGTTACACAAGGCGGTAAAAAGTTTCCAAGGTGCCGAGCGTTCTGGCCAATTCCAAATGGTGCACACGATCGTTGAAGGTCTGGCCGCCGGTGGGCATCGCATAATCCAAGCAGGCACCGGCACAGGCAAGACTCTCGGCTATTTGGTGCCTGCTGCCACCCACGCATTGAGTGAAGGGGGAAGGGCAGTCGTAGTGTCAACCGCGACCATCGCATTGCAACGCCAACTGATGGAAAAGGACCTGCCGTTGCTCGCGAAAGCATTATTAGAAGAGTATGGAGTCACGCTTACTTTCGCTGTTCTCAAGGGTCGAAATAATTATGTCTGTCTACAAAAGCTACATTCGGCAATCCCCGACCCGGAAGGGGAGGCTCTTTTTGAGGTGAGTCGTGGAGCTCTGGGTGACCAAGCGGTTGCGGTACGTGAGTGGGCCAACGAAACTGATACCGGGGACAAAGACGATTTCGGCGACGACATCGACCCTCGAGTCTGGAGGAGTTTCTCTGTCAATAGGCGCGAATGTGTCGGCGAATCAAAGTGTGCGTTCGGCGAGGATTGCTTTACTGCCAAGCACAGATTGCTTGCCCAGACCGCACATATTGTGGTAACCAATCACGCCTTATTGGCGATCGACGTTGTTGAAGGTATTCCGATTTTGCCCGAGCATGACATTGTCGTGATTGATGAAGGACACGAAATAGTCGATCGGGCAACGGGAGCGATCACGATTGAGCTGAACGCAGCAGGAGTGGAACGCGCTGTCTCTCGCGTGGGGTCGCAAGTGAGTGATCAAACAATGGACTTGTTGGTGGATGCGCAGAAAGCGTTTGAAGACTCGTTACTCGGGGCGTCAGATCCGACAAGTGGATTGACCCGCTTGGCGTTGTTGGATCCGCAATTGCTCTTGGCGTTGATTCTGATTCGAGATTCAAGCCAAGCTGGGGTGATCGAGATGTCATCCCAAAAAGGTGAGGATCCAGATATCGCGGCACGAAATCAACGAGCCCGCGGCGGCCTTGAGGAGCTACATGATTTGGCCGGGGCTCTTATTTCCCAGGGAAACGATTCGGTTCTGTGGATCGATCATGATGGCAGGCCGCCGACTCTACATAGCGCTCCGCTCAGTGTTGCCCACATTTTGCGAGACAAGTTGTTTGCCGAAAAATTTGCGGTGGTGACAAGCGCAACACTTACCACCGGTGGAAATTTTGATGCAATTACGCAGTCTTTAGGTCTGGGAACCGATGCGCGCACGGAAACTGTGGATGTCGGTTCTCCTTTTGATTACCCGAAGCAAGGGATTCTTTATGTTGCAGCCGACCTACCACCTCCGGGGCGTGAAGGACTGGACATGGCTGCGTTAGACGCAATGGGTGAGCTGGTAGAAGCATCGGGTGGGCGTACCTTAATTTTGTGTTCAAGTTGGCGGGCAGTGGAAAAAGCGGGCGAGTATTTGCGGGTCCGGTGCGATACGCCATTACATATCCAACGAAAGGGCGAATCCGTTTCGCTGTCGGTTGAACGGTTCACCGCTGAGATCGAATCGACGCTCATTGGCACGTTATCACTATGGCAGGGGGTTGATATCCCCGGTGATTCCTGTATTCAAGTAATTATTGATCGAATTCCGTTTCCACGTCCCGACGACCCGGTGATGTCCGCTCGCTCGTCACGGGTTGATGAAGCGGGTGGCTCTGGATTTCGCTCGGTAACACTGCCACGCGCTGGGCTCTTGCTCGCTCAGGCATCAGGGCGTCTGATCCGCAGTGGTCAGGACCGCGGTGTTGTGAGCGTGTTGGATTCACGGTTAGCGAACTCAGGTTATGGGGGTAGCTTGCGCAAAAGCATGCCGCCCATGTGGTTTACGAGAGATAAGTCTGTTGCAATTCGTTCACTTAAACGTTTGCGCGTGGAATCTGATCAACGAATTGCTGGGCAATAAGCCACTCACAGCCTTCTCAGTACCGACACGACTTTGCCCAGGATCTGCGCGTGATCGCCTAAGATTGGTGAATACGCTGGATTGTGAGGCATGAGCCACACATGACCATCGCGTTGTGTGAAAGTTTTTACGGTCGCTTCGTCGTCGAGTAGAGCTGCGACAATATCCCCGTTCTCACAGGTCGGCTGTTGGCGAATAACCACCCAATCGCCATCGCAGATTGCCGCATCGACCATCGAGTCACCGACAACTTTGAGGCTAAACAGTTCGCCCTCGCCTACTAGGTCGCGGGGGAGTGGGAAAGTCGCTTCAACAGATTGCTCGGCCAAAATTGGGCCACCGGCAGCAATGCGGCCGAGGACAGGAACCTGCGCAAGCGTGCGGTCAGCGGGTGCTGGGAACTGTAGATCGTCATGATCGGTTGTTTCTGGGGCAAGGACCAAGGCTCGTGGACGATTCGGATCAATGCGCAGGTATCCGGCTCGTTGCAGGTTTTTCAACTGGTGCGCCACCGAACTGGGGCTGTTTAGACCTACCGAGTCACCAATTTCGCGGACACTGGGCGGGTAACCGCGCTCCAAGGTGGTGACTCGAATCATGTCCAAAATTGCTCGTTGTCGATCGGTGAGTTCGCTGCGGGCAGGGTCATGCAGATGCCTGATCACGGAAGTTGCATCGTCATTCTGAGGTTTTTGGATCCGGCCGGCCATTGTGGCTCCCGTCAAATTGCAGTTGATGTGGCGAGGACTCACCCGAAAGGATTCAAATGTCAGTCCCTTCTGGTGAACTCAGGTTATCTCAAGACGCGACACGAATCAAACATATGTTCGAAATGTATTGGACGTGTCGCATCCTCAGTGATATAAATCGTACATCTGTTCGAATTAGTGAAAGGCTTCCCCATGAATGTTCATCATCCTGCATCGGCATCGATCGTCCTCACAACCAGAGGACGGGTGGTCCTTGGAATTGTTATGACGTGCGCGGTCCTGTGTATGTGGGTCCTTTTCGGTAGCGGTACCGCTGATGCCGCATCTGAATCAACCCCACCCACAACTCAGGTAGTGGTTGTCCAACCGGGTGAGAGTCTCTGGTCGATTTCGCAAAGTCTGAATCCTGGAGCTGACCCCCGGGCCCTGATCATGGGCATCCGGGAGATCAATGGGATCGGCACGGAGCACGTTTTTCCAGGTCAATCGTTGATTATCCCCATCTCTGGTTAAAGACGTCGGCGACTTAGGGTGAAGGCATGAACTTGGGAGCACGAAGGGCTGTCGTGGCTATAGTGTTGGGTTCCTTCTTGTCTATTGGCTCGGTGAGTGCGCCGGTTGGGGCAGCCGAGTCTGATCCCAAATGGCGAACGGGAGGCGACTCGCGAGCATGTAGTGCCCCTATCTCGTTTGACACAGTAGGTCCGAGTGGCCCGGGGGTGGGCAGAAGAGTCGTGGTCATTGGTGATTCGATGACTAGGAATTCGCGCACGATTCTGCGAAAGTCTTTGAGGAAATCAGGGTGGAATCCCACGATTAGGTGCTTTGGGGGTAAGCGACTCGATTGGGGGATGTCGCAGATTCGGGACCAGCGCAAGTGGAAAGGGCTCCCCAAGACCGTAGTGATGGCGTTGGGTGTCAATGACATGAGGTGGATGGAAAAGTCCACCACAAAAGCACGAATTGTCAAGATTCTGGACCAACTGGGCCCGAAGCGTTCAGTGCTATGGATCAATCTTTACGGAGACAATGGTGACCGATTCAGTAAATCGAAGCAGTCGTGGTTTAACAAGACACTCGACAAGGCTGCTGCAGGTCGGCCTAACGTGCATGTATTGCCGTGGGCATCGCATGCAAAAGCGGCGAATATCCGGACAACAGACGCGATCCACTACGACTATAAGGGTCGAGTTCTGCGAACGAAACTTACTGTCTCCTACCTGAATCAGCTATTTGGAAAAAATCCTTCGGCTATTTAGCAACACGCCGGTCGAAATAGGTTGCATAACGCGTGTGCATCCATTAGGTTCGGACCCCAAGATGTAGTAGTAAGACCCTGGTGCTTCGTCCACAGGTTGTGTTTGCAGGTTGTGGTGGCAGGTTGTGGATCGAGCGCACAGGTTGATCGCAGATCATCCACAGGTAGTCCCCAGGGTGGTCGAACTAACGTTTCGCGTGTTACGCAAGGGGGCAAAGGTTCCCATGTGACTGTTGTGAAAGAACGAGGAAAGGGGTCAGCGCATGAAGTGTCCATTCTGCCGCCAAGAAGACTCACGGGTCGTTGATTCGCGCACAGTCGATGAAGGATTGGCAATCCGCCGCCGTCGTGAGTGCGGGCATTGCGGGCGACGATTTACCACTGCGGAAGTAGCGGCCCTAGGAGTGGTAAAACGCAGCGGAGTCAGCGAGCCATTCAATCGCAGCAAGGTTGTCAGTGGCGTGCGTAAGGCGTGCCAGGGAAGGCCAGTATCAGATGACGAGCTCGCACTACTTGCACAACGCGTGGAAGATTTTCTCCGCGCCACAGGCAATAGTGAAATCCCTGCCCAAGAGGTGGGACTCGCTATTTTGGCTCCCTTGCGTGAACTTGATGAAGTCGCCTACCTTCGCTTCGCTTCGGTCTATCGCTCCTTTGACACTCTCAACGATTTTGAGGCCGAAATTGCCCTCCTTCGAGCTGAAGGCGAACCCACAGGCCGAGAACCGGACCGAGTTACACACACGCACAACTAAGCCACACATACGAATAGCTACACAGACTTCCTACCACCCGTCTCGCGCAGATATTTCGGCTCGGGGCTTCACATCAAATGAGAAAGGCACGACCATGACACAGGCACCAGAAGCCCCGGTGATCACTCCCAAAGACGAGTTCGTCCACAACACGATTGCCGGCCCCGGCCTGCAAATGCAACGGTTGTTTACGACCGAGGGAATGCATCCGTATGACGAGGTGAATTGGGAACGCCGAGATGTTCTCCAAAATAATTGGCGGACAGGCGAAATTGTATTTGAACAGCGCGGGGTGGAGTACCCAGATTTCTGGAGCGTCAATGCGTCCACAATCGTTACGACAAAATATTTCCGTGGGGCTCTCGGTGCCGAAAATAGAGAGTGTAGTCTAAAGCAACTCATTTATCGGGTAGTGCTCACCTACACCAAGTCGGGTCGCGAGAATGGGTATTTCAGAACTGATCAGGATGCGGAAATCTTCGAGCACGAACTCACACACATGTTGCTACACCAAGTATTCGCGTTCAACTCCCCAGTGTGGTTCAACGTGGGAACGACATCCCCGCAACAAGTGAGTGCCTGTTTCATCCTTAGCGTGGACGACACCATGGATTCGATACTTAATTGGTACCGCGAAGAGGGCATGATTTTCAAAGGTGGGTCAGGAGCGGGACTGAACCTGTCTCGGATCCGTTCCAGCAAGGAGGTGCTGCGCTCATCCGGTGGAACAGCTTCGGGTCCAGTGTCATTTATGCGTGGGGCTGATGCCTCAGCGGAACTATCAAATCAGGTGGGGCGACGCGTAGAGCGGCAAAAATGGTTGTCCTAGATGTGGACCACCCCGATATTGAAGAGTTCATTGAGACCAAGGTGCGCGAAGAAGACAAAATTCGGGTCCTACGCGATGCCGGCTACGACATGGACTTAGGTGGTGCTGATATTTCCAGTGTTCAGTACCAAAATGCCAATAACTCGGTTCGCGTGTCTGACCTATTTATGTCAGCGGTTGAAAATCGGGAGCCATTCGGGCTCACTTCACGAACCGATGGTCAGACAATTGAAACTGTAGATGCGGTTGGGCTTTTCCACAAGATTACTGAGGCAGCTTGGGCGTGTGCTGATCCCGGTATTCAATACGATGACACGATCAATGATTGGCACACCAACCCCGAAACAGGTCGGATTAATGCATCCAATCCATGCTCTGAGTACATGAGTCTTGATAACTCATCGTGCAACTTGGCGAGTCTGAACCTTCTCAAATTCCTCAAAGAAGATGACTCATTTGATGCTGAGCGCTTCTCTCGAGCAGTCGAATATGTCATAACAGCCATGGATATATCAATCTGTTTTGCGGACTTCCCCACGGCGCCAATCGGTGACACGACTCGGCGCTACCGCCAACTCGGAATCGGCTACGCAAATCTGGGCGCCCTGCTCATGGCCACAAGTTTGCCTTACGACTCTGAGGCCGGCCGGGCATTCGCGGCGGGAATCACTTCGTTAATGAACGGAACTGCGTACAAACGCAGCGCAGAGTTAGCCGAAATCGTTGGACCTTATGAGGGCTATGCACGCAATGAATATGCGCACAAGCGAGTGATGCGCAAGCATGCTTCCGCCAATGACAACATCAGGCGGTTTAGTAATCTCGACGGCGATGTAACCGCGTTGGCGGTGAAAGTCTGGGAAGAGGCTCTCACGTTAGGTGAGGCACACGGTTGGAGAAATGCACAAGCGAGCGTGTTAGCTCCCACAGGAACAATTGGTTTCATGATGGACTGCGACACAACGGGTGTCGAGCCTGACTTCTCACTGGTCAAATTCAAGAAGCTTGTAGGTGGCGGGTCAATGCAAATTGTGAACCAAACCATTCCACGTGCACTTCGTAAGCTCGGATACGCTGAAGAAACGGTCGAAGCAATTATCGAATTTATTGGCGAAAATGGCCATGTCATCGATGCACCAGGACTCAAGCAAGAGCACTACGCCATTTTTGACACCGCGATGGGCGCGCGCTCAATTGCGCCGATGGGGCACGTTCGCATGATGGCTGCGGTACAACCTTTTATATCGGGCGCAATAAGCAAGACGGTCAATATGCCAGAGGATGCCACCGTTGAAGAGGTTGAAGAAATCTACTTCCAGGGTTGGAAGATGGGTATTAAGGCGCTTGCGATCTACCGGGATAACTGCAAGGTGGGACAACCACTCAGTGATGCGAAGGCAAAGACAACTAACATCGCGGTCGAGAAGGTCGTTGTCGGGGATAACCCGGTTCGTCGCAGGCTCCCGAAGTCGCGACCGAGTCAGACAACTTCTTTCTCCGTTGCTGGGGCTGAGGGCTACATGACTGCGGGGAGTTACGACGATGGTCAACTTGGCGAGGTGTTCCTAAAGCTCGGCAAACAAGGGTCAACCTTGGCTGGGGTAATGGACGCTTTCTCCATTGCGATTAGCATTGCATTGCAATACGGTGTGCCGCTTGAAGCCTTTGTTAACAAGTTCGTCAACATGCGCTTTGAACCGGCCGGAATGACAGATGATCCAGATATTCGGATCTCGCAGTCCATGATGGACTACATTTTCCGCAGATTGGCACTGGATCATCTCAGTTTCGAACAGCGGGAAGCATTGGGTATCTTTACCGCCGAGGAACGAACGGCCACGGTACACAACAACTATGCGCCCGCACCTGCTCCAGCCATCGACCTTGAGACCAATGATCAAGGGGGAGATTTGGTCGGAGCGCCAGTGGCTCAAGCACCGATTGAAGTGCATTCAAGTGCGGAATTGCTCGAGGCAATCACAGGCACTGCCTCTGATGCGCCCCTGTGCATGACCTGTGGGATCAAGATGCGCCCAGCGGGTAGTTGCTATGTCTGTGAGGGGTGCGGCAGTACCTCTGGCTGCAGCTAGGCAGTACTGACATCAAAGTCACATTTGGTCCCACCCGAGTCCGGGTGGGGCCAAATTATTTGTCCGCTGGTGCCGAAAATCCCACCACGCTGTTGTGTGTGCCGTAGGCTGGTAGCGGATTAGTCAACTGCCTGAGGAGCTCAGTTATGCGCAAAAGCATTGTCACAGCCGGACTTGTAGGACTTAGTGCGTCTCTCTTGCTCGCAGGGTGCTCCAGTAGCGCCGAATCTGAGGTCACCCCGACGGTTACGCCCGCGCCCTCGAAAACCACAGTAGTAGTTGCTGTTTTGGCTCAGGATGCCTGCGACGACTATTTTGCACTCGATCTAGTGCGTTCACGGATCAATGGTGACACGGGAGAGCTCACCAAGAAACAGAAGAAGGCCCTTCTTCGTGAAATACAGTCCGATACAGATCTCATGGTTGTTTCTATTGATTCAGCGGTAATCGGGGGCGAACTTCCCGCAAAGGCTTTGGCAAATGCCGAACGAATTCAGAACAATGTGAATGCGGCAAATCCGAAAAAGGGGACTGACGGGATCAAGAAAAAGTCCCTTAAGCGGATAAATACGTCGGCCGAGCGAATTGAGCGTTATTGCGTGGCAGCAGGAAATGACCTGCCAATTGACAACATAAATGCACGGAGTTAATCCACGCAATTGCGTGGCGTGATTGGTCTACGGACTCTGGCTGGGTATGAACGGGTGAGTGGGCGGATAGGAATGTTCGGGGTCACGGCCGGTGAGGTATTTCGCCACCCCGTAGACCGCGCCCGCGATCGGCACCGCGATGAGAGCCCCGACGATTCCCAAGGCGATGCTGCCCGCGGCAATCGCTAATATAATCGCAAGTGGGTGCAAGTTCACCGCTTTGCCCATGACCAATGGCTGTAACACATCCCCATCAAAGGATCCAACGATCACGGTCAAGATCACTACTAGGAGCGCGATAAGTGGGCCACGTTCGGCGAGAGCGACCACCGCCGCGAAAAATGTGGCGATTGGTGCACCGATCACAGGAATAAATGCTCCGAGGAAGACGACGGCTGCAAGTGCGGGAGCCAGTGGCACTTGAAGGATAAGCAAACCAATAAAGACCAAGACCGCATCGGCGAAGGCAATAACGACAATCCCACGGGTATAGCCGGAAATAGAGCCCCATGCGATCCGTCCGGACACGTTTACTGACTCTGCAACTTCTTTTGGTAGCCAAGACACGAACCAGTCCCAGATTCGATTAGGGGTGAGCAGGAAAAAGATTACTCCGAAAAGGAAGACCGAGCCTGCGATCACCAAGGTTCCAATCGAGCTAAGGGAGTCAAGCAAGCCCACCGCGATGCCCTTCGCTGCGGTTTCACCCCACGATTGAGCCTGGCTGAGCAAGTTGCTTAGGCTCTCATCACTGAGGTTGAGTGGGCCATTCTGTAGCCACTTTTCGATCTCATTGAGCCCCGCGGTCAGGCTCTCCAATAGTTTGGGACCTTCATCCACCGAGGATCTAATCACTATAAAGAGAATGCCGAGGATGAATGACCCAATAAGGAGTAGGGCTAACAGCATCGAAAGCACTTTGGGCAGAAGCCTGTGAAAAAGATTCATCACTGGCTGGGTCCACGCGGCGACCAACATTGCGAAAAACAGTGCAAACACGACCGGAAAAATCGCGTTAAGTGCTAGGACAAATACGCCGAACCCCGCGAGCAGCACCAGGATTCGCCACGTGAAACCTGAGGCCTTCTTGAGCGTGTCGGGGACACCATCTGAAATTTGAGGTTGGTCACGAGTGGTCATTGCTAGCTCTCTTTAGTCGATCCGAACGTGTCCGTGTGGTGTTTCAAATGTAACAGCGTTCACGCCGAATCCATCAGTTTCAGTGTCATGTACCCACCTGATCAAATCTGTGAGTGGAGCCAGTTCGGTAGCCATGGGTCCTAGATCTTGGGAGGGGCAATTAATTTCCATGCTGAGCACCTTGATGCCGGTAGCTTCACCACCAAATGCGGGATGGTGTTCTTGTGGGCTCTCCCATTGCACGAAGAACGGGGATTGTGGGTGCTCAATCGTGTCCAGAACCCCAATTTGGCGCCAATGCAAGTCCACACCATCAGGTCGAATGCGGTGCCCCTCGGCGGCTTTTCTCCCCAGCTCTTGCTCTACCGGTGAAAGGTCCGTTGTCGACACAACCCAGGACATCCAGCCGCCACCTGCTTGGGCTCTTTGCGCCACTGCTCGACCGAATGGGGCTTTCTGCGCCGAGGGGTGGTCCAAGGCGCTGACGACCTCAATGTACACGCCGTGCGCAAGTGGAAGAATAAAGTTTCTGGTACCAAACGAGGGGTGTCGCCCACCGTCAATGAATGTGTTCCCCAGATCAACGCCGATTCGTTGGACAACGTCAGCGAGTTCATTGCTGTGACAGGCGTAGGAAATATGATCAAGACGCATGGCGTCATCCTGCCGAATGCCCGAAGGAGTTCTTGCGCCACCCCCAAGTGACACAGATAGGGCATTGGTTGTGCCAGAGTAGTCCCGTGGAATCCCAACATGTAGCTCCCGGGGAATCGATGAGCCTTGGTGGACTTGACAGGAAGAAATCAATAATTCTTGGCGCGGTCGGTCTCGCATTTATTGTGATTATTTTCTGGAAAGTGATTCCCCAAATTGGTAGTTACTCTGAGGCTGCCACCGCGCTGGAAACAATGAACACTTCCGCCCTTGTGTTGATAGTGGGATGCGTGTTGGTGTATTTGATCACGTACGGATTCCCATTCAAGGCTGCAACGCCAGGGTTGACATACTGGCGATCACAACAACTTAACCAAGCTGCATTTGCCATTAGCAATGGTGTTCCGGGCGGTGGAGCCGTCGGACTTGCAGTGCAGTTCGGGATGCTGAGCACCTTTGGGGTGCCCGCAACAGGCGCTACCGCCGCGATCACGGCTGTGGGTATGTGGAGCACATTTGTTACGTTGTTGTTCCCGGTGTGCGGTGTGGTCACCGTTACCTTGTTCGGCGTTAGTGGGGATAGCCATGCGGCAACTGGGTTCCTCGGTCTGGCGATCTTGGTGGCCCTAGTTGTGACCTTTGTGCTAATCATGCGTTCGCCGGCACTCGCTACCAAAGTAGGTGAACTTTCCAACCGATTAATTGGGCCTTTACGTAACCGCATCAAGGCGATTAAGGATCTAGATCTTGCAGCCCCAATCATCAAGTTTCGGGTGGACATGTATGCATTACTCAAACGGCGATGGGCGGCATTGACAGCGGCTCAAATCGCCGTGTCATTCACGCAATTCCTGATCCTCTATGTAGCCTTAAGAGGTATTGAAGGTTGGGACAGCGTGGGCACTTCGTTTGCAGCTGCATTCGCTGCCTTCGCGATTAGTCAACTAGGTCTCATGATCCCAATTACCCCGGGTGGGCTGGGCACAGTTGATGCAGCGATGATCGCTTTGCTGGTGGGATTTGGTACCTCCGTAGGAGTCGCCACAGCCGCGGCACTCGTCTGGCGGGCTGCTAGCTTCATTCCACAGATTCTGATCGGTGTGATTGCGCTAGTGGCGTGGTACCGAAAGGCCGGCCAGGCGTTAGCCAAGCCCCCCCTTACTAGTTCTACTCATTCTGCTGATTCGGGTGAGCCAGGGGCACAGAAGTAGAGTGGCGACACCCCCGATGCAGCGTCCTGCTGCTCCCTTTACATGGTCATCCACTACTGTTGGGTCAACCCGGTCGTCGCGGGAGGGGAAGCCTTCGGCGGCCGGGTCTTTTTATTTAGTTCATCGAAAATATTTATGAACGGGTAGTTGTCGAAATGATTCACACGCAAGCCAAGGAATGGAAATCATTTGTCGCTGTTGGCGACAGCTTCACAGAAGGTGTGGCCGATCAAGGGATCAACAATGCTTATTACGGTTGGGCAGATCGTTTGGCTTCACAACTCGCGGATACCTACTGCACCACACAGGAGCCGCTGAAATACGCGAACCTGGCAATCCGGGGTCGGCAACTGACCCAGATGCTCGCCGAGCAGATTCCTCGGGCCATTGAGTTGACACCAGAGCTGGTTTCATTCGCCGGTGGGGTAAATGATGCGATGCGTGGGTCATTTGATCTGGATGCGAAGGCAACACAAATTGAGCGTGCGGTGCGTGATCTTCGATCAGGTGGCAAAGACGTATTGCTTTTCGCATTTGGCGACCCGGGCCGCACTTCCAAAGTGATGGGGCTAATTGGGGATCGATTCGCCGGTTTAAGGTCTGCAACTGTGGCAATCGCTGAGGAATATGGCTGCTACTTGGCGGATTTTTGGGATGTTGAAATTTTCGACGACCCGCGAATATGGGACGCTGATCGGTTGCACTTGAACCCCAAGGGCCATGCCCTGGTGGCGAGTGCAGCTATGCAAGCGTTGGGCTGGGGCAATTCGGATTGGATGCTCAGCGTGGGCGAGACGCCCACCCCGACGGTGTCGACGCGGATGCTGGGGCATGCGTCATGGGCGAAAAATCACGGATGGCCCTGGATGAGTCGGCGGATCCGACGTGTGTCATCCGGTGATGGCGTTTCGGCAAAATATTGGGATTACATCGAGCTTTCACCTCGCGGGTAATAGCTGCGAAGGCCGGTTACTGCACAGCATGGAAAACTGTGCCAACTCATCCACAAAAGCGTGTGTGTGGTTGCCGAGGTGTGTTGCCGGCACGAGATTTATCTCATGGACCAAGCCACACATGCACATAGCCGAAGAATTCAAATTGCACGGGAAACCCTGGTCGATCTTGTGAAGTCATTTGGCTTCTATCCGGCGGATAGTGTCATCATCAATTGGATGAAAGCAGCTGAATCGGTTCTCGCCCAAAGGGTAGATGTGGAGGTGTTCCTTGAACCCACGGATTTGAGCAAATCCGATCTGGAACTCTTCATCGAACCCGGTCGGATTTACCAGGCAGAACAAGCGAGGGTCCTCACCTGCCTCACCTACATGGACGAACGAATCTATTCGGGTATAGACGCGGTTCAAGAGGCGCTAGCGAAGTACGAAATTGAGGTAAAGGACGTTTTCGTGTTCGCCGGTGATCGCGTATTTTCGCGCGAGTGTGATGAAGGCTGTGAACCCCACCTGATGCACGTGGAGAAAAAGATTAGTCGAGTGTCTCGGGAAAGCCAGTGCGACAGTGATTCGTCCGTGTTCATTGACGCGCAGGCGTTTCCGGTCGTACCAAGTGTGGAAGATCTATCGCCTTGGCGGACCACCGAGAGCGCCTTCGTTCAGCACCTGTTGGGCCAATGGTGCGCCAACACGGCCACAGTTGACATTGCCCGCATGGTCGTGGCGTTAGAGGACATTAGGGTCCGGGATTCAATTTTGTGGGATTTAGCTAATGGGGCGTACGAGCCAGTGTCCGTAGCCGAGTCAATGAGCAAATTACTCCCTCGACTAGATGCAAATCATGGCGCCGCAATAGCCACGACGGCAGCAATTTGTTGGTGGCTTCACGGCAATGGCGCGATGGCAAACATCTGCATCGCGCGCGCATTATCTGACTCGCCTCATTATTCATTGGCACAGATGATTCGTTCGGTATTAGATTACGCACTCCCGCCAGAATTTTGGCTCGCGAGCGTCAACGGGCTCACCCGTCACGAGTGCTTAACCGGTGTCGACGTGACAAGCTAGCCGGAATATGGGTATAGTTTCACTAGGTCAAGAGTCCAGCGTTAAGCCCCGGCTAGCTAGACGGCAACCCTCCAACCGCGGTGGGGTGCTCCCGGTGGAGACCTGGCCACGAGTGTTGTGGCAAGCGCGGGCCTTGCAAAAGGCAGGGCCCCAGAGAGATTGAGGGCTGCCATGTGTTGTTTACCTTGTTGTTGTTGAAGCACCTCCACTTGAGTGAGGACTTGTGTTCTCTGCGCAGGCACAGGTGGAAAAGGTGCATTTATGCGTCCGACTAACAATCCACACACACAATTTTAGGGAGAAAAAAATGAGCGATCAATGGAGTTTTGATACTAAGCAAATACATGCGGGACAAAGTCCTGATGAAGCTACGGGTGCTCGTGCACTACCCATCTATCAGACGACGTCATATGTATTTAGGGACACTGAGCATGCGGCTAACCTTTTTGCACTAAAGGAATTAGGCAATATTTATACCCGAATCATGAACCCCACACAGGCCGCGGTCGAGGATCGCATTGCGGCCCTTGAAGGTGGCGTGGGTGCGTTGTTGGTGTCTAGTGGGCAGGCTGCTGAGACATTGGCGATTCTTAATATTGCTGAAGCCGGTGACCACATTGTCTCCAGCGCGAGCTTATACGGAGGCACTTACAATCTATTTCATTACACGCTTCCCAAGCTGGGAATCGAAGTGTCATTCGTTGAAAATGCAGATGACTTGGAATCATGGAAAGCAGCAATTCGACCGAATACCAAGGCGTTTTATGGGGAAACACTGGCTAATCCGAGAAATGATGTCCTCGACATTTCTGGGGTTGCATCGGTGGCGCACGAGTTTGGCGTTCCACTTATTGTTGACAATACGGTTGCAACTCCGTATCTGATTACCCCCATTGATTTCGGTGCCGACGTGGTCGTGCATTCTGCCACGAAATATTTGGGTGGGCACGGAACGGCAGTGGCTGGTGTCATCGTCGACGCTGGTAAATTCGATTACGCCAAGTACCCCGAACGTTTCCCCAATTACAACCAGCCGGATCCGAGTTACCACGGTTTGGTGTATGCCCGAGACCTAGGCGTTGATGGGGCATTCGGAGTGAACCTTTCCTTCATCCTCAAAGCGCGGGTTCAGTTGCTACGTGATCTGGGATCCGCAGTGTCACCATTTAACGCGTTCTTGATTGCGCAGGGAATTGAAACTCTCTCATTGCGAGTGCAGCGACACACTGAGAGTGCGCTCAGTGTTGCCCAGTGGCTCCAGGCACGCCCAGAAGTAGTGTCTGTTAACTACGCTGGTTTGCCAACCAGTCCGTGGTACACCAATGGTCAGAAATATGCGCCAAAGGGCACAGGTGGGGTTCTCAGTTTTGAAATCGCTGGCGGGGTCGAGGCAGGTAAAAAGTTTGTCGAGGGTCTGGAATTACATAGTCACGTTGCCAATATTGGTGATGTCCGCAGCCTGGTGATCCATCCTGCATCCACCACTCACTCGCAGTTGAGCGAAGAGGAACAGCTTTCTGGTGGAGTAACACCGGGATTGGTGCGACTCGCGGTGGGACTGGAAGGCTTGTCCGACATTCTGGCTGATTTGGAACTTGGATTTGCGGCGGCCCAAAAGTAGATGCCTACGCAATACGGGGCTCTGACTTATGAAGGAATCCCTCCCGCCAGCGGATCGTGGCGGGAGGGATTTCCCGTGGGGGAAAGGCTCTTTTTCGAGTGTGGACCATTCACTACTGATTCTGGATTCGAATTCGAGCAGATCAGAGTTGCATACCAAACTTGGGGCGAGTTAAATCCCGAGGGGAGTAATGCGATCTACATTGCACATGCATTGACGGGCGACTCACATGCGACTGGAGAAGCCGGACCTGGGCACAAAACTGGTGGTTGGTGGAGCTCGCTGGTGGGGCCGGGTGCGCCGATTGATACGGACACCTACTTCGTCGTGTGTGCCAACGTCCTGGGCGGGTGCCAGGGCACAACCGGACCGTCCAGTCTTGCTCCCGATTCGAAAGCGTGGGGATCTCGTTTCCCCGTCATAACGATTGCCGACATGGTGTGGGTTGAGTACCAACTTATGCAATTTCTCGGAATTGAGTCCTATGCGCTGATGCTGGGCCCGTCACTAGGCGGAATGCGGGTCTTGGAATGGATGGTTCGGCACCCAAAAGCAGTTCGAGGCGGTCTTGTTCTTGGTTCGACCGCGGCGGTCAGCGCCGATGAAATCGGAATACATGCGGTTCAGCTCGCGGCAATCGAGTTGGACCCACATTTTCAGGGCGGTGATTACTACGACTCAGACGTTGGGCCCGTTGCCGGCATGGGTTTAGCTCGTCGAATGGCCCACTTAACTTACCGCAGCGAAAACGAACTCGACACTCGTTTCGGTCGCAGTGCGCAAGGGGAAGAGTCGCCAATAAATGGCGGGCGCTTCGCGGTCGAATCGTATTTGGACCACCATGCGAACAAGCTGGCGCGGCGCTTTGATGCCAACACCTATGTCGCTCTCACGCGAGCCATGAGCCTATTTGACTTAGGCGAGGGACGAGGAGGAGTGGAGCGTTCGCTGGGAACAATTACTGCGCCACTGACCGTGGTGGGAATTGATTCTGATCGACTATTCCCGCTTCGACTGCAACAAGAGATTGTGGACTTAACGCCAGGGGCGGATCAATTGCACGTGCTCGAGTCCGTAGTTGGCCATGATGGTTTCTTAGTTGAAGAGGAACAGGTCGCTCGATTCGTTCAGCATGCGCTTAGCCGGGTTGAAAACCCGGCACCGGCAGTTGAAAAAATGGTTTTCCACAGTTAACAACCCCACCTTGATTTGGATCCCACCGCAGCTGAGAATCAAGGGGTGAGTAAAAATCGCTATCTGGCGTTTACGCTGATTATTAGCATGGCTGCACTTCTCTGTGCATCTTTTGGCGTCAACGCTCCCACGGGCTACGCAAACCCTGAGGTGGTGGCAGATCAAGAACAGGTGCGATACCAGGGAAACGGTGGACTAATTCTTCCCACGACCGTAGACACCAGCACTCGCAACGAGATGATGCGATGCCGCGGGTGCGGCTGGAAGCTCACAGCGGCCTGCGTGCCCGGGCCCAATCATTACTGTGACGCAGTAATCAGGGGGTGCATGGGACTAATTGACCACGTTCGGGTGTGGTTTAGACCCGAGGGTGGGGATTGGCGGGAGGTCGATCGGATTTGCCTGACCCATTACGAGGTAAGTACTGTCACGGGCATTGAAAAACGGATCGCGGAGCATTTCATTCGATACGTCCCCGAGCAAGCGGCTCGCTGTTGGCCCGCTCGCGGAGCCGTCACGCGCCTCCCATTACTGTGCGAATCAGGCCAACCCGCCAGTCACGTACGTTGGAGCGTCCCTATCTCGGGCTTTACCGTTGCGATAACGGCGACTCCCTCCTGGCGCTGGGATTTCGTCGGACGAGTCTTGTACACAGGCCAAAGCGGTGGCCCTCATCCCAACAGGGCCATCTCGCATGTATTCGTCACGGCGGGACGTAAGAATATTGAGGTCACGACTAGGTGGGCGGCCGAATTCACCGTCGACGGCCTGCAACCGGTTGCCATCGAGCGTGATCTACTGCAGCGAACGACCTTAGGAGTGACCATCGGTCAGGCTAAGGCTCGTTTGCGATGCCCCGGCGCAGACCGATGTTGACCGGCGTGCCAAGATAGAGTGCCCGGACAAGCCAATTGGCTTGACTCGGGCACTTGTTATGGGTTATCGGCGAAAGGGCACCCACTCTCACATGGCAACTGCAGCGAAAAAGACAACGACCACTAAGAAAACCGCGTCCAAGCCCACGGTGTCGAAAAAGACAACGACCACTAAGAAAACCGCGTCCAAGCCCACGGTGACAAAAAAGGCTGTGTCGAAAAAGGCTGTGTCGAAAAAGGTTGTGACAAAAAAGGCTGTGTCCAAGCCCGTCAAGAAGGCCTCGGCAGCAAAGAAGGCGGCGGTGAAGCCCCCGGTTGCCAAGAAGTCAACCCCGATCAAAAAAAGCTCGCCGGTCAAGAAGGCTGCCGCTAAATCGCCGGTCAAGCCAGTTAAGCCGGTTAAATCTGCAAAGGCTGGTTCACAGTCTGACAAGGATGCGCTCGTTGAGGTTATTGCCACCGAGCAGGGAGTAGTTGAAGTGACCCCGGCAGGGGAGCCAGATCTCAAAGTGGCGGCTGAGCTGGAAAAGGCTTTGGAGTCTGACCTAGAAAAGGATTTGGCTGGAGTCGCCAAAGAAGAGCCGGCGGCTGCAACTGAAGAGTCCGGACGTTTCGTGATTTCACACGTGGATGAAACCGACGAGCCCGTACAAACTGTCACCGTGGCCGGCGCAACCGCCGACCCGGTTAAGGATTACCTCAAGCAAATTGGCAAGGTTCCTCTGCTCAATGCGGAAATGGAAGTTGACCTCGCCAAGCGAATTGAGGCGGGACTTTTCGCTGAAGAGATGCTCAACGAGGGCGCCAAGATGGCCAAAAAATCCCGTCTTGACATGGAATGGGTCGCAACAGATGGTCGCAGGGCTAAGAACCACTTGCTCGAAGCGAACCTGCGCCTTGTGGTCTCACTTGCAAAACGCTACACAGGGCGAGGAATGCTGTTCCTCGATCTAATTCAAGAAGGCAACTTGGGTTTGATCCGTGCGGTTGAAAAATTTGACTACACGAAGGGCTACAAGTTTTCCACCTACGCAACCTGGTGGATTCGTCAGGCGATCACGCGAGCAATGGCTGACCAAGCCCGAACTATCCGAATCCCAGTGCACATGGTTGAAGTAATCAACAAGCTAGCGCGGGTTCAACGTCAAATGTTGCAGGACCTAGGTCGGGAACCAACCCCCGAAGAACTTGCCATGGAACTGGACATGACACCTGAGAAGGTTGTTGAAGTTCAAAAGTATGGTCGCGAGCCAATCTCTCTGCATACGCCGTTAGGTGAAGAGGGCGACAGCGAGTTCGGGGACCTGATTGAGGATTCAGAGGCAATCGTGCCCAGCGACGCTGTGTCGTTCACCCTTTTGCAAGAGCAACTCGAGTCAGTTCTTGACACCCTCTCGGACCGCGAGGCAGGGGTGGTGCGGATGCGTTTCGGACTCACAGATGGGCAACCGAAAACTCTCGATGAAATCGGTAAAGTGTACGGAGTCACGCGTGAGCGAATAAGGCAAATAGAAAGTAAGACGATGTCCAAGCTCCGTCATCCAAGTCGCTCGCAAGTACTGCGAGACTACTTAGACTAGGTCCCTGAAGGGATGTCGCTACTAATTGAATGAGGCTGCTAAGGGCGTTCGTTAAGGCGATGCAACTCGTCAATGACGTTGACGAGCTTGGGTCGCAGGGCGGCCTCGTGGTTACCCCAGTGATGGCCGCAAAACAATAGAGCGGATCCACCCGGAAGTTCGGCTAGTATGTAAGCTTGAGCCCCACATCGGTCACATCGATCGGTGTTCGACAAAACCGGAGATTCAAGTGTCGGGGTGCTGGTATCTGACATGACTCAATCTAAGCATGGAATTGGGTCAGCACACACTCAGACTCGCTTAGGTTCGCCAATAGCGAAGTAACTTGGCGGTGGGCGTGAGCGTGATTCATTCCCACGTTCTCGGCGTGCCGCAGACTAGATTAGGCCAGTGGCTAAAGTGAAATCACAAAGTGCGGCACCACAGGATTACACGGCAAAGAATCTGGCGGTCCTCGAGGGGCTCGAAGCAGTACGCAAACGCCCTGGGATGTATATCGGTTCCAATGATTCCCGAGGTCTGATGCACTGTTTGTGGGAAATCGTGGATAACGGCGTTGATGAGGCGTTGGCGGGGTTTTGCACCGAAATCTCGGTGACCTTGCTCGCTGACGGATCAGCAGAGGTCCGCGATAATGGGCGAGGAATACCCATTGACATCGAAAAACGGACAAAACTTACGGGTGTCGAGGTCGTCATGACCAAGCTTCACGCAGGTGGAAAATTTGGTGGCGGGTCCTATGCTGCATCAGGCGGGCTGCACGGCGTTGGTGCCTCTGTGGTGAATGCACTGTCGTCGAGACTCGATGTGTCGGTTCTTCGAAGCGGAAAAGTGCACTCAATGTCTTTTCGTCGTGGAGTGCCGGGGAATTTTGACACCGAAGGCCCGATGAGCGCCTTCTCAAAAAAGAGTGGACTCAATGTCACTGGGAAAACACCACGAACTCACACGGGAACGATTGTGCGGTGGTGGGCAGACCACGAAGTGTTCACAAAAGACGCAGAATACGACCGAGAAGCACTGCGTGAGCGCGCGTTACAAAGTTCGTTCTTGGTTCCAGGTCTTGTTCTTCGCTTAGTCGATCAACGTGATCCCACTGATCTGTGGGAGGAAACATTCCAACACAAAGGGGGAATCTCCGAATACGCCACTCACCTCAATGACGGTCAGGTCATTGGAAGTGTGATTCGACTTTTTGGTTCGGGCCATTTCGCGGAAACAGTTCCGGTGCTCGACGACCAGGGACACATGACAAGCCAAGAGGTACAAAGGGAGCTCGCCGTTGATATTGCGTTGCAGTGGAATACCGGCTACGAATCGATCCTTCGCTCCTTTGTCAACGTAATTGCGACTCCGCAGGGTGGAACCCACGTCGTGGGCCTGGAGCGCGCTCTCACAAAGGTGTTAAATGAGTACCTCAAAAATGCGAAGATCCTCAAAAGCAGTGAGGACAGTGTTACCAAAGAAGATCTGAGTGAAGGCCTCACCGCGGTAGTTGCAATCCGCCTCGCTGAACCACAATTTGAGGGGCAAACAAAAGAAGTCCTCGGAACACCTGCCGCAACTCGAATAGTGTCCGCCGTAGTTGCTAAAGAAATGGCAAAATGGTTGAAAACGCCACCGAGGGGGGAGAAGGCAGCAGCGCGAATGATTGCCGAGAAGGTGGCCAATGCAATGCGGGCGAGGATCGCTGCGCGGAGTCACCGCGACACCCAACGGCGTAAAACTGCGCTGGAATCTTCGTCCATGCCTGCGAAACTTGTCGACTGTCGCAGCACCGACGTGGGAGAATCCGAGTTATTTATTGTCGAGGGTGACAGCGCATTGGGCACAGCCAAGTCGGCAAGAAACTCCAAGCATCAAGCGCTTCTGCCCATAAGGGGCAAAATCCTTAATGTTCAGAAGTCGTCGCTGTCTGACATGCTCAAGAATGCCGAGTGCGCCTCAATTATTCAAGTCATCGGTGCCGGCTCCGGTCGGTCTTTTGAGTTGGATCAAGCGCGTTACGGGAAAATCATCTTGATGTCGGACGCCGACGTTGATGGTGCGCACATTCGCTGCCTGCTCCTTACCTTGATTAACCGATATATGCGTCCCCTTCTGGAAGATGGGCGAGTATTCGCCGCTGTTCCTCCTTTGCATCGAATTGAAGTGATCAACGCTGGTAGCAAAGCCAACGAAGTGATCTATACTTATTCGGATCAAGAAATGAAAACGGTCATTGCTGATTCACATAAAAAAGGGAAACGGGTTAAGGATCCTGTGCAGAGGTACAAGGGTTTGGGCGAGATGGATTCACATCAATTGCGGGAAACCACAATGGATGCGGGGCGCCGTACGCTTCGACGCATGACTGTCTCTGACGCAGAAGGCGCGTCTGATGTTTTTGACTTACTCATGGGATCCGAGGTAGCGCCTCGCAAGGAGTTCATTGTTTCCGGTGCACAGAATCTTGATCGCGAAAGGATCGACGCATGAGTGAGCATATTGCCGACTTCGCATCAAGTTTTGAAGATATTTTGGATGCCAACGAACGCTATGCGTCTTCATTTAGCCAAGCTCACCTCACCGGAGTAGCGCGAAAGGGTCTCGCGGTTGTCACCTGCATGGATTCGCGCATCGACCCACTTTCTCTTCTGGGGATGCAAGCTGGCGACGTGAAAATTTTGCGAAATGCTGGCGCTCGCGTAACCGAAGACGTATTGCGAACTCTAGTGTTGGCCAGTCACCTTCTGGGTGTGAATCGAGTGCTCGTCATGCCGCACACTGACTGTCGAATGGCTTCAGCGGATGAAGAACAAGTGCACGCTGCAATTTTCAAGGCCTCTGGAATAGATTCACGCAGCATTGAAATTCGGACGGTCTCAGATCAGCATGCGGCCTTAGTGCAGGACGTGACCCGGATCCGCGCCTATCCCTTGTTGTCCAAGGAATTGGTCGTCGGAGGAGCCATTTTCGATGTCCACACGGGTCACTTGATTGTCCAAGATGTGTAGGTTCGAAACAGGGGCGAGAAACTCGTGAGGGTAGCCGTCATCGGCGCAGGTCCATCGGGAATCTATGCCGCAGAACACTTGGCAACCCAGTATCAGGTGGAAGTCGATGTCTTTGATGCACTACCTGTGCCATTTGGTCTCGTTCGCTACGGAGTGGCTCCAGACCATTTCTCGATCCGTTCTGTGCGCGAAAAACTCGCTCAAACATTTGATAACCCACTGGTTCGTTTTCGTGGAAATGTGCGTATTGGTCGTGATCTCATGCCCTCGGAGTTGCAAAATCACTACGACGCTATCGTCTACACCTACGGGGCATCTTTGGATCGGGAACTGGGAATCCCAGGGGAAAATCATCCGATGAGCATCGCGGCGACGGCATTTGTTCGCTGGTACACGGGTCACCCGGACGCAATTGATTTTTCGGATCACTTGTCCAAAGCAACAGACGTTGCCGTGATTGGACTCGGCAATGTAGCGGTTGACGTTGCTCGGATTCTGAGTAAATCGGCTGCGGAACTCGAGCAAACGGATATTCCCCAATATGTGCTCGATGCGCTCTCACACAGCACCGTTCGCCGGGTACACATTGTGGGTCGACGTGGACCGGCTAATGCCACTTTCACGACAAAAGAACTAAAGGAACTGGGCGAGATCCCCGGAGTGGACGTGGCGTTAGATCCGGCAGACCTACCGGATGATTTCGCACACGCGAGCGCAGGGAACAAGGTGGTTGCGCGCAATCTTGACGTCATGGCTCAATGGTCGCAACGGGAGGCAATCGCGGATCGAAATATTGAATTTCACTTTTATTGCGCACCACGCAACATGGATTTGGACAATGGCGTTCTCATAGTTGATACAATGAAGATTGATGCGCAAGGGCTGCTCATACCTACAGGTGGGAGCAAGGAGATTGCGGCCGAGTTAGTGATACGCAGTATCGGGTACCGCGGTGAGGGTCTACCGGGTGTCCCATTTAATGAAGACACCAACGTAATTCCCAGTGTTGATGGAGCGGTTATCGGACTCGAGAATTGTTATGTCGCAGGCTGGATCAGGCGCGGTCCGTCAGGAATTATTGGCACCAATAAAAAAGATGCGGTCGCCAGCGTCAATACCCTTTTCCAGGATCGTGAAAACACACAGGCTTCCAGTTCTGCACAAATTGATGAGCTACTCCAGCATCGTCAGATCGATGTTATTGATTTTGAAGGTTGGAAGCGAATCGATGCCCGAGAAAAGGAATTGGGCGGCACTCGCAATCGAGATCGAACCACGATCCATAGCCGTCAAGATTTGATTGATATTGGATTGGGGCGTTAACCATCTCATTCTGACCACTTAATCCCGCATCCTAGTGAGGGAGCACCACCGGTGAAGGTCGTCCCTTGGGCCGCACATTCAACAGCCGCTCTTAAGTACTCTCCCGTAATCACGGTGTCACTGTTTGGTCGTGATGAATCAAATGCGCCTCGATAGATCAAGGTGGAGTCGGGCGCGAAGACAAAGAAATCCGGTGTGCAGACTGCCCCGAATTGATGGGCCACATTCTGGTCTGAGTCAATCAAATATGGAAAATTCCATTGGGCGCGGTGCCGTTGGTCGAGCAACCCAGCAATGCCATCCTCTGGGTAATTATTGGTGTCATTGCTACAGATTGCGATCCATGAAACCGAAGAAAGCTCATGGGCGAGTCGTCCTACTTCTTGCTCGATCCACTGAACGTAGGGGCAATGATTGCAACTGAAAAATACAACACTGATGGCACCGTCACTGAGTTGCGCGAGTGATTGGGTAACCCCCTGTAGATCAGGAAGACTTACCGCTGGGGCATACGAAATTTCGTTGTGAGCTGACTGGACTGGCATCTAATTCCTCCCGATAATCGTAAATTCGGCGATCTGCTTTCGCTCGGCACCACATGAAGCAATCTGCTGCGCCACCGTCTGCTCAACCAGGAAAGTTACGGTTGAATCACCGACTCCCACCGTGAACTCACTCACGCTACCCATGACAGCAGAGGAGCGAAATTCAGCCGCGACTGGCCATAAGTGCGCCTGAATTACCTGCTGCGCTGGGGAGAGAGAGGTGCTTCCGCGGACGTATCGCGAGTCAACGGCCTGGTCGGAGAGAAGCTGTAGTACCGCAGATGGGTCTAGGCGTCCAAGAGCCAAATTTTGTGGGAGCATCATCCCGGTTGGCGCGAATCGATGACCACCGAGATGACTGCATTCCAGGATTCTCGCAAATTGTTCGGAGGAGAGCGAGTCTGCGCACTCGGAGATTAGGTTTCGACCAAAAGTTGCACAGCATTGATCGCGCTTGCCGTTCGTGCAAATGAGCAGCATTTGCTCACAGACGAGGGTGTCTTCCAATACTGGCAATCCGTTGGCATTGAGGGTTCCTTGCCGCAGTTGGTTCCCACCGTCAGAGAACCAATAGGTGGCCTTGGGAAATACAGGTGCACGCTGTGGCGTGCGCGCCAGGAGGATCTTGCAATCATGTTCTTGGGCCCAGACCTGCAATTCCGGGGGAGCAAGCGTCTCAACCGGCCGATCACCCCAAGCTCCTTGATGTAGCAGGATGAGCCAAGTGGTCGCGGTGGGCGCAGTTCCTGCCAGTGCGGAAGGTGCGTTGATGACACTGCAGGGCAAGGAGGCTGGCATGAATCAAGACCCTAAACGGATCACAATCGGCCCACCCAGCGCATCGATCGGGTGGGTAAGTGGGGTGCCGGTTCCGTCTCGTTTGCCGTCAGATTCGGGAAGGTAAGCGGGTGTTCCACTCGAAGTTGCGGCTCTTGCCGGAGTGGGGCCGCACCACGCCCGCGAAAGAGTGTCCTCACCCGACCGGAATTTGTGTGACCGAACACCCGCCGTTGCGCGCCCCTTGCCCGGATATTCGCTGAAATCGGAGATCTTGCCGTTTCCCGCCTCGGTTCCTGGAAGTGCTTGACTAGAACCGGACACCGTGACGACAATGTTTTCTCCAGCCGGCTCAACAACCCCGAAAAAAATAACCGCCGAGTCGGTGGACTTGATTCCGGTAACTCCGCTGGCCGAGCGCCCTTGCACCCGTACGGCTGAAGCTGGAAAATGCAATAATTGCCCGGCGGCTGTAATAAACACTAATTCCGATCGGCCGGCATGGTGCTCATCCAAGGCAACCGCGGCGACTACGGCGTCCCCCGGGTCAAGACTGATGACATCCCAGGCAGGGCGACCAATGGGATGCGTCGATGCGAGACGCTTCACCGATCCTTTTCTGGTGCCTAGTACGAAGGGGGATTCGAGGTGGAGAAGCGCCACGGGTGATTCGGTGGACTCAAGTGAGAGAAAGGCGCCAATTGGAGCTCCGCCACTCAGTCCAGGTACACCCAATGTGGGGGGGATTGCAGGGATATCGACAACCGAAATTCGGTGAACGTTGCCATGTGAGGTTAACACGCCAAGTTCACCCCTCGAGGTGCCGCGCGCACTAGAAATCACGACATCGTGGCTGGTTCGTTGACTCGACTCACCAGTGCTCACCGAAGAGGTGCGGGCAATCAAGCCGGTGCTAGAAAGCAAGACGACACAGTCCTCATCCGCGATCTCCAGGGATGCGCTGGCGGCAATGGACGGGGATCCGGTGGACTCGAGTAACAGGGTCTTGCGCGGACTCGAATGCGCCGCACTCACTTCCGCTAATTCTGAGGAGACCAGAGCACGAAGGGCCGACTCGTCTTCTAGGAGCGATTCCAAGGCGGCAATAGTTGATCGAAGTTGGTCTGACTCCGTATCCAACTCAATTTGTGAAAACTTTGTGAGCCGTCGCAATGGCATTTCTAAAATGTAATTCGCTTGTATTTCAGTGAGGTCAAAAATTTCTATAAGACGAGCACGTGCTGCCGAGGTGTCGTCACTGTTGCGGATTACCTGAATAACTTCATCAATGTCAGCAATGGCAATGAGTAGGCCATCGACGAGATGCAGACGGCTTGCCGCAACTTCCTTGCGGTGACGGCTTCGTCGAGTGACCACGTGTATCCGGTGATCAATAAACACCTCAATCAGTTGCTTGAGGCCCATTGTGACGGGCTGTCCATCAACGAGAGCGACCGCATTAATGTTGAACGAGTCTTCCATGGGTGTGAGTTTAAAGAGTTGTTCCAAGACTGCCTCAGGAGAAAAGGCACTCTTACATTCGATCACAAGATTTAGTCCGGAATCCCCATCGGTGAGGTCAACGATGTCAGATATACCCTGCAATTTCTTGGCTATGACCAAGTCTTTAACCCGTTCGATGACGCGCTCTGGTCCGATGTTGGCGGGGAGCTCGGTGACAACGATTCCCCGCTTGCGCGCACTGACCTGTTCAATTTTTGTGCGCGCCCTTACCTTAAATGTGCCCTTACCTGTTTCGTAGGCATCACGAATTCCTGCAAGCCCAATGATTACGCCACCTGTTGCGAAATCGGGACCAGGAATAAAGGTCATGAGCTCATCGAGTGTTGCTTTTGGGTGGTCGAGCAGAAATCTGGTTGCGTTGACTACTTCAGCAAGATTATGGGGCGCCAAGTTGGTTGCCATGCCTACCGCAATTCCACTTGCTCCATTTACTAGCAAGTTCGGAATTGCAGAGGGCAGCACAATGGGTTCGATTTCGCGGCCGTCGTAATTGGGAGCGAAATCGACAACGTCTTCGTCGATTCCAGCAGTCATGTCGATTGCGCTCTGGGCCAGTCGCGCCTCGGTGTAGCGCATTGCGGCCGGGCCGTCATCGATGGACCCGAAATTGCCGTGACCGTCAATCAAAGGAATGCGCAATGAAAAGGATTGCGCCATACGAACCAGCGCATCATAAATTGCAGAATCACCATGGGGGTGCAGCCGACCCATTACTTCACCGACAACGCGTGCGCTCTTCACGTGCCCGCGATCGGGGCGCAATCCCATCTGGTTCATCTGGAACAGAATTCTGCGTTGCACTGGCTTTAAGCCATCACGAGCATCTGGTAGGGCGCGCGAGTAAATAACCGAGTAGGCGTACTCCAAGAATGAGTCACGCATTTCGTCAGCGACATCTGTGTCAATGATCCGTGAATGACCAAGACCAGAGTCTCTTTTCGCAGCCATGTGCTGGTCGGTCTCCTCTCAAGATGAAGCCTCTCCAGCACCGTATCTGCGGTGATTACGGCGGCTTCCACCTGGCTCAATGCCGGCTCCGCAAGACTAGTGCCTGCTGCATAAGAAATCGGTATATCGCTTCCTGCGAGCCCCGGATTGCTGTGGTTGAATACTCTCACGAAGGCCCTGCTTCTGCTAGTGCGCGGGGAAAATCTTTGACGTCATATGTGAATGGCGCGTGCAGAGTGAAGAAATAACGACTATGGCTTGACCACGCTTAAGTAAGACCCTGTTGCTGTGCCAGAATCTGCGACTGCAATTCTCGCCGCGA
>Ga0115564_10000666_pt1 | contig 33850 bp, 22 predicted proteins | sample COGITO_mtgs_1105_7_FD_88680 | JGI IMG/M metagenome (GOLD analysis project Ga0115564, IMG submission 88680) | Pelagic marine microbial communities from North Sea - COGITO_mtgs_110523 | ecosystem: Environmental > Aquatic > Marine > Epipelagic | place: Germany:Helgoland, sampling site Kabeltonne...
ATAGCACCTTCACCAAAATATTCTACAACGGCTCCAGTTCCTCCTTTTGCAGAAACAATTCCTGCGACTTTTAAAATGACATCTTTTGGCGCCGTCCAACCAGAAAGTTTACCAGTTAATTTAACACCTATTAATTTTGGAAATTTAAGTTCCCAAGCCATTCCTGCCATGACATCCACAGCATCTGCTCCACCAACACCAATGGCAATCATTCCCAATCCACCCGCATTTACGGTATGCGAATCGGTTCCAATCATCATTCCACCAGGAAAGGCGTAATTTTCTAAGACTACTTGGTGAATAATACCTGCACCTGGTTTCCAAAATCCTAATCCGTATTTGTTTGAGACTGATTCTAAAAAGTTAAAAACTTCATTGCTCGTGTTTAAAGCACTTTGTAAATCCGTTCCAGCTCCGTTTTTTGCTTGAATTAAATGATCACAGTGTGTAGTAGTTGGCACCGCTACTTTACTTTTACCTGCTTGCATAAATTGCAACAAAGCCATTTGAGCCGTTGCGTCTTGTAAGGCAATTCTGTCCGGAGCAAAATCTACGTAATCTTTTCCACGTTCAAACGCTTTTGAAGAATTGCCATCCCAAAGGTGACTGTAAAGAATTTTTTCTGATAAGGTAAGCGGACGTCCAACAAGTTGACGTGCTTTTTCAATGCGTCCCGGCATTTGGCGGTACACTTCTTTAATAATATTTATATCGAAAGCCATAATCTGAATAATTTTATTTGGTAATAATCGTTCGTAAAAGTACGAATTAAATAAAATTATATTCAATTAAAAAGTGAATAAGAAGTGTTTATTCCTAGAATTTAATTAAAATCAAAATTCTCATTAATAAATTAAACTATTAATGCCTTTTGAGGTTAAAAATCGTAATAAAAATGACGAAAATAGGATTAAAATAAACTTTCAATAATGGACTCTATAGAGATTCCATCGGCTTCTGCCTTGTAATTTTTAATAATTCTATGACGAAGAATGCTAATCGCAACGGCTTGCACATCTTCGATATCAGGAGAAAGTTTCCCATTAATCACCGCATAAGTTTTGGCGGCTAAGATTAGGTTTTGAGAGGCTCTTGGTCCTGCTCCCCAATCAACGTATTGTTTTATTACTGGAATTGCTTCCAAAGAATCTGGACGGGTTTTTCCAACCATTTTAACAGCATATTCAATCACATTGTCTGCGACTGGAATTTTTCGGATGAGTGCTTGAAACTCTAGAATTTCATTCGCAGAAAACACTATCTCAACTTCTGACTGTGCGTTGGCGGTTGTCAACTTGACCACTTGCACCTCTTCCTCAAAACTTGGATAGGTCAGGTTGATTGAGAACATAAAACGATCCAATTGTGCTTCGGGTAATGGATAGGTTCCTTCTTGCTCAATCGGGTTTTGAGTTGCCAATACAAAGTAAGGCGCATCGAGTTTATAATGATGTCCTGCAATGGTAACCGACCGCTCTTGCATGGCTTCTAAAAGTGCAGCTTGCGTTTTTGGTGGTGTCCGGTTGATTTCATCAGCCAGTATGATGTTTGAAAAAATTGGGCCTTTGATGAATTTAAATTGACGATCGTTGTCTAAAATTTCGCTTCCCAAAATATCACTAGGCATAAGGTCTGGAGTAAATTGGATGCGCTTGAAATCCAACCCAAGTGCTTTAGCAATGGTATTGACCATTAATGTTTTTGCCAATCCTGGTACACCTACTAACAAGGAGTGACCACCAGAAAAGATGGAGATTAGAATTTGTTCAATTACGGCATCCTGACCTACAATGACTTTAGAGATTTCTTGTTTTAAAGTCTCGTACTTCTGGAGGTGTTGTTTTAAAGATGCAACATCTGACATGGCTTAATTAATTTTAAACCAGTTACTATTAAAATCACAAGTACGTAACTCACCATTAATTTTAATATAGGTATCCATAATTTTTTCTTCTTGCCACTTCTCTATGGCGCTCAATTGTTTTTCCTGAAGTGCAAGTGCTTTGATTTTTAAGTAATCCTGCGCAAAAGTAGCTTCGTGCTCGTCCACACGTGCAGTAACCGTTAAAATTTTAAACTTCACAGGATGGATGCGATCTTCGTCCTTGAGGACTGGACTGACTTCGTTGTCTTTTAGATTTTGAATTTGAGCATACAACTCAGGATCCATTTTAGTGAGCTCAAAATTGTAATCTTGTGTTTCTGGATTTCGAAGTTGACCTCCGTCAAACTTAGTTTCTTTTTCGTCACTGGCTTCTCTAGCAGCATCTGCAAAAGTGATTTCGCCATCGACGATATTTTGTCTTACTTTCTCAAGTTTTTCTTTAGCTTCTTTAATCGATGTTTGCGTCACTTTTGGTATTAATAAAATATGTCTAACATCATATTCTTGACCTCTAATTTTCTCCAATTGAATGATGTGATATCCAAAATCCGTTTTGAATGGTTTGGACACTTCCCCTTCTTGTAATGAAAATGCGACTTCTCTAAATTCTTTAGCCATTACAGGACGTTTCCTGTTAAGGGTATATTTTCCTCCGGTGCGCTTGGAACCAGGATCTTCTGTATAAAGAACGGCTTTGGTGGTGAAACTTGCGCCATTATCTAAAACATCTGCTCTAAATTCATTCAAACGATTGATAACTTTATCGACTTCTACTTTGGTTGTTTCTGGAATCACTACAATTTGTGCGACACGCATTTCAGTACCAAATTGTGGACGTTCATCTTCAGCAATTTTATTAAAAAACTGACGAACTTCGTCTGGAGTGACTTCAATTTCTTCAACTATAGTTTGTTGCATCATGGAGGCCATTTTACCATTTTTGTTCAACTCAAACATTTCATCTCTGAGTTCTTTTTCAGAAGATTTTTTGTAGTAAGCAATCAGTTTTTCCATGGAGCCTATTTGCTCTGCAAACCCTTCAAGTTGTTGATCAACATACGACTTAACCTCTGCATCATTGACTTCAATACTGTCTTGAATGGCATGGTGAATATAGAGTTTGTCTTCTAAAAGTTTACCAAAAAGCTGGCAACGCGTAATGTCTTCTGTAGAAATACCACCGGCTTCTAGTTGGGTGAATTGCTTGTCGATGTCTGAATCTAAGATGACAAAATCTCCTATGACCGCAGCCACACCGTCAAGTTTGACACGTTGAACAGAGTCCGTGACAGAATCAATGAGGGTTATTTTTGGCGCTTCAACCACAGCAATCTCTTCAATAATTTCTTGTGAAAAAGAAGAAAAGGTTGTCAAAAAACAGAATGCTAACAAGTGAGACTTAATTGTAAATTTCAAATTTTTTATTTTTAATGGCATCATTAACTATATCACTTTTTAGTTGTTTGATGAGTTTTAACTTTCGATTATTAATGACGATTTGTTTCAAAGTTGGAAATACATACTCTATGGGTGCTTGACTTCCACGCTCTAAAACTTCATTAATTTGCATCAAATATAACCCTAAAGAATCTTTGAGCTGTATAAAATTTGGTTTTTTTAACAGTACTTTATTAAATCCTAACTGTAAGGGTTTGATTTTAGAAATTACTTGTTCAGATTTTATCCAAATGGAATCTTTTAAATAAAATGAATTGAACTGGATGGATATAGAGTCTAAGCGCGTTTTGTCTTCAACATTAAACCGTTTGAACCGTTTTTTGACTTCTTCTAAATTAGATAGCTTTGAATTTACATTCACATACCTCATTTTTAAAAGATCCTCTTTTAAAATAAAAAGTTGTTTGTTACTACTATATACTTCGTCTAATTCCTGCTTTGATATCGAAGTATCTAAATTATTATTAACCAAGGCTTCCACATAGGCAGAAGTATAAAGATCACTTTTATATTGCTGAACCAGTTGTTCAAACTCCGTTTGCTTATCTTTTGTTAGATTTAAATTTGCTCCGTCAATGAGGAGTTGAGTAGTGGCCCAATTATTAATAATATTTTGAACATAAATAATACTATCCGACTCGGGTTGGCCTTGCACAAAACTAAAATCGATGTCAGCTTCAAACAAAAAGGCATCGTTGACCCGCGCCAAAGGTTCTTCTGTATTAGCAGATCTTAAATTACATGCCGCCAATATTAAAAAAGAAAGTCCTAATAGTTGGTTAAAGTATTTCAAAATTAATTAGAAATTAAGGCGTTCACTTTTGCAAGTACAGATTCATTTATGTCCACCTCAAATTTAGCTCTTAATTCTTCAATCCATTTAGTTTCTAACGCAATTTGATAATCGGAGATGAGCTGGCCTTGGGCCTCCTCAAAAGTTTTTTGAGTGGTCGGTTTCAAAGCCGTTACATTAACTACATAAAAATTTGAATTTTCTTTAATCATTTTAGATAGCCCTGTTTTAAATTCAAGCTTTTTAGGCAATGTAGGATCTCCCAACTCTAACTCTCCATTAGAAAATATAACGTTTTGTTGATCCTTATTAAGTGTTTCATCAATCACTTCATTCGACTTGTTTTTTGCCCAATACTTACGAACTTTTTTAATGTACTTAGCATTTGTTGATCGCGCTACTGTCCCCTCGATTCTGTCAGGCCATACATAGTTTTGTTTGTTGGTATTGTAAAATTCTTGCAAGCCTATAGAGTCATTTTTAGCACCTTCCCAAATTTTGTCTTGCATCAATTCAAACAACAATAATCCTTCTCTGTATTCTTTCAGAATATGGGCAAATTCCTCATTGTCATTTTCAAGATTATCTTCTTTGTATTGGAATACAGATTGTTCTAAAAAGGAGGCGTATTGCTTTTTCACAACGACTGCTGTTGGCCATTCTTTTTTGATTGATTTTTGGTTGTTGTTCAAATAATCCAAAAAGTCTTGATAGGTGTACGTTTGATTTTGAATGGCAAGAAACGATTGGTTTTTATCAAAATCATTAGGAAGTTCCCAAGTGTTTTGAGAGGTATTATAAGTGAGTTTCGATTCAAATTTTGCAAGCTTAGGGTTTGGATTATCAATCTGATATTCTGCTAATAATTGCTCCAACATCTTTGCTTTTACAAGTTGAGAACGCGAATCTTTACCAACTTGGTTTTTTAATTCTGGCTGCAACTCATCAAAAGATTGTATCGGTTTTTTATTGATGAATTTTAGAATGTGCCAGCCAAACTGCGTTTGAATTGGTTTAGAAATCGGATTGGATTTACTTAACTCAAAGGCTGTTGTCTCAAAAATTTCAGAGTTTATTTGACCTGATTTAAAAGGACTGAGTTCACCACCACGCATTGAACTGCTTTTATCATCTGAAAATTGTTTAGCAAGTTCTGCAAAATCGTCCCCTTGAAGCAACAATCGGTATAATTCCTGAATGCGCTCCTCAGCTACAAGTGTACTGTCTTTTTGTGTGTTAGCAATCATAATATGAGCCACTCCAACCTGCCCTCTTGACTTTCGTTTTTCTAAAACTTTTACGACATGAAATCCGAATTTAGTTCGAAAAGGTTGAGAAACATCACCTACGTCAGTTGTATACGCCGCCGATTCAAAATTATAAACCATTTTGAAAGCAGAAAAATAACCTAAATCTTCTACAAAAATAGATTCCCCATTATGGAATTCTTTTTTTAGAGACTCAAAATCTTCATTTACAAAGCGTTCTCTATATTCTTGAACTTTGGAATATGTTGCTAGCGTATCTGTTTCAACCTCATCTAATAAGACTAAAATGTGCTGCGCTTTGACTTCATTTTCCGTTCGATCATAAGCTTCACGAATTAAATCATCTGTCACATTTTTATCTGTCAAATAAGATTGAGTCAATTGATTCCTATAGGACTTGAATTCTTTTAAGTATACAGGGTCTTTGTCATACCGCAACGCTTTCGCTTCTGTTAATTTTAGTTTATAATTCACAAACAACTCTAAATAAGAATCGACTTCTTTCTGAGAATCATCTTGAACTAAGTTTAAATTTTTATTATACACTCTCACAAATTCATTTGCCGAGATAGGTTGCCCTGAAATCGATAATAAAATATCGTTATCCGATATTTGGGCATTTGATAAAAGAAATGAAAAGCAGGAAATGCTTAGAAATAGGAACGTTTTTTTCATGTTAATAATTTTTATGAAATCAAAAATACTAATTATTAGGGAGACTACAAATGTAAATTCCTTGGTATTAAAAAAAATGAAAAGGGAGCTTACTATCTAGAATAGTTAGGAGCTTCTTTTGTAATCATGACGTTATGAGGATGGCTCTCACTAATCCCTGAGGAGGTGATTTTTACAAAACGCCCTGTTTCTTTAAGCGTTTGAATGTCTTTAGCTCCGCAATAGCCCATACCTGCTCTGATGCCTCCAATAAATTGATGGATACTCTCGTAGAGATCTCCTTTGTAAGGAACACGCCCTACGATTCCTTCAGGGACCAATTTTTTGATATCATCTTCAACATCTTGAAAGTAACGATCTTTACTGCCTTCTTTCATGGCTTCTACAGACCCCATTCCTCGGTACGATTTGAATTTCCGACCTTCGTAGATGATGGTTTCTCCAGGAGATTCTTTGGTACCTGCTAAGAGCGATCCTAACATCACACAATCAGCACCTGCTGCAATAGCTTTTGGAATGTCTCCTGTGTATCGAATCCCACCATCTGCTATGACAGGGACACCTGTTCCTTTGAGTGCTGCAGCGACTTCAAGTACCGCTGAAAATTGTGGGAATCCAACGCCAGCTACAACACGTGTTGTACATATAGATCCTGGACCAATTCCGACTTTAACGGCATCGGCACCAGCCTCCACTAAATATTTTGCAGCTTCCGCCGTGGCTATATTCCCAACAACCACATCAAGGTCGGGGAATTTTGCTTTGATTAATTTTAAAACACTGACCACGCCTTTGGTATGTCCATGAGCGGTATCAATAATAACAGCATCCACTCCCGATTTCACCAAGGCTGCGGTACGCTCAACGGCATCTTGAGTAACTCCAATTGCTGCAGCCACTCTTAGTCTGCCAAAACTATCCTTATTAGAAATTGGTTTCTGTGTTAATTTTGTAATATCTCTAAAGGTAATCAGACCCACGAGCTTAAAGTCAGCATCCACCACTGGTAATTTTTCAATTTTTTTCTTTTGTAGAATAACCTCTGCTTGTTGTAAGGAAGTTCCTTCAGAAGTGGTCACCAAACCTTCAGTGGTCATGATTTCAGTAATAGGACGGTTACTTTCTTTTTCGAAACGTAAATCTCTATTGGTTACAATCCCTTTTAAATAGCCGTCTTTATCAATAATTGGAATTCCACCGATACTGTGTTCCTTCATACTCATTTGTGCATCCTTCACTGTCGCATCTAATGGCAGGGTCACTGGATCGATAATCATACCACTTTCGGCACGTTTTACTTTGCGAACCTTAATGGCTTGTTGTTCGATGGTCATGTTTTTATGCAACACGCCAATGCCACCCTCACGCGCCATGGCGATAGCCATTTTACTTTCGGTAACCGTGTCCATTGCTGCTGAGCTGATCGGAACATTCAATGAAATATTTTTAGAAAATTTAGATTTAATACTCACATCGCGTGGTAGTATTTCTGAATAGGCTGGAATTAAAAGGACGTCGTCGTAAGTAAGACCTTCACCGACAATTTTGGATAGATGTGCATTCATAGCAAATAGCTTATAATTGCATGCAAATTTAAGATTTTTTTTAGTTTATGGACTATAAATTACAACTTAGTTTATGGCGCTTGTTTTAATCTGATACAAACTTGATTCCAGATGATATAATATTAGCTTGAAGACCATCACTTCTGTTGTACGAACTATATCTTATTTCGGCAGACTTCAGACCTAAACCAAAGATTTTAAAGTTAGAAAATATATCGAGATATTTAATCCCCAATCCATATTGATGGCTTACGAATTTTGATAAATCAAAATCAGAAGTATAATATGTTGATGTGGACTGATGCTCCTCAAATGGCTCAAAATAATCAATTGCCGTTTGATTATAAAATCGGTAGTTAGGATATAATGTGAACTTACCCAAAGCGAGTTTTATAGGAAATTCGATTGATGCTGTGTGAGATTTCATTCCCCAATCGTCCATATAAAAACGATAATACGTTCGAACAGATACTGATTCATTTATAAAATAATTTAAACGCATTCCAAAGGGGGTTTTAATTCTTGATGCGGGCAACCTTTCTATATCATCTGCTAATTGAAAAACATCTATGTTTGTTGAGGATGTATAATTTGGGATGTTTGCTGCGTTTCCAACAAAAAAGTTAGCTCTGTCAGCAAAATACACTCGCTGCATAGGATTTGCCAACCAACCTGATTGGCTTACAAGGTCTAAAAACAACGACAATTGTGCCTTCTTAGATAAAATTTGAGAAAAGTTGATACTCAAAGAATAACTGTTTCTTCCTTTTTCAGTAACGAGATGATCTTTGAATGGCGACCATGCATCGATGGCATTTTTATTAATTATTTGCCCCGACTGATTTAAAATATCTATACCTGAAAAATAACCTGTATTTAAATCTTGATTAGAATCAGTATAAGAGTCCAATTCTGTTGGATATTGAGGATTCCACTGATCTAAATAGACTTGTGCTTTGAGTCCTAATTCTGTGTTTTTCTGATTAAACAACTTCGTTATTCCGCCTCCCAATCCAATGGATGTATAATCGTATTCGGCAGCAAATCCAAGGTCTGCAGTCCAAATAAAATTTCGATCGTCGGAACTATGGCTATAATTCACAGTCAAGTTAAACCATACATCTTCACTTGAAGCTCCAGAAGAAGCAACCCATGGACTTCCTATGACTGGACTCGCAGGGTTCTCCCGGCGGTCATCATCGTCATCGTCATCGTCGTCATCTCCATTTCCAGAAGCACCACTTATATCAAAAGGATTAAGATTACTAGACGAAGCCGAAGAATAGGCTGAAATACCAGCATCTATGGTTAGAACATCATCGGCATTTAATGGGATTGCGACTATGAAGGTTGGAGTGATATCTTTTAATTCTTCATTACCCACACCCCCCGTAACTGCTGCATGAGAGCCTTCCTGCGTATAATAGCTCATCAAGAAATCTACTTCGGTAGTTTCTAGTACTCTTTTCTTATAAGTTGTTACATTCTCGTCGATTTGAGCAAAACCAACAACGATATTTCCTAAACAAAATAACGTTAACAGCTTGTTTTTTATATTCTTAATTACAACCACAACCACCTCCTGATTTACCTCCATTAGCTCCCGAGGCACCTTCTCTATAAACTTGAAAATTTGTTTCAAATCGTTTTATAGAAAGACCTGATAATTGCATATCTGGATCGTTGATATTAACTTTTTTATATTCTTTGACTGCAACACAAGAACTGAGCATAAGGGTTGCAAACAAGCATAATACTATTTTTTTGAAGTATTTCATTTAATTTGGGGTTATATTATTTGAGTAATGAATGGCTCCTTTATCATCTACAAGGATACATTCTATTGTTTTGAGTTGATTGATAAAATCGAGTCCTGTTTCTACGCCCATGACAAAAATTGAAGTGGCTAAAGCATCCGCAAGTTCAGCACTTGGTGCAAAAACACTAGCACTGATAATCCCAATGCTAGGATACCCCGTACGTGGATCGATAATATGTGTATAGGTTTTCCCTTCCAATGTTACCTTCTTTTCATAGTTTCCCGAAGTCACTACCGCATTGTTGTTTAATGGTAATACTGAAAATATTTTATTTTTGTTTAATGGGTTTTTAATGGCAACTTTCCACGCACTTCCATCGGGATGGTGTCCCCAAGAATTCATGTCACCCGAAGCATTAATAATGCCCGCTGTAACCCCTTTAGAAATGAGGAGTGCTTTTGTTTTATCAGCTGCATACCCTTTTCCTATGGCGCCAAAACCAATCTTCATGCCTTTGTGTTTAAGAAAAACCGAAGAAGTTTCAGCATCTAAAATAATATTTTGAAAACCTACATGAGAGACAGAATTTTTAATAGCTTCTTTACTTGGCATTTCGGACATGGATCCGTCAAATTTCCAGATTTTATCTAAAGAAGCATATGAAATATCAAAAGCGCCATTTGTAAGTTTAGAAATTGCTACAGAACGTTTTATAAGTTGGAATAGTTCATTGTCAATTACAACGGGTTTTATGCCTGCATTTCTATTAATTAAAGACGTTTCAGATGTTGAATCCCAAGACGATATTAAGGATTCAATTCGACTAATTTCTAAAATAGCATCCTCAATGTATTTAGTTGCGTTTTCAGTAGAGGTTGAGACCACAGTGATCTCAAACCGACTCCCCATCAATTTTACGGTTTTTTTGGACATCTGCTGAGAAAACATCCATTGAGTAGAAAAAAATACGAGTAAAAACATCCATCGAATCATTCTAAAAAAGGGCTTTAATTTTATTGATGTACAACTGTGGAGATGATTTTTCATAGCCCAGAACCCCTAAAGTATCTCCATCAGAATTTAAAATCACTACTAGGGGGAAATAGCCGTTTGTGTTGTAGGTTTCTGCAAGTTGGTTGTTATGAAGTGTTTGCTCTTTACTTAATACATTTTTTTTTCTTCTGGGAAAGTCTGCTTTTAGCATGACGAGGTTTTCTTTGGCAAAATCCTTGAAATCAGAGGTATTCCAAATTTCCTTTTCTAACCTGATACAAGGGGCACACCAATCTGAACCCGAAAAAACAAGAATAATGGGTTTATTTTCATCTGAAGCTGCGTTTTTAGCATCCTCAAAATTGTACATCCAATCCTGAGCAAATAAAAATCCTGGAATAAAAAATATAAGAAGTTTGATGAATTTGGGGAAAATCATAACTTTTGTATTAGTCAAATATTAATAACAAAATTACAAAAAAAAACCACATCAGTAAAATTATTAACTACAAATACGTCAACATACAATATGTCAGGTGTTTAACTTTTTTATCTTTATTTATTCTAAATAAGCTTTGTGAAACTAAAATTCATTTGTAACTTTGCGGCTGAAATTAAGCGTTATTTTTAATCAGTCTAAATAAAATGAGAAATTTACTCAAACTTATCCTATTAGGGATTGGCATGTTAAATGCCCAAGAAAGCACCAAACCAACGGATTCAATTCAAAAACTAGAACCTGTTTTCATCAACTCACAAGTTATTTTTGGCAGTAAATATGAAGCTAAAAACAGAACAGGGTCCTCATTTTACCTTTCACCAGAAGAATTAGAAAAGTTCTCTTATTCAGATATCAATAGGGTATTAAGAGCGGTACCTGGTGTAAATATATATGAAGAAGATGGCTACGGATTGCGTCCAAACATCAGTCTTCGTGGAACTTCTCCAGAACGCAGTGCAAAAATATCCATCATGGAAGATGGCGTTCTTATTGCACCAGCTCCATACAGTGCACCAGCAGCTTATTATTTCCCTTCTGTTGCCAGAATGCAAGCTGTTGAAATTCTAAAAGGTAGTAGTCAAATACAGTATGGTCCTTTTACCACAGGGGGGGCTATCAATTTAGTGAGTACTCAAATACCAGAGCGTTTTAAAGGGAGTATCCAAACGAGTTATGGGAGCTTCAATACAGGTCAAACTCACTTAAAAATTGGAGATTCTAAAACCAATATTGGGTATTCTGTTGAATATCTAAATAACAATTCGAATGGCTTTAAAAACCTACCAAATGGCGACAATACAGGGTTTGACAAAAATGATGTGGTGGCCAAGTTTCGACTTCAAAATAAACAGGATACAAAATTCAATCAATCGCTTGAGTTTAAGTTTCAATATTCAGACGAAACTTCCAATGAAACGTATCTTGGTTTAACCACGGAAGATTTTAAAACTCATCCTTTTGATCGATATGCAGCATCCCAAAAAGATAAAATGACAAATGAGCATCTTCAATTTATGGTGACCCATAAAATAGACGTCTCTAAATTCTTAAGAATTACGAGCAACGCTTATTATAATGATTTCTCACGAAATTGGTATAAATTAAATGACGTGGTCTTTGGTGGTAACAAAGTGAAAATTTCTAAAATACTAGAGGCGCCTCAAGATTATCCTAACTATATGGATATTATTAATGGGACGTCTAATTCAGCTGCGGATGCATTCATCTTGAAAGCAAACAACCGAAGTTACCTCTCGAAAGGGGTTCAAACTAAATTGGACTTCCATTGGAACGATGCTAATGTATTTCATGATATTGAAATTGGCTTGCGTTATCATTATGATGAAGAAGACCGTTTTCAGTGGAAAGATGGATACAGCATAACGGATGGTGATATGAATTTAACTTCCGCAGGTGCGCCAGGAGGTGACGCCAACCGCATCAGTAAGGCGACTGCCTTTGCAGGGTCTATTTTGTATAAATTAAAATTCAATAATACCACCATAACTCCTGGATTGCGCTACGAGGATATCGTATTGGAAAGAGATAATTTTGGATCTAATGATTCTAGCAGAACTGGAACTGATCTTTCTAATAGAGAAAATAAAGTCGCTATTTTTATACCTGGTATAGGGTTCAACTATAAATTCAATAATTTGACTTCCCTATTTGGAGGAGTACATAAAGGTTTTTCGCCTCCTGGAAATACGGTTGGACAAGCATCCGAAGAAAGTATCAATTACGAATTAGGATCGCGTTTCAACATCAAAGGATTGCGCGGAGAGGTCGTTGGGTTTTACAACGATTACAGCAACTTGTTAGGGAGTGACTTAGCAGCTTCTGGCGGTACTGGATCCTTAGAGCAATTTAACGCCGGAGAAGTGAGCGTGAAAGGGGTTGAATTACTTTTAAACTATAACCTACTTCAAAAAAACACGTCTTATGCATTGCCTATTACTTTTGGGTATACATTTACAGATGCTACGTTTTTAAATAGTTTTGGAAGTGATGACAGTTTGTGGGGCGAAGTTGAGAGTGGTGACGAGCTGCCTTACATTGCCAGACACCAATTTAACACTTCTATATCTTTAGAACACGCGAAGTTTGAATTGAACTTGAGCGGCCGTTTGAATGGTGCTTTTAAAACCGAAGCAAGTGCAGATGCCGTCAGCGCTGCTAATGGGATTACCTCTAACTTTATCATCGATTTTGTAGGGAAATACCATGTTACAAAAACACTTAGTCTGTCTGCTAAAATCATTAATGTTTTAGATAAAACGTATGCAGTTGCTAAAGTGCCTGCTGGCTTACGTCCTGGACATCCTTTTGGAATCTACGGAGGTCTAGATTTTAGGTTCTAAAAAAATAAACTTTAAAAATAAAATATAAAGAGCTATTACGAAAGTAATGGCTTTTTTTAATGGTACACGGAGAAAATCTTTGTAGCCTCGTTGTAGGCACTTTCAAAACTTAACGCATTCAAATTGGTCACCGCCTTTTCAGTTGTAAAATAAGAGAGCAATTTTTCTGTTGGCATATTGCCTGTCAGATCATCTTTGGCCATCGGACAGCCTCCAAAGCCTTGAATCGCGCCATCAAAACGCAAACACCCCGCCTTGTAAGCGGCATCCGTTTTGGAATGCCAATGCAGAGGATTGGTATGCAAATGGGCGCCAAATTCGATATGGGGATAAGCGGGAATTAAATTTGAAAATAGATAAGAAATACTCTCTGGACTAGAACTGCCAATGGTATCACTCAACGACAGAATTTCGACGCCCATTTTATGCAAGCGTTCCGTCCACTTAGCAACAATATCAACATTCCAAGGATCGCCATAAGGGTTTCCAAAAGCCATGGATATGTACACAACAACGCGTTTATTATTGGTGTGTGCAATTTCTAAAACCTCTTGTAGGGTTTCAATAGATTGCACTATTGTTTTATGCGTGTTTCGCATTTGGAAATTTTCAGAAATGGAAAACGGATAGCCTAAAAAATCAATTTCTTTATGGGAAGCAGCAGCTAATGCACCTCTGGTATTCGCTACAATAGCGAGCAGCTTACTTGTGGTCGTACTTAAGTCTAACTGGGACAATACCTCAGCCGTATCCGCCATTTGAGGAATGGCTTTAGGAGATACAAAACTTCCAAAATCAATGGTGTCAAAACCAACACGCAACAACGATTGAAGGTACTGAACTTTTTGGGTGGTTGGAATAAACGCCTTTATGCCTTGCATGGCATCTCGTGGGCATTCAATTATTTTTAGTTGTGGCAGCATCCAATTGATTCAAAGTCTAAAATTACTGTTATTTTTTGAAACGAGCATGCTAAAATTATTAATCACCCAAGGGAATGACTAATAGCGAACCTGCCTGCTGCAGGCAGCATGTGATCTTTTAAAAATAATAGATATAGACACCTGAAAACAAAGCAATAGTTAAAACTAAGTCTTCGAACTTCTGGAATGAGATGTTTTATGATCAAAAATAATCCGACTTAAATCCTTCACTACTTTAAAGGTGCGTTCTAAACCATATTTAGAAACTCCATAAATTCGAGGGTGGTGAATGATGGGTACTTCCTTGATTCGTGCTCCATTGATATGCGCATTGAGTGCCATGAATCTGTGTAGTTCGCCATAAAGAGGAATTTCTTTAGCGGTTTTGGAAGTCATCACTTTTAATGCACAGCCCGAATCTCTAATTTGAAGTTGTGTGGTGATTCGGATTATAAAATTTGCGATTTTTGAGGGCATTGTTTTAAGGAAGGGGTCTTGTCGGTTTTGACGAAAACCAATCACCATGTCCCAGCCTTCATTCTGAATGAGGTCTAGCATTTTCGGGATGTCTGACGGGTCGTTTTGAAGATCGCCGTCCATCGTCGCAATATAATGTCCACTGGCACTTTTAATCCCCGCTGCAAGTGCTGAACTTTGGCCTTTATGATGCTCAAAAGTAATAAGTCTAGTGTGTGGGTCTGTATCTGATTTTATAATTTCACAAGTCGCATCTGATGAAAAATCATCTATAAAAATGAGTTCATAATTATAGTCTGATAGTTCCTTTTCAATAGAAGCAATCAATAATTTAATATTGTCCTCTTCATTAAACACAGGAATTACAATAGATAACAACGGAAGTGACTGCATTACTTAATAAGTTTTAATAGCCAAATGTATCGGCAAACCGAACGACAAGATTACTACATATATTGCAATGCATGGACAGAATTAGAAAAAAATAACTCTTTAGAATTAAGAATACTTAATAATCAGGACATCCAAAACACTTATAATTGTTTAGGAAATCATAAGAGATTGAGAGTTCATACACGCCCCCAGTTTGTCCAATATCAGTCATGTTAAAATCATAAGAATATCCAAACTTAAAGCCTTCCCAATCCATTCCTACAAACGCATTAACGGATGTTAATAGATGTCCATTTGGATCTACTTTGTTAGGATTTGTAGCCGCTAGCAACGCAAACGAAAATCGATCCAGTTCATATTTGGCTCCTAAATCTAACCGACTGTAAGTCCCTTGTTGCATGGCATTTGCTAATATAAATAGTTTATTTTCATTTCTAAAACTTCCAGTAGGAATGTAAAGTGACCCATGCAAAGACATAAACATTTCCAAGCTCTCTTGACCGTCAAAACTCATTGAGATGTTAGGTTGATTTAAATGCTTTACCGTCAACCCTACCCAAGAATTTTCATTGTTAAAAAGTACTGACGCACTAAAATCTATAAATCGAATTGATTCTTCTAAATTAATAGGATCAATAGAGTTGGCATTAATAAGTCCGCTAAAAGTATTGATCTGATCTTCTAATAATAAGTTTTGAAACCCAAAATCTTTAGCGCCATATCCTGCCGAAATACTCGGCCTTACATTCCACTCGTCTGAGATTGAAAATTGATAGGCATAGTTTAAATTCACTTGCGTGAAGTTATAACGCGTTGTGGTTTCTTGATGGTTCAGCACACTAATTCCTACACCACTACTAACTTCTTCAAACCAGTTATCTACAAAAGCGAATTGTGTGTTGACACTAAAATTTAAACCCGCCCATTGCGTGCGGTGGATGATCCCAGCTCTGGTGGATTGCTTGCCCCCTGTAAAGCTAGAGCTCAATGTTTCGGGGATCATAAAAAACTGTGTATGAATAGGATCTTGGGCGTACCCTTTGAAACACACTAAAACGGTTATTATTACAATATATTTTTTCATCTTAATATCTTATTTAATTAAGGTTACAGGACCATTCATTTCTATTAATATGCCATTGAATGTTTTTGCAGTAACAACCATAATATAGTTCCCATTTTCAACTGGGTTTCCATCGATGGTACCATCCCATCCTGTAATCGTATCGCCTTCTTCAGCAAACAGTAAGGACCCCCAAGTATCATAGATTCCTATTTGGACATTGGTCATACAAGTAAACACGGGACGCATGGTGTCATTTATACCATCATCATTGGGAGTAAACGCAGTTGGTAATACAATTTCATATCCTTTGGTAACTCTGATTGTTTCTGAGTACATGTCAAAACAACCATAGGCATCTTCTACTGTTAATTCGATCGTATAATTTCCTAAGACATCATATACATGTGTTGGAGCGTCCACACCACTTAATGGTGCAGAACCATCGCCAAAGTTCCATATGAAATTAACAACATCTCCTGTAGAAACATTTTGGAAATTTACTGGATCATCTATCGCAAAGATTCCACAGAAATCACTATTTAAAGAGTTGACGGTAAAGTCTGCAATTCCAAATTCAAAAAATGTAATCGGATCTAACACAAATGGTATTGGAGGACAGCCATTGGCAATTCCAAATTGATCGTTTACAAAAGCAGTGTATATTCCATCAACAGAAGTTGACATCACTTCTTGCGTTGCTGGATCCCATACGCCGCCAGACCATGTAATTTCATAAGGAGGTACGCCCCCACTTACAAAGATAACGTTGGTTTGTGTGGCAGTATCCGTTGCACAATCGATTGCTAAAGTATCGGTAAAGAACGCTGTAATTACTGGTGGTCGTGTAAGCACAACATCTGGTACTGGAACAAATAATGGACAGCCATTGATATCGGTTACGTCTAATGGATACGTGCCTTCAGTAAGACCACTCAAGCACCATTGTCCGCCTCCGTTATCGACCCATCCAGCGCCTATAGGGAATGGATTTGTTCCACCCGTTATGGTGATACAAATAGATCCATTATCAAACGCCCAAGCTGGAACTGTGTTACAATCGGGTTGTGTTACTACGGTATCGACTATTTCAATAGGATCTGGCTGACCGATCGTTATTGCGACTGGTCCAAATTCACAATTATTAATATCTAAAACATTGTAAAAATAAGTACCCTCAAATTCATCAAATCGTACTGCAACTCCTGTGGTTGTGATTTGACTGCTCATAAAATCATTGGCGGCATCAAATAGTGAAACGGTCAAAACACCTGTTCCACCTATAGGAGTAACAATCAATGATCCTCTATCTTCAAAACATAAAGCGTCTGTGACAATTTCAGTAGCTAATACTTGTGCTGGTTCTGTAACAACAGTTACATCTTGAGCAGAACACCCATTTGAATCTGTAACCACAAATACACCTGGCCCACTAAAAACATCCACAAAGCCTGTCCCTAAATAAGGAGGTACTCCTCCTGTGGCAGTTACTTCGTAAGTTGCCAATTCACCAAAACATAGAATTGGATCTACTAAAGTGGCAGTCACAATTAAAGGGGTTGGTTCGGTCAGTGTATAATTTTGAACGATTAGATTCGGACAGTTTGGATCTTCAACAGTCAGTGTATAATCATCTGCAACTAAGTTATCAAAAAGAACATTGGCTGGTCCAGCTAAAAGTAAACCATCGAATAAAATAACCCCAGCACTGTTTTCAAAACTATAGTTGTAAACTCCTGAACCGCCTGATAGATCAACCGATACAAAGCCACTATTTGCCGTTGTACAATCGATATTAAACCCATTGAAATCAGAAAGTGTAGACGTTAAAGAAACAGGTGTATTCAACTGTTCGATTGCAATTGTATTGGATATAAATTGACATCCATTACCATCCAGTACTTTCAATACATAGTTACCTTCACATGCATTAAATAACTCTAGAGGGTTGGTTGTATTGGTAAAAGGTCCCGCATCAAATATTCCTGAACTAGGAATCGTTTCTGTGTAATATTCAATCAATGTGTATGGCAAGGTACCACCTGTAATACTCATTTCAATGTACCCATCACAAGGCGGAACATCTACATTATTACATGAAATATCAATACGTCTTTCAAGTGTGAAATCGACGGGTGTTGGTGGTTCAATTAGGTATTGAAATATATAAGTACAATTGGAACCATCTGTAAGTGCCAATTCATAAGTGCCAGGACAGAGGTCTGCTAAATCTTCTGATGTCGGGTCTGCAATCGGGTTGCCTTCCAAAGACGTCCAGTTGAAGGTGAATGGCAAAACACCTACTGGGCTAATATCTATACTCGCTTCACATAAATCGCTATAGCTACAAGCTATATTGGTGATGATCTCATTTATTTCTGGTGAAGGCGATAATGTAACTGTCACCGTAAACAGATCTCCGATACACACAGGAGTCGTCAGGTCAGCCAGTTTATAATATATAGGTGTAATAGTAAAGATTACTGTTTGAAAATTCGTAGTTGGATTTTCTAAAACGCCTGTATCAAAAAACGCTTCATCAGTTCCGTCAGAACCTCCTGTAACCCCTCCTGTAACCGTTGGTACAGTCCAAGTATATAAAGTAACCTCTGGAATAATTGCTGTTGCATCTGGTGTCACTCCATTTTCAGGACTCAATACAAAAGAGGTGGCATCACATAGATCTACAATCACATTTGAAACAAATGGTTTTGGCTCAATAGAAATGACCGCATCAAAGGTAGGCCCTACACATCCGTCTGCTTCAGGAGTGACGGTATAGGTGATTTGCTGCATTGTATTAGAGGTGTTTACTAAGGTTTGACTGATGTCATTTACCGCAGTTATTTGATCACTCCAGCCCGTTAGTAACGAATTTGGCACTGATACTACCCAAGTGTATTGCGTTCCTATAGGAACAATCATTGCAAGGGTAGGAACTCCGTCTTGTGGAGAAATCAAAAATGGACTGCCACTACATTGTGTGTCTTGAGTTTCTGGACCTTCCACAATAAATGGTCTTGGCTTCACATCCACAAGTACTTGAAATGTGACTCCTGCACATCCAACAGACAGCGGTGTTACTGTATATTCTATTGTTTGAACTGTAGAGGATGTATTTATTAAGGTTTGACTGATATTCGTTTGAGGATCAATTTCATCACTTTCTCCTTCTACATCTGGATTGTCATTTACCGTCCAAGTAAAGGTTGTTCCTATTGGCACTACGTTATTTGGACTTGGAAAGGCTGTGGTTGGTGCTACAATAAAAGTATCTCCACTACAAATAGGAGTCACAACCACATCTTCTACAAAAGGGCTTGGACTGATGGTTATTTCTACTTCAAACGGAAGTCCCTCACAAGTCCCTGAAATTGGAGTCACAATATATGTGATAACTCTGACATCGTCTGAAAGATTGACCAGTGTTTGACTGATTGGTGCTGTTGGTACTGTGACATCGCTAAAGCCTGTTATGAAAACATTGTCTGCCGCTGGAACAACCGTCCATGTGTACTGTGTATTCGTTGGCACAATTTCTATTGGTGCATTGTCAAATGGATCTACTATAAACGTTTCACCACTACAAATTCCATCTGTTTTATCTAAAATTATTGGACGTGGTTCTACAGTGACTGTAAGTTCAAATGTTGGCCCTTCACAGCCTAGTAGAGACAATGGAGTGATGGTGTAAACTACATCTTGAGGATCATTGGAAACGTTCACCAATGTTTGACTGATATTGGTTAGTGAAAGAATTTGATCCGCTTCGCCTATTACGTCATCATTTGCGGCAACAGTCCAAGTATAGGAAGTATTTGCAGGCACTATGGTTGCGTTTGTTGGATCGCCGTTCGTTGGATTGATATCGAAAGTATCTTCACTACAGATCGTATCAACCATAGCAAAAATTTCTGGTGTTGGGTTGATGGTGATTGTAAACTGTTGGGTATCTCCAGCACATCCATTAAAAAATGGTGTCAGTGTATAAACCAAGTCTTCCGCAAGGTTGGATGTATTAAAAACTGTTTCTCCCAAAATTGGGGTTGCAACCGAAATAGAACCCGCTGAATTTGTGGTAAACCCAGTTAAATTAGGACCTGCAGAGGTCACTTCCCATTCGTAGGTCAATGCCCCTAAGGGTGTGGTTGGCGATGTAATAAATACATCTACAAAATCAGATCTGCTACAAATTATCTGGTTTGGTATGGCATCAATTGTGGTAGTTGGATTCACAGTAATTGTGTACGTGAAGTCAGCGCCTGGACAAGCTGATGGGTCATTGGTCGATGCTGTTGCAGTGAACACTAAATCAATAGGAGCATCTGTAGTGTTATCCAATGTATATGCAGGAATTTCATCTGTTCCATTTAACACGGTTACCCCCAACAATCCTACTGGGACTGTCGTTGTCCATTGAAAATCTACATTCCCAGACGCAGACGTAAGCGTCACGGCTGTTGAAGTTTCTAAGTCGCACAATTCTTGATCCGCTTCGCTAAATACGATCCCTGGACTTGGATTGATTGTTATATCAAAAGTTAAAGGTAATCCGTTACAGCCTTCCGATAAAGGTTCCACTGAGTATGTTAGTGTAAAAGGATCTGCCGTTGTATTGGTAAGTGTTAAAGCGGGAAAGAAAGCTCCCGTTCCCGAATCATTTGCTTCATATCCTGTAATACCAGCGGGTACTAAAGTTGGATTCAAGAGATCATATTGAAAAGTTGTCCCTGGGATATTGGAAGTGAAATTGACTTGAGAAAACAAATCACCGCTACAAGCTGTTTGGACAGGGATTGATACAGAAACTTCAGGGTTTGGAATTACTCTCACAATAATATCAAAAGAAACTCCTGCACAAACACCGCTCGTTGGAACGACGGTATAGGTGATGTTTTCAACAGCATTTGACGGGTTAATGTTTGTAAGTGTTTGACTGATTGTATTTTGCGCCACAGTTACATCAGAAGCTCCTGTAACATTTCCATTAACTGAAACAGTCCAAGTATAGGTTGTATTGTCTGGGACAATCTCTACAGGCTCATTATTTACAGGATCCAATGTAAACGCTTCTCCACTACAAACATCCAAAGTTGTATCTAAAATAAAAGGGACTGGATCTACAGTGACTGTCAGTGTGAATACGTCTCCAATACATCCCAAACTTGATGTTGGTGTGATCGTATACACCACCACAATTGGCGCATTTGTTTGGTTTACAAGTGTTTGGTCTATAGAACCAAGGCCTCCAGCTTCAGGGGACTCCCCTAGAATATTTGGATTGTCATCAACCATCCAAGTATAGTTTGTACCCGCTGGGACATTATCAGAACCCGCTGATCCATCACCAAAAGCAAAATAACTAAATGGAGTTCCTGAACATACTTCTTGTTCAGTATTAACGATTGTTGGCGTTGGATTTACAAAAACAGTGATGGTAAATGGATCTCCAGTACAAGTCCCAATAGCTGTAGAAATTGGTGTTACCGTATAAACGACTTGTTGAGTTGTGTTTGTTGAATTTTCGAGTGTTTGTGATATTGATACCGCTTGGGTCGGGTTATCTACTGCTCCACTTATAAAAGTTGATCCAGCGACCGTCCAAGTATATTCTGTTGTGGTAGGAACAATATCAGCTGCATTTATACCGCCTCCGTTAGTTGGGACTACATTAAAAGGAGCGCCAGCACAAATTGTTAATTGTACATTATCTATAACAGGTATTTCACCTACATTTACCAATGCACATGCTGTTACAATTGGATCACAACCGCCATCTGCAAAGGTCAACACTGCAAAATAATTCATTGAACCTATCGCTGTACTTGGTGGCGTAAATGTATTAGTAGTTTCAAATGGTATTGGATTACTTAAGTCGGAAGTATCACAAACATTGCTTGAGAACCACTGATATGTTGGTACACCAACACCATTTATATGGTCAACTTCTAAATTGGTGGTAGCATCCCCTAAACAAACCGTTTGGGTTGCTAAAGGCTCTGAACTTATAGATGGACCTAGATTGACACTTACCTCCGCAACCGCACTGACTACCTCACACCCTGAGGCATTCGTAGTCACTTCACAGTAATAATACGTAGGGCCTGCTGAAAAAATAAATACGTTATCTGGTGTGTGTGTTGGATTGGTAGCTCCTGGAATTAAGGTTCCTCCTGTATTTGTATTGAACGTAATTAAAGAAAACCACTGGTAACTATAATCGCCTGTTCCACCTGTAGCAATCACTTCTAAATCTAAGGGTGTAGTACCTTCACATAATTCTTGAAAAACTAAAGGAGTTGTTAAAGTAGGATCCTCTACAACTTCTACTGTCACAACCGTGCTCACTGCCTGATCACAACCGCTGCCATCAAAATTAGCGACGGCTACAAAATAAAATTGACCAGCTGTTGTGAAAACGCCTGGATTAAAATTGGGAGAATTTGTTGATTCAGGATGTATAGGTCCTAATGCACCTGAAATATCTGAAGTATACCACTCGAAGGATCTAGTCCCTGCACCACCCGCTGTGTTTACTTGTATATCTGAAATACTTCCACCTATACAGATCGCTGTTGGTACAATAGAAATAATATTAACTCCTGGATCTGGAAAAACCGTGATTGTATGAATTGTAGGGGTTCCTGGACAAGCAGTCCCACCTGTTGTAGAGGCTATAACTTCGATCACGACATCAATAGAGGTTCCTCCAATATTAGTGACCGTAAATGATGGAATCGCATTTGTATTCCCAGTAATTGGATCTGATGTATCTAAAGCAGCTGCACCACTTATAACATTCCATTGGTAAGTTGTTAAAGGATCTGTAGCTGAACTCGCAGTGAAACCCAACGTTGTTGCATCCGAACAGACCTCTTGAGTGTCCAATGTTAAAGTTACAATTGGCGACGGATTAATGGTAATATCAAAGGGAATTGCTGACCCCTCACAGCCATTAAAACTTGGTGTAAATTCGTAAGTCAGTGTATACGCAGACGTTCCAGAATTTAAAATAGTACTTCCTACTAAAGGTTGTGTTACATCTGTTGGATATCCCGTTACTGTGGCTGGGATCGTTGCAGTATTTAATAATACCCAATTAAAATCGGTACCAACAACATCCGCGCTAAGCGTTGGTGTTGTAAAAGCAGTGCCTCCACAAATAGTTTGCGGTAAAATTGGATCCATTGTTGGTCGAGGATCGATATTTAAAGTATATGTAAATGGTGTCCCGCCACAAGAATCAAAAGTTGGCGTTACAATGTAATTAATATTAGCCGTTACGTTTCCTATAATAGCGAGAGTCATTGCAGATAAATTTCCTGTTCCAGCATTCACTATCCCTGTTGTACCAGCTGGTACGGTGGCTGGATCCACTGCCCAAGTATAACTAACAGCCAGTGCTGCATTTGTATTTTCCCAAACAACTTCTGCAGAGGTGTCTTCATTACATAAAGTTTGTGAAGCGGGTGCATTTGTAATTGCAATCACTGGATTTACAAAAATAGTATACAAAAAAGTGGGGCCAGCACAACCTAAGGAAGTAGGAGTCACTAAATATACCACTTCACCTATATTGTTGGATGTGTTGTTTAAAAATGGGAATACCGGTAAACCACCAGTACCTGGATCTGTTGAATGTCCTGTGACATCCGCAGTTGCAGAAACCAATGTCCAACTGTACGTTGTAGGAGTTCCATTCACTATGGAGCTTGTCCATTCCACCGAGCTTGACGAATCTTCTGAACAAATCGTTTGACTGTTATCCCCATTTGTAATTTGTGGTGATGGATTGATTGTAATTGTAAACACTTGCTCTACTCCGTCACATTGCACCGTTGGGTCTGTTTCATTTGAGAAAATAGGTTCCACAGTTACAGTCGCAATGATGGGCTCATTGGTAGCATTCACTGCAACAAACGAAGGAATCGCTCCTGTTCCTGCCAATGGAACTAAACCAATATTGGTGTCAATCGTCCAGTCGTATGTGGTATCTCCTGTAGCTAAAGAAGTTGAAAATGTAATCTCGGTAGTGACTTCTCCATTACAAAAATCAATATCAGCAACAGCTTCCATTTCAGCAGCTGGATTCACTGTAATTGTATAAAAAACTGGACTTCCAGGACATGCACCCACAGATGTGGTGACTGCTTCAGTACTAAAAATTAAAACTACAGGATCTAATCCAGAGTTAATAAGAGTAAACGCTGGAATTGTAGTCGTTCCTGCTGTTGTTGTAATTCCTGTAATATCTCCATATAACGATGAGTCTATAGACCACGAAATATTCACTGGAGAGGTGTCCGAATCTAAATTAATTTCTGTAGAAGTTCCACCAGAGCACACACTTTGATCTAAAACATCAAAAACAACTGTAGGTGCTGGTTCCACAGTGATACTGAATGGTACCGTATTTCCTACACACCCATTAAAATCAACCGTGACATCATATATTAATGTATATGCATCTGTTCCTGAATTTTGAATCACTGCTCCTATAAAATTTCCGTTTCCACTTGGAGTTGGATAGCTCGTAATGTGAGCTGGAATACTTGTATTAGTTAATACCCATGTATAGCTTTCACCTGGAGTATCAGAAACAAGAGTTGGGGTCTCAAAAACGGAACCTCCACAAATCGTTTGAGATGCTATAGCTGATAGTGTTGGTTTCGGATCAACTTGAACAGTTAATAAAAAGGTTGCGCCTACGCAATTCCCTCCTGCACCGGAAGTTGGTGTCACTGTATACTCCACTGTTTGCGTTAAATTTGATGTATTTGTTAAGGTTTGACTTATAGAATTTTGCCCTGTTGTTTGGTTAGATTCGCCTGTTACCAAACCATTCAAATCAACTACCGTCCATGTGTAGGTAGTGTTTATTGGGACAAGCGTTGTTGGGGGATTATCTACAGGCGTCACAATAAAAATTTCCTCCGAACAAATAGTGATCGATTGGTCTAGAATGATTGGTTCTGGATTCACGGTAAAAGTAAAATTGACTGTTCCGCCTTGACAGTTATCGACTTCGGGAGTAACCGAGTAGACCAGCGTCGCTGGATTGCTTGATGAATTTAATAAACCATTTATCACTGGAATCGTATCTCCTGAATTTAAAGTGGCATCATAACCAGAAATAGCAGGATCGGCAGTAATTGATATGGAATAAATGGTATCCGGATCCATATCTGAAGTAAACTGAACCAGTTGCGTTGGTTCTTCGGGACAGATAGTTTGTTCAAGATTCGTGTTTGTGATGATAGGAGTTTGCTCATATAAAAACGTAAAGGTGTCAGAATTTGAATTCTCACAATTCCCATTTACCTGTACTGTAATCGTGTAGGTATTGTAATTCAAAAATTTAATGATTGGAAAATCACTAGTGGCATCAGTTCCCTCCTGAAATGTATAATCCGCTGCTGTTACACCTGGCCCAGTAATGGTCCAAGTAAACGTTGTAGGCTCAAAAGGGATTTCGCTATAAATTGGAGTAATTGTTAGGTTACTGAAATCCAACGTAAAACCGTCTGTCGTTTGCCCGGCTAAACCTTCACAAGCCGCAAAAGATGGCGTTGTAAAATTAACGGTTGGATCTCCAAGAATTATAATTTGTTTGGTAATTGGAGCGGAAACACCACATAAATTTGTAATGGTTTGCGTTACATTATAAATACCCGGATCGTTAAATATGACATCTGGACTTTGAGAGCTGCTCGAAAAAGGAGTTACATATGTATAACCTGTATCTGGAGCAATGGCCCATTCATAAGTGGGATCTTGACACTCTAAATCTTGAAGGTTTGAGGTATCCGAAAAAGTAACTGGTTGTCCAAAACAAATTTCGTCAACAACAGCACCTGAAGCGTCCAAAAAGTCGAAATCAGCTACCGGAATGGCTTGAACATTCATAACATAAGCTGGATCACTTTCATCAGGAAAAGTAGACGGTGTAAGACATAAATCCTGATTGATATATAGGACTCTAAAACTCCAGCAACCTGGGATCACTTGCGCTGTAGGAATTACGATATCTAATAAACCATCACCATCAAAATCTACGAGCCAGCCTTGAGGATCGTCAACAACCCCTGCTAGAGATTTAGGATCAAAATCCACACCATTCGGATCTGAAATTTGCCAGAAAAAATCAGCTCCATCTTCACATCCATCTGTTCCATATTGTCCTAATAAAGAAGAATTGATAATAACAATATCTTGATTTTCACATATTTCATCCACACCACCTGCACCATCAAACGAGGCTTCTGGCGCTAAGCTTACAATGACTCTTTTATCGACTCCACCTCCATTGATTTTGTAAGAACAATTTGGATCTGTATTTGAATTGAATTTGTTAAACTGATCTTTTCTAACAGTAAATTCACTTCCATCTGCAACACAGGATACAGACGTATATTCATGAAGTAATATATTATTAAATAAAATTTCTGCCTGTGTAAAAATTTCGACCGGTGAACCATCACCAAAATTTATGGCGTAATAAGAACCTTTATAATTTTGCCCAATTCCAGCATTAGACGCATCGATACTAAAATTTACTTCGCTCCCAACACATATTGTTTCATTAGAACTGTTGGCAAGTGTGGTAGAACTTGTGTGCAATACAAATATAGCTGTATAAATAGATGATATTCCTGAAATTACAGCTTCTACTTCAAAATTATAGGATCCTAAAGGTAAGACGCCAGATAGGATATGAGAATCCCCCGCCATAACTCCTAAGTCTACTATCGTATTGGTAACTGCATTAATTCTTCTTAGTTTATAAGTAATAGCTGTGTTGTGATTAGATATTTCTAGTGTTCTAAAAAAACTATTGATCTCTGAGGATGTATCTCCAGATGACATGGATAGGGAACCGAACATTGGATCTGTATTAAATTCATCTGCAACTGTACAGTCAAACCGTTGTCCATTTGGAGAAATCCCAGAATAAAGCGTCACTGGAGTCGATGCCGTTGAAACAATATTAAAAACAGCAGATTCTGAGGACAAAACTTCCCCAAACGTTCCATCCAACAACAATCCTTTTGTTGCTTTAACTCTTAATTTGTAGTCACCTGGTACTATTCCTGCGGAAATAACACCATTAATAGTCGTTGTAAAAAACCCATTTACAGTACTTAATACAGAAGCGTTCGTGAAAGACCCTCCTAGTTCTGACAATTCTAAAATAAATTGATTGTCACTTGACTCATCATCAAATTTGTAAATCCCATTTGGATCAAAGTGAACTGAAACACCCGATCCAGAACCGTAAATAGCTGTGGCATTGAAATCTACAAGATTAATATTCGCTGTATTCGTCTGAGAAAAAAGAAGGCTATTAAATAGAATAGCAATAAAAGTAAAAGTGGTTTTATTTAAAATCATTATATTAATTATGTTTAACTATAATAAAGAATAAGTAAACAAATATAAGTGATTTAATTTTTATTATTCATAAGTTCACAAGAACAATTTTGTTTGCAATTTTCAGAATGGACAAATAAGATCTTTAAGATAAAAAATAGACCAAATTAATAAAAATAAAATTTTAACATATAAACATTGAAATCATTAAAAATTTCTTTGTAAATTATATTTTTTGTTTAATTATTTATATTAAAAAATAAACTTAATTTAAACAAAATGACTCACAAAAAAATCAATACAACAGCTGTTTTTTAGAATTATTTCGCCAACCTGCTTGGTTTTTATAGTCCATAAAGAAAATTTTTAGATCGGCTTGATTTTGGTACTCAACAAAGAAAACAGTTGTATCTGCCTGATTTGAATACTCAGTAAAAAACCATAAGCCTTTATTCCCTTGCGCTTGATTGCTGTAATCGACCTTAAAAACCTTTAAATCGGCTTGATTGGCGTAGTCCACAACAAAGACTTTTACATCTGCTTGATTTTCGTAATCTACTGAGAATAGTTTTTGAGCAACTGCAAGCTCTGCAATACAAATAAAAAAAAGTAAAAGAAGGAACCTTTTCATAAATCCGCCTTGATTAATACACCAAAAACTTAAATAGCTTTGTTTGATTTCTCTCTTGAACATGAATCAAATACATCCCCTGAGAAAGGCCAGAGACATCAATTCTATTTCCTTCTAATTCAAATTCTAGAGTTTGACCCAATTGATTGTATATGTTTACAGCCTCTTTAGAAACCCCTAACCCTTCGATATACACATAATCTTGAGCAATGCTTGGGTGAATGAACACTGTTTTAAAGTCCAAATCAACTGTAGACAGTAAACCCCAAGAATCCTCTGACTCTGGACCGTTCCAAATGAGGGTTGCCAAATAAGGATTGTCAATAAATGGATTTCGATTCCCCTGAAAAGAAAAGATAACATCGTTTCGGTTGCGCTCAAACTCAGAAACAGGGTCTTCTTCATTCCATTCCAAGAAGATATTTGGCATGTCGGCATCGTTAGAATACGACGTACTACCAATACCTATATTGATGGGTTCACATTGAGTTGGGTAGCGCAAATACATATACATAATAATTCGGGCAACATCCCCTTTAAATTCATCTCCAGGGTAGAAACAGCCCTCAGGGTTACCACCAGGACCTCTGTCACAAATTGGGTGACCCTCAATATGAACGATGTCCGAATTGCCTGAAGCATTGATATAAAAACGATTATTTCTTGTAGAATTCATCTGGCAATCGGCGGCTCTCAGGTTGTGAACATCAGTTCCTGAACCTGCTGGGCTCGTCTCTAATGTGGGATTTGCCAATGATTTTGCAAACACATGCTCTCGATTCCAATAGCCTATGCAAAAACCACTGGCTTGATCCGCAATCGGGCGTGTACGATCATTTTTTGTAATATTATCAGAGTCATTATAACCATAAATTAAAACAACGTTACCAGAAATGGAAACATCCGCATCACTTTGATGAACAACATCCCACGTATCGGTGGCACTAGAAGTGTATGGAATTAGGGTTGTATGAGTAGCACTAATTAATGTAGAAAGGTCGTCTTTCAGTTCGTTTCCATCTTGGTAAAAATCAACAGACGAATAATATGCGGGAATTTGAGCGCCTATCGAGAACACACCTGAAAATAGTGCCCCCAAAAGCGTAATTAACACCTTTGTTTTCATAAAATAAAAGTTAAAATATTGGTTATTTTAATTCAAAATTACAACTAATAATTGGGGTTTTATCAAGTATTAAAATTGAATTGCAAAATTAAATTTCAGTTACGGTTTAAAAATTATATTTTTGCAGCGAACAAAAACACAAAAAATGACCTTACTATTGATGGCCGCAGGAAGCGGAAGCCGTTATGGAAAACTAAAACAATTTGACGATTTAGGCCCTTCGGAAGAATTTCTTATGGAATTTAGTATTTTTGACGCCCTCAAAAACAACTTTAACCACATTGTGGTCATTACCAAAGCTGCTAACAAATCGTTTCTGGAATCTCATCTTTCCGAGCGCCTTCCTAAAGATGTGAAATTAGATGTTTTAGTTCAAGAAATTGAAGACATTCCAAAAGCGATCTCTCTAGAAACGAAACGCGAAAAACCTTGGGGCACCGCCCATGCCGTTTGGACCGCTCGAAATGTCATCAAAGGAAGTTTTGTCATAATAAATGCCGATGATTATTATGGGCAAAATGCGTTTGATGGTGCTGCGAAATTCATTAAAAATAACAACACTCCTGACACGTTTGCACTTGTAGCTTACAACCTTAAAAATACACTTTCTAAATTTGGATCCGTATCAAGAGGCGTTTGTGAAGTGGACAACCACCAATTAACATCCATCATAGAACGTACTAAGATTTCAGAAAAAGGGACTCAAATTATCGATGAAGATTCGGGAATAGTTCTTGATGCTGACACAGCGGTTTCTATGAATTTTTGGATTTGTAATGCGTCGATTTTTAAGTATATAGAAACCTACTTTACGAAGTTTTTAGAAAATACTGACAACCACGAAAAAAGTGAAATTTACTTGCCTTTTGTCACTCAAGAAATGATGGAAAATGGACATATTACAGTAGAAGTGATTGAAGCTCAAAGCACTTGGTTTGGAGTCACCTATTACGATGACAAAAAAGAGGCGGTCAGAACCTTATCAGAACTCACCAAACAAGGCGCCTATCCGACGCCCTTGTGGAGTTGAAATACTTAGTTTTCCACCTCTAAACCGCTTGATTTCCACTTAGAAAAACCATGGTCTAAATCATAAACCTTAACAAATCCGTTGGCGATTAATCGTGAGGCGCACTTCGCGCTTCGGCTCCCACGCTGACAGTACACAATAACAGGTCTGGTTTTATCTAGTTGTTGGATATTTGCTTCAAAATTTGCATCTAAAAAATCAATGTTGAGCGCATTTAGAAGATGCCCTCCTTTGTACTCACCTGGAGTCCGAACATCTACCAACTGAATCCCTTCGATTTTAGATATTTCCTTCATTTCTGCAGGCGTAATAAGTTCAATCGCACTAGATTGATTTTTCGTACAATTAAAGAACGTGAGCATGCATAGCAACACACATCCAAATTTAAAATAACGCATATTATTGAGGAATTATAGTTGCACCATCCCATTCATTAAAACCGCCCAAAAGATTATAGGAAGCTGTAAAACCTAGCTGTTTCATGATAGAACACGCTTGACCACTTCTTGCACCTGATCTGCAATAAACATAGTAATGGTTCTTTTTATCGAGTTTTTCGAGCTCCGAAATAAAGACCTGTCCTTGATGAATGTCCAAGTGAATCGCATCTGGAATCATCCCTTCTTCAACTTCTGCGTCCGTACGAACATCTAAAATTATTGATTTTGAATCGGACTCCAATTGCGAAGCCCATTCATTTTGTGACAAATCTGACATAGTATCTATTTTAATAAATTAATTTATAATATTATTTTTCGCATCTCTTATTCCAAACTTAAAGCTTGATAGAGCATCCAATAGCTTTGGTTTTATGCACCTCAAAAGTAACTCCATTTAACAATGCATCCACGGCATTTTCAACATATTTAGTTTTCACCAAAGCAGCGTCTTTATAATTATCGTCAATCGCACCAATATACTGCACCACTGGTCCTCGATCCGTAGATTCTAATATATAAATATGGGGTGTTTTGGTGGCGCCAAATTGAGGGTAGACAGACTGATCTGCATCCATTAAATACGGAAATGTAAATCCTTTTTCTTTCGCACGTATTTGCATCGCCTCCATGGAATCCCCGGGTTTTGTTTTGACATTATTGGGCATGATGGCAATAACTGGATATCCTTTGTTGGTGTATTTTTTGTTCAGTGCTTCAATACGGTCTTCGTAGAGCACCGCATACGGACAGGTATTGCATGTAAAAACAACAATAAACCCTTTAGCTTGCTCAAAATCAGAAAGGGAGACAAAGTCTCCATCAATATTTTCTAATTTAAAATCGGTGGCAACATCGCCAATATCATACCCTAGATCCGTTGAAATAGGCGTAAATGAAACTAAGGTAAACAGCACTAATAATGATAAAATAGTTTTCATAATAATTTAGTTTTACGGATTATTAAAAAAATGTTTTAAGTTCCAGTTCCAATTCCTCATAGGTAAAGGTACGACTATAAAACAAACGCTTTGATTCATTATATATAATCGTGACCGGGATGGCTCCATCCCATTGTGGATTTACTTTTGGAATCCATGAATTCATATCAGGATCGTCTAAAACCACTACTTTGGATTTTAGGTTATACTTTTGAATAAATGGTTTTAATTTCGTTTCATACTGATGTGGAAAATCCAAACTCACCAAAATGACTTCTACAGAGTCTTTATAGTTGGCTTGGAGCGTTTCAAAATGTGGCAACTCTTTTACACAGGGCGCACACCAAGTCGCCCAAAAATTCACAACATAGGTTTTAGAGTCTTTGAGTTCTAAATAGGGAGCAATACCAGCAAAATCATGAACCTCCAATACAACGGGATCATTTTTTTCGGACTTACACGATAGATTTAAAAAAACCACTAAAACAAATAAATATTTCATTTTGCAAAGTTAGTAAAAAGAGCTAAAAATTCTCGGAAGTTTTAACATAAAATTACCAATAGTAAAAGTATTATGGAATTAAAAAAATGTGTAATTTGCATTTAACTTAAACTGAAATAACGACATGAAAAATACACTATTAAAGTCAACAGCCCTTTTATTTATTTTAACTCTTACAGCATTCACCACTTTAGAAACAAAACAAGTAGATACGGATCAAAGTATTATCAACTGGGTTGGATATAAAGTAACTGGGCAACATGAAGGAACAATCACGCTTAAAAAAGGTGTTCTTGAATTCAATGACAATCAATTGACTGGAGGGAATTTTGTAATGGACATGACATCTATAAACACTACCGACCTTGAAGGAGATTATAAAAACAAACTAGATGGCCATTTAAAAGCCGATGACTTTTTTGGCGTTGAAACTCACACAAAAGCAACTCTAGTATTTACATCTGTTACTAAAAATGAAACTAATTACGCTGTTGTAGGCGACCTAACAATTAAAGGAATTACAAATCAAATTTCTTTTGATTTAACGGTTTCTGAAAATACTGCAACAACTACCTTTCAAGTGGACCGTACCAAATTTGGAATAAAATACGGATCTGCAAGTTTTATTGATGGATTAAAAGATAAAGCCATATATAATGAGTTCGATTTAAAGGTTTCTTTAAAATTTTAAAAAAACATTAAATTAATTTTGCAATCATAAAAAACGTTGCTACATTTGATTTTTAATAAATAAATTATGAACCTTACTTTAAATAATACTTGGTGGTGGTACTCTCGAAAACAAAACTCGTGATACACCCCTGTATGTTTAAATCAAAATATCTAGGCTTGTCATCACGACAAGCCTTTTTTTTATGAAAAAATTTGAACTAAAAACACATTACAAAAAAATACTCGCAGACACCATATCGCCTGTGAGTGTGTATCTAAAAATTCGAGATAAATTCCCGAATAGTATCCTGCTGGAAAGTAGCGACTACCACGGCAATGACAACAGTTTCTCCTACATCTGCTGCAATCCTATTGCATCCATCAAAGTAGAAGACTCTGTGGTAACTAAAACTTATCCCGATCAAAGCACTGAAACAATCGCTGTCCCTGCTAATGAAGTGACCATGGAAATCGATGCATTTACAAAACAATTTGAAACTCAGAAAGACACAACTTTTAAGTTTATAAATAATGGGATGTTTGGGTTTACAGCCTACGATGCTGTAAAATATTTTGAAGACATCTCAATTTCAAAAAAGGACGATTCTATTGAAATTCCTGAGATGTATTACGCCGTGTATCAAAACATCATAGCCATCAATCATTTCAAAAATGAGGCCTATATTTTTGCACACTGTTACCAATCTGAAAGCAATATCGACGCTATTGATTATTTGATTAAAATACAAAGTTTTTCATCTTATGATTTTGAATCAAAAGGAGGCATTAGTTCCAACCTGACCGACGAGGCATTTAAATCGAATGTTGATTTGGCTAAAAAACACTGTGCTCGTGGCGATGTGTTTCAATTGGTATTGTCTAAAAAATTCCAACAAAATTTTAAAGGTGATGATTTTAATGTGTACAGAGCACTAAGAAGTATCAATCCCTACCCTTACCTCTTTTATTTTGATTATGGGGAATTTAAAATCTTTGGAAGTTCTCCCGAAGCGCAGCTGGTTGTCC
>Ga0115564_10000674_pt1 | contig 33696 bp, 39 predicted proteins | sample COGITO_mtgs_1105_7_FD_88680 | JGI IMG/M metagenome (GOLD analysis project Ga0115564, IMG submission 88680) | Pelagic marine microbial communities from North Sea - COGITO_mtgs_110523 | ecosystem: Environmental > Aquatic > Marine > Epipelagic | place: Germany:Helgoland, sampling site Kabeltonne...
CGATTAGAGTAGTAACTGAGGTGACAAAAAGTGCTCTTCTGGTCTTTGCAAAATCGTCATGATCTAATGAAATTAACACTACGTCCTCCCTCAAACATCCAACTCCTCCACAAACCGCGCGTTCTCCTGAATGTACTCGAACCGCAACTCCGGCTTTTTCCCCATCAACCGCTCCACCAGATCACCCGTTTCCCCCGGTACATCCTCCTCCACCGTCACGCGGATCAGCTTGCGGGTCGTGGGGTCCATCGTGGTTTCCTTAAGGTCCTTCGCGTCCATCTCGCCCAGACCCTTAAAGCGTTGCAAATCAATCTTGCCCTTGCCGCCCAGACCCTTCTCCAACAACATATCTTTCTCAATGTCATCAGCGACATAGACTCGCCGCGCGCCTTGCGTCAGGCGGTACAAAGGCGGACACGCCAGATACAAATGCCCGTTATCAATCAGCGGCCGCATCTGGGTGAAAAAGAACGTCATCAGCAGCGCCGCGATATGTGCGCCGTCCACATCCGCGTCCGTCATGATGATGATCTTTTCATAGCGCAGATCGTCGATGTTGAATCGCGTGCCCATGCCCACACCCAACGCCTCGCACAGGTCCGAAATCTCGGCGTTAGTGGTCAGTTTGTTGGACGCTGCCCCCAGCACGTTCAGAATTTTGCCCTTCAGCGGCAACAGAGCTTGGGTCTTGCGGTCCCGCGCGCCCTTGCCAGAACCACCGGCGGAATCCCCCTCCACGATGAACAATTCAGTGCCTTCGCGGGTCTTGGACGTACAATCGGTCAGTTTGCCGGGCAGGCGCAGTTTTTTGGTCGCGGACTTGCGCGCGGTCTCTTTTTCCTGCCGCCGCCGCAGCCGTTCTTCAGCCCGCAACACCAGAAAATCGAGGATCGCACCGGCGGATTTGGTATCCGCCGCCAGCCAGTTGTCAAAGTGGTCGCGCACGGCCCCTTCGGTCATTTTATGGGCAATCTCGGAAGACAGGCGGTCCTTGGTCTGCCCCACAAACGCAGGCTCCGCGATAAAACACGACACCAAAGCGCAGCCACCCGACATCAAATCTTCGCGGGTGATTTGCGCGGCCTTTTTGTTGTTGGACAGCTCGCCATAGGCCTTGATCCCCTTGAGGATCGCGGCCCAAAAACCGGACACATGCGTGCCGCCTTCGGGCGTGGGCACGGTGTTACAATAGGACTGGATGAACCCGTCGCGGGCAGGGGTCCAGTTGATCGCCCATTCGACCTTGCCCGCCTCATTGAATTTGTCGCGAAAATCGACGGTGCCCGCGAAGGCGGCATCGGCGTAGGTCGTTGATTTGCCAAGCGTCTCTGAAAGGTAGTCCGACAGGCCGCCCGGAAAGTGGAACGTCGCCTCTTGCGGTGTGTCGCCGTCCGCGATGGCGGATTTCCAGCGGATTTCCACGCCCGAGAACAAGTAAGCCTTGGAACGGATGGAATTGAACAGGCGCGCGGGTTTAAACCGGTGCGTGCCGAAAATCTGCTCATCCGCGTGAAAGGACACGGTCGTGCCGCGCCGGTTGGGGGCCGCGCCAACCTTTTCAATCGGCCCCAGCGGAATGCCACGGGAAAAGCGTTGTTCGAACAGCTCTTTATTGCGCGCGACCTGTACGACCATCGAATCCGACAACGCGTTGACCACAGACGCGCCAACCCCGTGCAGACCGCCCGATGTCTGGTACGCTTTGCCCGAAAACTTGCCCCCCGCGTGCAGGGTGCACAAGATCACCTCAAGCGCGGATTTATCGGGGAATTTGGGGTGCGGATCAATCGGAATGCCACGCCCGTTGTCTCGCACGGTGACAGAATAATCCTCGTGCAGTTCCACCTCAATGCGGTTGGCATGCCCCGCGACCGCCTCATCCATCGAGTTGTCGAGCACCTCGGCGACCAGATGGTGCAACGCGCGCTCATCGGTGCCGCCAATGTACATGCCGGGGCGCTTGCGGACCGGTTCCAACCCCTCAAGCACCTCGATGGAGGAGGCATCGTAATCGGTCGGCTCTTGGCCGGAAAGAAGGTCATTCATGGGGCTGCTCTGGCTCTTTTTTAGGCTGCATGCAGTATGTCAGAGCAGGATCGTAGGGGGAAGGGCGCATCCTGTGACATGGCCGCTTTCCTTTTGCGGCTTGGTGCGTATTTTGTCCAAGGTACTCACAGAAAGCACTGCCTTATGACCCCTCCCGTCGATCCCGATCCTGTTCAGACCCCTGCCGAAGCACAGACCGGGAACAGATTGCAAAGCCTGCCTGACTGGAATTATATGCTGCGCGAATGTGATGAACTCTATCGCTTTTTGCCCGCGGGCGGCAGTGACAAGATCGCAAGCCACCAGCGCAAGGTGCGCGAGGCCATCAGTCGGCTGCTGCGCGCCAATGCGATCGTGAGTCCCCAGCCGCGCGCCCTGAAACCTGTAACCGCCCATCTGCGGCGCGCCCTTGATGAAGGGCGGCAAGGGGCATTGGCACCGGCGGTGCGCGCGCTGGATGCGATTTCACCCTATCTCAGTTGGCAATGGGGCTACGAGAAAGCACCCAAGGGTCTGCAAAACAGCTATGCCTATGCGGAACTGGCGGGACCGAGTGGCCCGATACAATCCGATGAAATCATCCTTGGCGTGGTCCTCTTTGCGCCCAAATGCACCTATCCCGCCCACGCGCATCGCGGCATCACAGAAAGCTACGTGTGCCTGTCGGGGGCGGTGTCAGAGAACCACCAAGGTGTGTATGTGCCCGGTTCGATGATTTTCAATCCGCCGGACCATTTGCACCGCATCACCGTGGGCGTCCGTGAACCCGCGCTATTGGCCTATGCGTGGATCGGTGCAAAAGAGGATTTGCGCGATCAGAAAATGGTCTTTACCCGCACCCGCAAATGAAGGCAGCGTCAGCCAGTGCCGCGCGCCCCTCAAAAACGCTGTAATCCATGGCTTTGCTGCGCAGCCAGCGGGCGATGTCTTCTTCGTCCATCTGGCCTTGTGCCACTTGCCGGATCATCCTGCAATGTGGCTTCTGCAGGTACAAAGTAGCCGACGCATTTAGAGTTCTTCATCACCGACACAGGTTTGCCACCCGCGCAGTCCAGCACCTTTTGCGGCTCACGCATCTCTGTCATGGTGGCGATTTGATTGGTCAAAAACGCGTCATGAGATGCTCTCATGATTGCACATTCCAATATCCAATAGATCGCTTGAATTACAGTATGCCTTGCACAGGCCCCGCATTCCGCGCAGCATTTGACCACAGCCGAAAGGAACCCCATGGCCTGGATCAAAACCATCCCCTTCGATGCCGCAACCGGCAAATTGCGCGAGCTCTACCGCCGGGTGACAGGGCCGGGCAACAACGTCGACAACATCATGATGATGCACTCCCTGCGCCCCCACACGATGGAGGCGCATATGGCGGTCTACAAATACGTGCTGCACCACCGCGACAATACCATCCCCAAGTGGTTTCTTGAGGCGATTGGCGTCTGGGTGTCGCATCTGAATGGCTGCGGCTATTGCGTCGAACACCACTTTGCCGGGATGAAACGGCTGATGCGTGATGATGCGCGCAGCGATGCCTTGCGCGCGGCCATTACCGCGGATGATGTCCCTGCCATGCCATTAGACGCGCGTGAACAGGCTGCGATGCGGTACGCCGAACGGCTCGCCCGCGCGCCGCAGGACATGGCGGAAACGGACGTTCAGGCGTTGCGCATGGCGGCCTGGGACGATGGCGAGATCCTCGAAATCAATCAGGTCACGTCATATTTTTGCTATGCCAACCGCACGGTTCTGGGTCTTGGTTGTTCAACCGAAGGCGATATCATCGGCCTTAGCCCGAACAACAACGACGACCCGGATGACTGGAACCACGCCTAAGGGTCCAGCCAGTCAAGGATCGCGCTTGCAACTGCATCCGGTTGCTGGTGATGCAGCCAATGATCCGCGCCCGCGATTTCGACGCGTGTCAGATCAGCGGCAAAATCTTCCAACTCTTCGGTCGCCACAGGCAGCAGGGCGGTATCTTCCACGCCCCAGATCAGCAGATGCGGACACCACACCTGCAATTTCTCTGCGGGCCATTCCTTGAGGTCTGTAATCGGCCTGCCGACTTCTGCGACCATTAGCGGCGATGCGCGATACCAGTGGATCATCGTCTTTAATTTGCCCGGACGCGCCCATTCGGTCAGGTATTCCGCGCGCAGATCATCCGTCAGCCAGCCCAGATCCATCTTGGCCGAAAACAGTGCCATCAGCTTGGAAAACCCGTCCTCTGCCAGCTTTTCCTCTGATCCTGCTTTGCGCAGATAATTGATGTATTGCGAGGCTTCGGTCTGCGCGCCACCTGCCGCCATCGCGCGCTGAAACGGCACCGGATGCACACCATTCATGATGATCAGCTTTTCCACCAGATCGGGCCGCGACATTGCCAGCCCATAGGCAACCGCTGCGCCCCAGTCGTGGCCAAGGACAATCAAGGGCGCGTCACCAATCAACGCGGCCATGTCACCCACAAGGGCAGAGGTCGCATAGGCCGACACATCATCAGGCGCCCAGCTTTGGCCGAAACCACGCTGATCGGGGGCGATGCAATGAAACTTGTCTGACAGACGCTCTGCCACGGGTGCCCATGCGCCACCGTATTCAGGAAAGCCATGCAGCATCAGTATCTTGGGCAGATCTGGCGCCCCCCAGCGCCGCACGAAAAACGGATTACCGTTCAGCATCTCGATCTGTGCTTTCATGTCACTCATTGTCTCGTCCTTTTCATACGCCGCCCTCATGCGCCGCAACCCACATTACCGCAATCCAGCATGCCTCATCCATCGCAGTACAAAAAGCCAATTCCGAAACGAAACCCTTTCCCTTGGCCGTTCACGGGTCTAAGCCTTTTGCCATGCAACATCTGCCCAAATTCATGACCTACAAAGACCACAGCAAAGCGATCCTGACCCTCGGCTTGCCATTGATTGGCGGGCATCTGGGCCAGATTGCCATAGGTGCGACCGACACAATCATGGTCGGCTGGTTCTCGGTCGAAGCGCTTGCGGCTGTGACCCTCGCCAGTACCTATTTCTTTGTGCTGTTTATTTTCGGCTCCGGGTTTGCCTTTGCGATCATGCCTATGGTCGCAGCCTTTGCCGCAGAAGAGGACGAAACCGCCATCCGCCGTGCCACCCGTATGGGCTTGTGGTTGTCGATGGCGTTCGGGCTTTTGGTGCTACCCGTGATGTTCTGGTCAGAACCGATCCTGCGTCTTCTGGGCCAGAGCGATGCCTTGGCTTCCGAGGCCGCAAAGTATTTGCGGGTTGCAGGGTTCGGTGTGGTGCCTGCGCTGCTGGTGATGGTTCTGAAATCCTATCTGGCCGCGTTGGAGCGTACGCAGATCGTGCTTTGGATCACTTTGATTGCCGCAGTGGTGAATGCGCTTGCCAACTATGCGCTGATCTTTGGCAATTGGGGCGCTCCTGCACTGGGTGTTGTCGGGGCGGCAACCGCGTCGGTGATCACACAAAGTGTCTCTCTGGTCGGTGTGGTGCTTTATATCCTGCTGATCGTGCCGCAGCATCAGCTTTTCGTGCGCATGTGGCGCGCGGACACCCAGATGTTGCTGCGCGTCTTTCGACTGGGTTTGCCGATTGGCCTGACAACCCTCAGCGAAGTCGGGCTTTTTGCGGCGTCTGCCGTGATGATGGGCTGGCTGGGCACCATCCCGCTGGCTGCCCACGGGATCGCGGTGCAATTGGCCTCGATCACGTTCATGGTGCATTTGGGCCTCAGCAATGTCGCCACGATCCGCGCGGGCAATGCTTATGGCCGACGCGACAGGGCGCATATGGCGCGGGGCGGGATTGCCGTTATCGTGATGTCCGTGTTTTTTGCCGCGCTCACGACGGTCGTGTTCGTTGGGTTCCCCGAACCGTTGATTGATCTGTTCATGCAAGACAGCGAACCGGCGCGCCTGCAGATCCTTGCAATCGGCACGGGGCTGTTGATCATGGCGGCCCTATTTCAGCTTGTAGACGGGGCACAGGCGATTGCACTTGGCCTGCTGCGCGGGGTGCAAGACACCAAAATCCCGATGTGGATGGCCGCGTTCAGCTATTGGGGTGTCGGGGTGCCGTCGTCTTATCTGCTGGGCTTTACCTTTGGGTTTGAAGGGATCGGTGTGTGGGCCGGACTGGTGCTTGGTCTGGGCGTGGCGTCGGTCCTGCTGAACGCACGATTTTGGGGCGTGACCTTGAAAAAGGTCGGGCCCACGCCGCCGTTGCCCGACCCCTCAGCCCTTCAAAAGGCGGTCTGATTTTTTGCGCACCAAGGTGCTGCGCAGATCATGCATCGCCAGCAGCAAACTGTCTGTCACCGCCTCTAGCTGAGCGTCGGTTGCTTTGGATTGCGCCCATTGCGTCGTCAGGTTCATGTAATCCACTGCGCGGTAAATATCGTCGATATCGCGGTGTGCCAACACTTGGCGCCGTGCCTCGATCCATGTCTCTATCTCTGCCAGATCAGTGTCGGTGAGGGCCCGTTCCCCGTGCGGTTTGATTTCGCCATTGCGAATGTTCACGACCGCAATCTGGTCCATCTCGATGCGCCGCTGACGGTTTTCAGTGTCTACGCGAAACACCGCCGCACCATTTTCACGTACACGGAAGTAATATTCCGGCAATTCCGTTGTCATGGCGAACCCCCTTCTAGGTCAGCTTAGCACAAAAATCCTGGATGCGACGACATGCTTCGGTCAGCGCCGCGTCGGAGGTTGCATAGCTCACCCGGAAATTCGGCGATAGCCCGAAGGCTGCCCCGAAAACCACAGCAACCCCGGTATCATTCAGCAGCGCAGTCGCAAACACCTCGTCATTGATAATTTCCACGCCATCCGGGGTCGTTTTGCCAATAAGGCCAGTGATGGATGGATAGACATAGAACGCGCCCTCGGGCGTCGGGCAGGTCACACCGTCAATGGCGTTCAGCGCCTCGACCACCAGATTGCGGCGGCGCACAAACATCTCGTTGTTGGATGCGATATAGTCTTGTGTGCCATTCAGCGCTTCAACGGCGGCCCATTGGCTGATGGTGCAAGGGTTCGAGGTGGATTGCGACTGCACCTTGCGCATCGCGCCGATCAGTTCTTGGGGTCCGGCGGCATATCCGATGCGCCAGCCTGTCATTGCATAGGCTTTGGATACCCCGTTGACGGTCAGTGTCCGGTCGTAAAGTGCCGGTTCCACCTCTGCGGGTGTGCAGAATTCAAATCCGTCATAGGCCAGATGTTCGTACATATCGTCCGTCATCACCCAGACATGCGGATGCCGCATCAGCACATCTGTCAGCCCCTTTAGCTCTGCCCGCGTATATCCAGCACCCGTCGGGTTGGACGGGGAGTTGAAGATGAACCATTTCGTCTTGGGCGTGATCGCAGCTTCCAGCGCCTCTGGCGTCAGTTTGAAGTTGTTTTCCAGCGTTGCAGGCGCAATCACCGGCTCACCGCCCGCCAGCAGGACCATGTCGGGATAGCTGACCCAATAGGGGGCTGGGATCACGACTTCCTCGCCGGGGTTCATGGTGGCCATCAGCGCATTGTAAAGGATTTGCTTGCCGCCGGTGCCCACGCTGACCTGTGCAGGGGTGTAATCCAGCCCGTTGTCGCGTTTGAATTTGGCACAAATCGCCTGTTTCAGCTCTGGAATGCCGTCGACAGCCGTGTATTTGGTTTTGCCCGCGTTGATCGCGGCAATTGCGGCGTCTTTGATGTTCTGGGGGGTGTCAAAATCAGGCTCGCCCGCACCCAGACCGATGATGTCACGACCTGCGGCTTTCAACTCTGCCGCCTGCGTTGTCACCGCAATGGTGGGTGAGGGTTTTACGCGTGAAAGGGTCGCAGACAACAGGTTCATGGCGGGCTCGCTCTGGCAATTAAGTGTCATATACTGCATAGAATGACCGAAGTATTCGATCAAGCGGCAACCGCCCTTGATCTTGACCACGAAAGGACAATGCCATGAACGATAGCGTGACCGTCTCACTTGACGAAGTTGACAACTCCGAGTGGTTTGCCCCTGATCAGGCAACATTTGGCGACAGACTGGCCGCCGCCCGCGAACAGGCAAGCATGACCCAGGAAGTTCTTGCAAAACGCCTTGGCGTGCGCAACAAAACCATCCGCGCATGGGAAGACGACATGTCTGAGCCGCGTGCGAACCGGTTGTCCATGCTTGCTGGGTTGTTGAACGTCTCGATCATGTGGCTGATCAACGGCGAAGGCGAAGGCGTTGACGGTCCGGACGAAGAGAGCGCGCAGTTTGGAGAGATGTCCGATATTTTGTCGGAAATCCGCGTTTTGCGCGCCGATATGCACAAGAAAGCTGAACAAATGGGACGTTTGGAGAAACGTATGCGCCGGATGTTAGAGACAACAACCAATGGCTGAGTTGCGCGAACACAAGGTAAAGCGCCTTGCCATGCGGTCGATGCGGCGCGGGATCAAAGAGATGGATTTGATCCTGTCATCGTTTGCGGATCATCATCTGGCAGGAATGGATGATGCGACATTGGACCTTTATGATGCCATGTTGAATGAAATTGACCACGATTTGTACCAATGGGTCACGATGCAGGTCGAAACCCCAACCCCATATGGCGCATTGATGGGCCGCGTTCAGGCGCATATCGCCGAACATGGGCCTGCGCCTGCGGGGTAGACCGGTCTGCACAGCCGGTGCAGGGAAAAAGTTGCGCGGCGTTTAACGAAATATTCTGCTTTTTTGTTCAGGCTCCGGATCAACACTTGGAACCGGAGAACAAGAATGAGCATTCAAAACCCGATTGCCGCACCGAACCTGCCAAAGATAGGCTTGAACCCGGCCGGTCTGGCCGAAAAAGGTTTCATGATCGGCTACCTTGAAGCATTGTCATTGGTAGAGCGGCTGCACCGGCTGTTGCTGGATGTGATCAAGGATGAATTCGAACGCGTCGGCGTGATAGAAATCAACGCGGTTCAGGCCCTGTTGTTGTTCAATATCGGCGATAACGAGGTGACGGCGGGCGAGCTGAAAAGCCGCGGTTATTACCAAGGCAGCAACGTCAGCTATAACTTGAAAAAGCTGGTCGAGATGGGGTATATGCACCACCAACGCTGTGAAATTGACCGCCGTTCGGTACGTGTACGCCTGACAGATCAGGGCCGCAATATCCGCAATGTGGTTGCTGACCTCTTTGCGCGCCATGCTGACGGGCTTGAGGACAAGGGCGTGTTGGGCCATGACGGGATATCGCAGATCACGACATCGCTGAAACGGGTGGAACGGTACTGGACCGATCAAATCCGCTATATTTATTAACGGGCATTGGTGGTTCTCAGCGTTGCGAAAACACCAATCCGTCCAATTCGCGCACCAGCTTTTCTTCCATTGCGCGGGCATAATCGGCAAATCCGATTGCGGTCTGCACAAAGGCGTCTGGCCCCACGATGACCTCTGCGCGAAAATATGACGAAAGTTCGCCGATTTCTGCTTGGCGAATGTCGCCCATTCTTGGGTCATCGACCCCGATCACCAAAGCATTGATGGTAATGCCTGACGCCGCCATCCGGGCCTTTACGTCGCGGGGACGGGGGCCAAGGTTGGACTTTCCATCGCCTGAAATATCCAGCGTGCGTTTCCAACATTCTGATTGTGCCGCCAAATACCGCGCGCCCTCGCTCATTGCGACGCCCAATGCGGTGCCCGGGCTGGCATCACGACGCGTGGTTTGTTCCAAAGTGGCGACAATTGTATTCAGGCTTGCGATGCTGTCGATCTCGGTCCACGGCACTACGATGGCCTGATCTCCCGGACCGCTCCACTCGTAGACCATGATCCGCACCGGGGCGTCGGGCATGACCAATAGCTTGTCGCGGACGCGCGGAGCGCTGAGCGCAGTTGCCAGCCCGCCCATCTGCAAGCGGTATTCGCGCGCATCGACCGATCCCGATACATCCAGCCCCAGCGCCAGCGCCTGTCGGCACGCGGCCTCTGCCATTCCGCCACAGAGCAACACCGCCGCACAAAGCACCGCGCGGATCACCCCGCGTTCCTTTCACCACCCATCAACGATCCAATCGCGGGCGGCGTTAGTTCACGCTCCAGTTTGCGCCGCATCGCGCGCTCATAATCCTCGAACCCTTCGGCAATTTCGACAAACGATCCCGGCCCGAAGCGTACCTGAGACTGGTAAAACGCGATCAATCCGACCTCACCCTCAAAATCTGCTGCATTCACCACCAAACCGTTGACCGTCACGCCCTGAAACGGAAATGCGCGATATGCCTCTTCTGGCCCGAAACCCTCATTGTTCTGCCCGTCGCCCGCCATATCAAGGGTATGCCGCAAACACGCGGGAGCGCGGGCCAGCATCCCCGCCCCGAACCCAAGCGCATAACCCATCGCGGTTGGAAAATCATTATGGCTGCGCTTGCTCTGTGCCACCGTTTCGGCGGCTTGAACCAATGCCGCCTGACTGTCGATCATCGTCCAATCCAGCACGACTTCTTGATTATAGCGCCCCGACCATTCGTAAACCGCCAGCGCCACAGGTTCATCAGTTGCAAAAAATGCGGCTACGACCTCGGGTGACGTCAGCGCGGCGACCACACCGCCGCGCTGCAGCGTGTCTTCTTGCGCATCCACCGAACTGGACACATCCAGCGCTAATACCAGCGCCAACCGGCATTCCGCGAATGCCGCCCCGGGGACCAACATCAAGGCTAGAATCGCTGTTTTCATCCTGCATCCTCCGCTGGTTCCAACGCCCCGATTGCTGCTGGCGTCAACTCGCGTTCCAGCTTGATCCGCATTGCGCGTTCGTAGTCGTCAAACCCGTCTGCCACGATCATAAACGCTCCCGGACCATGCAAAACCTGATCTCTGAAAAATGCGGTCAAGCGTTCCTCGGTCTGGAAGTCCGCCGCATTGGCGACGACCAGCCCGTTCACCGTGATGTCGTCAAACGCGACCGCCTGATACGAAACAAGCGGCCCGTGGTCTTCGTTGTTTTCACCGTCACCGGCCATATCAATTGTTTTGCGCAGGCAATCGGGTGCGCGCGCCAGCATTTGGGCCCCGAAATCAAGCGCAACGCCCATCGCAGTTGGAAACTCACCATAACTACGGGTGCTGGCCGCAATAACCTCAGCCGCCCGCACCAAATCGCCACGCTCTTCTATCAATGTCCAATCCAGAACAACCTCCTGATTGTACCGTCCGGACCATTCGTAAACGGCCAAGGCGACGGGCTGACCGGCGGCAAAAAACGCCGCCTCCACCTCGGGGGCGATCAGGGCGGCTACCATGCCGCCTCTTTGCAACCGGTCCTCAGCCGCATCGACCGAACTGGAAATGTCCAACCCCAGCAACAGCGCCATCCGGCATTCTGCCGCAACTGACGTGCCGCTGAACGCCGTAACAAACGCCAAAACCCAGACTTGGGGCAGGGGGTTGATCACCGTTTTACCAATGACCGGTGTTTTCCATGCTCGCCCAAGGTTCCGCCGGTGCAAGGCTCTCACCTTCCTGCAGCAACTCTACTGAGATGTTGTCAGGCGAGCGTACAAAGGCCATACGCCCATCGCGCGGCGGGCGGTTGATTGTGACGCCATTGTCCATAAGGTGTTGGCACATCTCGTAAATATTCTCGACCGTATAGGCGAGGTGGCCAAAATGGCGGCTGTCGCTGGGCAAGGCGTCATCGCCGTCCCAATTGTAGGTCAGTTCGACATCCGCATGGCCATCAGCCTGACCCGGAGGGCACAAAAACACGAGCGTAAAGCGCCCGGCCTCATGGTCGATCCGCCGCCGCTCAATCAGGCCAAGCATCTTGTAAAACGCAATACTCGCGTCCAGATCTTTGACACGGACCATGGTGTGGAGAAATTTTATAGGCATCGCGGCCGTCCTTTTGTTGTGTTCGAGCCTAACCTAGCAGTTGCGCGCCAGCTTACCAGCGGTCGCAGCAAATTGAACGCAGGCGCTGTGGGAAAGGTGAACGCTCAAAAGGCGGATTTGATCCCGACCGACAGGCCCAACCGTTCGGTGTCAAACAAGCCGATGTTGCTGTTTGTCCGGCTGATGTTCAGCGAAACGCTGGGGTTGAACCCATAATAATCGACGGCGCTGAAGGTTGCTGTCACATCTGCAAACACCCGCAAATCCTGCCTGCCATCGCGGCTGTGGCGCGACACGTCATAATCGCGATACGCAGCCCCCAGTCCCAATTGGAGATCCGCCCCCATAACAGGTTTGGCCAAGACCAGCCCCGTGCGCAGCCCCAGTTCGGCATATTCAGAATCTGGATTGGGTGACTGCGTGGTGATGGCATTCACCCCGAAAAAACCAAGGTTCCCGCCCTCGTACCGCTGCGTCATGCCAGCACTCAGCCCAAACCGGTCTGTATCTGGCGTTGCTTGGCCCCATTCACGGTCCAGCGTGACACCAAAACGGTACTGCCTGTGTTTGGATGGTCGGTAGCTTTGCTGCACAGATCCTTGCAGAAACGTGGCATAGCGCGCGCCGCCATACCAGCTTTGTCCGGCTTCAACATTCGCCTCGAATGACCCTTTGCCCTCGAAATTCAAGCGTTTGAACCCATAGCCGAATGACGCTGTGCCGTAGGCAAAATCAGATCCGGACATATTCGGGGCTTGCGACTGTGCACCGCTGGAAAGGCTGAAACTGCGGTAGGACAGTGCAAATTTAAGATCATGCGCGGTGGTTGCGGTCTGTTTGAACCGGTATCTGGTGCTGAGCGCAGCGCCGTATTCGATGCCGCTTAACGCTTGCGCGGTGCCGTTTAGGCCGTATTCCACCGTTTGGCCGAACAGCAATTCAGTGACCGCATAATTCAGTTCCGACCGCTCACGCGCGCTGCCGTTGTTGATGTTTGAATTGGGGGCCAAGGTAAACGACAGCCGCGTGGACCACGGGTTTCGCTGCTGGACATAGCGAAAATCACGCTTTGCCTTGGCTTCCAGACGGTCATTTGGTGCGTGCTGTGCTGCGCGCCGCAACCATAGCTGTGCACGTGTGCGTTTCCCGCCCGATGACAGAACCTGCGCCGTGACAAGAGCGGCGGCGTATTTTTCAGCGTCGGTTTGCGCCAGCGCCCAAGCGGTGCGGGCGGCAGAACGGGCAGGGGTATTCTGGCCCAGATCACGCAGGGCACGTGTCCGGATCAGATGTGCTGTGAAGTCCGCGGCATCCCGCTGAACCAGCGCATTTGCATAGGCAAGCGCCCGCGCGGCATCACCGTCTTTCAACGAAATTGCCGCCGCGTTCCGTAGGTTGTCCGCATCAAGCGTAATTTGCGCAGCAGTGCCGCCGCCCGCTAACAGTAAAGCGGCGGCGGCAATCGCCACGCGCATGTTTGGACCGCGCACCATGACCCCGTTTACGGGCTCGTTGTGGTGCGCGGTTCGCGGTAAATTGCAAAACCGGAAGTTTCGCGGATCGTATCTGCCGTTGGATCGGTCGATGTTTCAGTCACGATGATCCCGACCAGCTCATCTGCATTGTCCCCCGAAATGATGCCGTAGTAGCTGCCGGTTTCATATTCGACCGCTTCACCCGCATCATTGCCGAACCGTGATGTCAGACTGCCGACAATCTCGCCGTTTGTATCCAAAGCATTTGTGGAAATCGTGAATACGGCAGTCGGAATTGCGGTGAGCGACGCGCTTTCGGACTCATTGATCCGCGCAAGCACATTGTCTGTAATCTCATTTCCGGACAGATCATAAATGCGCCGGTTAAAGAGAAAACCATCTACTGCACCCTCATAGCGTCCCGTATCTGCGTTGAAATCATCAAAATCAATCGCGATCTGCACGTCAGAGCTGGTGTATTCCAGCCCGCCGCGCCCGTCGTGGTCGCGCAAGCCGGCCGCTTGACCATTATACAGCGCCTGACCCGAGGTCGGCAGCGTCACTGTGCCGTTACGCTCGTAAACAAAACCACCAAAGCCGTAGCCGACATAATCACCGGTCCGCACAATCGCGAACTCCGTATTGCCACTGCGGCTGACCCCATAAATCGCTCTGTGCAACGTCTGATTGATCAGCGCATCGTTCAGCCCATCGGGAAACTGCTGAACCGCTTCGTAGACTGCGTAATCCCCGAAACTGCTGACGGCGGTTCCGCGGATATAGGGCGTATCTGCGCCCCCATCAAAGGGCAGGTTGTCGACGCTGAACGTATCATCGGCGGCGTTATAGACCACGTTGGTTGCGAAACCGTTACCTTGATCATCCAACGCTTCCTTGCGGAAAATCGTCGTGCCCGGCTGGGGCGACGCCGTGCCGGGGGGCAATATGCGGTCGCTGCCAATGGTCTCTTCGACCACTTCTTCTTCGACCTCTTCGACTTCGGGTTCGCCGAAGGGGGCCGTGCCGCCACATCCGACCAAAAACGTACAGAGCAAGAGCCCCGCTGCATTGAATTTCATGTTGGCCTGCCTCTAGCTCTGTTTTTATTTTTCCTGACCTTCCCAAATCCAATGGTGAAGTGTCAACATTCACTACCTGCGGGTGGCCAATTACTTCGCAAGGGTGGTCAAAAAACAATACCGCATATCGTGTTCCTGCGCGGCCTGCGTCCAGATATAGTAAAAAGCGAATCCAACGCCCTTTAAGGACGCCGCACATGCCCCTCAGCCCTGACCAACAAGCCGAAATCGACGCCCTGCGCGAACAGACAACCCCAACCCTGCGCGCCACCGTACCGGGGATGGAGGCGCATCTGTACAAAGCCTACGATGTCCTTGATCACGGTTTTATCCGCGTCATCGACTACATGGGCGACGACAACGCCATCTGTCAGGCCGCCCGCGTATCCTACGGCAAAGGCACCAAATCCGTGCAGAACGACGAAGGGCTGATCCGCTACCTCATGCGCCACTGGCATTCGACCCCGTTCGAGATGTGCGAGATCAAACTCCACGTCAAACTGCCCGTCTTTGTTGCACGCCAGTGGATCCGCCACCGCACCGCCAACGTCAACGAATACTCCGCCCGCTACTCCATCCTTGACCGCGAATTCTACATTCCGGCACCGGAACACGTGAACGCGCAATCTGTCGTGAACAATCAGGGTAGGGGCGGCGTGCTGGAAGGGGCCGAGGCCGCCCGCGTCCTCGAAATCCTGAAATCCGACAGCAACCGCGCCTATGACAACTACGAGGCGATGATCGCCACCGATGGCCCTGATGGGCCCCAAGACGGCCTTGCCCGCGAACTCGCCCGCATGAATCTCCCCTCCAACATCTACACGCAATGGTACTGGAAAGTGGATCTGCACAACCTCTTCCACTTCCTGCGCCTGCGGGCAGATAAACACGCACAGTATGAAATAAGAGTTTACGCCGACGCGATTTGTAAGGTGGTGGCCGACTGGGTGCCTGCGGCCTACGGCGCGTTCGAGGACTACCGTCTGGGCGGCGCCACGATGTCCGGCAAAGCGCTCGATTGCGTGCGCCGCATGATCGCGGGGGAAGAGGTGACGCAGGAGACCTCCGGCATGTCCAAGGGGGAATGGCGGGAGTTTCAGGGTGTGATTGGTGGCTGATCTACATTGAATAGTGCAGAGTTAATCGAGCGTCTTGATGTCCGCGAGCACAACGGTGGCTATCGCGTAACAGCAAGGGAGTCGGGCAATCTAGAATTTAAGCTCATGCTTGATCTTCGTTCGTTTCGAAAATCGCTCAAGACTATCGTTGCCTTTTCTAATCAGGCCGGCGGTACCATTGTTTTTGGTATTAGGGACCGTCCAAGAGACTTGGTCGGGATCGGAGACGCTATCTTGGACGAAGGGCATCAGTCAGAACAACTGGTAAGCAATATTGTACCGTGCCCTCAGACAGACTATTTTACCTTCGAGCTTCATGGGATGAATTTTGCGGCCCTACACGTATACCCTCTTGCGAAGCCTCCTGCTATTGCGATCCGTGATTTGGTTGGTGAGGGTGGAACTGGGCAAATCCTGAAGCAAGGCATGATCTATCATCGCCGCCGTGGCCAGACCTCAGCAATTTCTGGTGAAGAATTTTCGCAATTACTTGCTGGACGCGACGAACAGATAAGGCAGGAAATATTTGGATTTCTGGCAAGAGGGCGAGATATAGGCTTTGATCAAGCTGTTGTTGCAGATACTCGCGGAGTCGAAAACGAAGAGGGTGATGCCACGTTTTATCTTCCTGCTGATGCGGCAACGAAACTGAACATTATTGATCGTGCAAGGCTTGTAGAGACTGATGGTGCTCCTGCATATGAAATATTGGGGAACATCAGGCTAACTGTTCCAAATGCCAATGATCCAAGAAATCCGATGCGAGCTGTTGAGTCTGCGGAAAACATCAAACCAATTCTCGAAGAAACATTTTGGGCTGATTTTCCATGGACATTTGAAGAAAGCGGCTGAACATTTAGGGTTTTGGGCAAATAGCAATGGAGACGGCACAAATACAGGCCGTGAAACGCTTACAGGAACTACGATCTATTATCAAAATGGTAGGCGGGCAGTTTGTAATTGGGCACGGCAAAATCCAGATGATTTCATCCAGACGGTTGGTTCGGCTGCTACTCGAGCGGAATGGGCTAGGCGACAGCAAGGATAAGGCGGGTGAGCAACCAAATGCCCGCCAATCTCAACCGTAGCAACGCATGTAATTAGCCGAACCCGAACCCCCAAACACGTCCGGCACCGCCAGACAGCGCCCGAACCTCCCCAATGGGGAGGGCGCTTGCGCCCCCCCCCCAAGGCCCAAGCGCTACCCTCGATTGTTAGGTCATACGTAACATTTGTCAGGCGCGCTTCATCCTACGGAGGGAAGGCAAGCATCGCTGGCGGCCGCATCCGCTTTCACGGTCTCACAAGGCTCCCCTCGACACTAGGCGCTAAAACCCAATGGAATTTGGACCTCAATCGGCCCTCAGAGCAGCGCCAGATCAGAGGCTATCTGCCGTCCGTCCCGCCCTTCGCTCAGTTCAAAGCTGACCTTCTGTTCGTCCGCCAGACCGGTCAGTCCCGACCGCTCAACAGCTGAAACATGTACAAATACGTCATTGCCACCGCCATCCGGTGCAATGAAACCATAGCCTTTTGTGGTGTTGAACCACTTCACGGTGCCTGTCGGCATGATGTCCGTGCCTCCTTTGTCTTTTTTCGAACCCGCGTCAGCAGGGTGCCGCCACGCAATTGCGCCCTCGTCACGGCATTAATGGTTGGTCATTTCATTGCAAAATCAAGAAAACACCGCCAAATTGAGCCGCGACAAATGTGTACATGCGGGGTTTTTAGGCAGATGAATGTGACACTCTACGGATTGAAGAATTGCGACACCTGCCGCAAGGCGATGAAGGCTTTGCCCCAAGCGCGCCTGTGTGATGTGCGCGTTGATGGTGTGCCAGAGAGCGTTCTGACCGCCGCGCTGGCGCAGTTTGGACCTGCACTGCTGAACACGCGGTCGACAACTTGGCGTGGCTTGTCGGAAGCCGAGCGTGTGGCAGAGCCACTGATGCTGTTAAACGAACATCCCGCCTTGATGAAGCGCCCATTGATCGCAGTAGGAGACACACTTTTTCTAAGCTGGAACAGTAAAATAGAGACCGAAGTTAAAGCGCTGCTTTAACTTCGGTTTGCATTTATGATCAAGATGACCGTGCCTTCAATGCCCGGTCAAATGACAGCGGGCCAGCACCTTTGATCACCATAACTATCAAGATGAAAAGCCATAGGGCGCGTTGATCCATGATGATGGCGTCCGGAAAACGGTCAAACCAGCCGCCTACCTCATCGGCAAGGCCAAGGCCGTAGACATCGGTCAACGATTGCAAGACAACGAAACCGATCATGCCCAAAGCCGCAAGTCGCGTCAAAAGCCCAAGAACGATCAAAGCGGGGAGGATGAATTCCGCCCAAGTGCCCGCAAGAACAACAAGACGTTGGTACACTCCAAGGGCACCGGTGTCATATCCCACAGCCTCCAGTGCTCTGGGGAAAATCTGTGCATAGGCACCGACAGACGGCGTCCACAGGCCCGAGAAACCGTCACCAAGTTTGGTGCGACCGGAACTCAGATAATACATCAGAAGGATCGCTGCAAACAGGAACCGGGCAAGTGTTGGGATAAGCCAATCGGCCCGATCCAACTGTTGCGCGATTGCGGTGTAGCTGGAGATAACTTTATTCATTTCAGGTCCTTATGGGTCATCGTGTGAAAGGCATGTGCCTCAAGAGCGCAGCCAAGGCTTGCGGCAAGATCAAAGGAGGGAGCCGCACTTTCGGCAGTTTCAGCACCTGCGCCGAAGGACTGACCGTCGCGCAAGGCCGATAGCCAAATGGCGGCGCCAGCTGGCAACGCGTGTGGGGCTGGATCGTATCCGGGGCGCGTGATCAGCACGTCTTGGGCAATCGCGCGCGGCTTGGGCGCACCGGGTTCAGAGTTGAAACGCCAGATGTCAAAAAGGGGCCAGCGCGACGGAACGATCCGGGTTGCAGGCGCAAGGGTCAGCGTTGCAGTCATCAATGCATCCGGTGTGGCAGATTGCAGCGCTCCGGCATCAAATGGCGCGGCATCTGCGGCGTGGTAGGATGCGCGGAATGCCAGATCAAGCCGAGCCGCATCAGCGAGGTAACCGATATGCTTGAGCGGCTCAAACGCACTCAAAAATGCTGGAAATTCAGCGCCGTAGAACATCATCAGCGGGGATTTGGGGGGATTTGCCCTGACATAAAGCGGGGCAAGGTTGTCGAAATTTTGCACCCCGATCAGCTTTTGCACCAAGGGGAACGCGGTTTTCATCGCCTCGACCAATGAGACTGTGACGTTGTTGCGGTAAACAGCGTATCTACGGCCCGCCGGTTGCGCGATCCCATCGACCAGACCGTCCGGAACGGGCTGTGTCGCGTCCAACAGTGCCGCGCGAAAGGTACTTTGATCGGTCATCTGACAGTGGTCTGGGCAAGTGCCGCCGCTGCGCGAGCGGCCTCATCCCGCAGGGTCGGCCAATCGGGCACATCATTGTCCCATTCGACCAAAACAGGGGCCGGACCGGTTTGCGCCAATGTATATTCCAGCAGCGCCCAAACCGGATCGACAACCGCCGCACCATGGCTGTCGATCAAAAGGGGCGCACCATGATCATCGTGATCTTCATCATGTCCGCCTACATGAATTTCACCAACCTTATCTGTGGGATAAGCGTCAATGTAGGCCTGTGCGCTCAGGTTCAGGTTCGTGGCAGATATAAAGACGTTGTTCACATCTAGCAAAAGCCCACAGCCGGTACGGCGGGTCAGTTCTGTCAGAAATTCTGTCTCTGACAGTGTCGATTCAGTAAATGCGAGGTAGCTGGATGGGTTTTCCAACAGCATCTGCCTGCCCAGCGTATCCTGAACCTGATTGATATGTCTGGCGACCCGGCTCAACGTGGCTTGGGTATAGGGCAGGGGCAGCAGGTCATTCAGAAATTCTGACCCATGTGTGGACCACGCGAGGTGTTCGGAAAAGCTGGCGGGGTTGATCCAGTCACACAGCTTTTTCAGCCGTGCCAGATGGTTGGTGTCAAGCGGGGTTTCACCCCCGATGGACAGGCCAACACCGTGGATGGATAATGCAAATTTCTCTGACAGGGCGCGCAGTTGCGCCAAGGGACGGCCGCCATCGCCCATGTAGTTTTCTGCGTGGACCTCGATCCACGCGACATCGCCGGGGTCGGCTTGGAGGTCGTCAAAATGCTGGGGTTTGTAGCCGACACCGGGGGCGTACGGCAGGCGATCAACGCGCGAAGATGTGTCGAGCATATTTGCGCTCCGGTCTATGACTGGGGTGGTTCCGGGCAAACACTGCCCGGAACCATCTATGCACTCTGGCCGAAATTATGCCGGCAGGTCGCGGTCCAACTCTTGCAGGGAGCCTGTGCGTTCGGAGCCGTCTGCCATGGCTGGCAATTCAATTTCTGTGCAGGTGCCAACATCGACCAGCGTCCAAGCGTTGCCTTGGTAGTCGGTCACAGATGTGCCCGCGCAGGTGGTGCCGGGGCCCGCGGCGCAGTCATTTGCACCAGCCACAGACACGCCGTAGCACTTTTCCTTGGAGGCAGCATCGGCAGATGTTGCTGTGTGTGCGGTCATTGCGGCGGCAACGGCGCTGGCGAGCGCGACAGATTTCATGACGTTGGACATTTTTGATTTTCCTTTATCTGGTGTCTGGGTTGATAAGATTAATAAAGCACTGCTGAGCAGCTTAGACCATTCACGGTGCAGTGTGTCACGAGCGCGTTAGAATTTGCGGCAGATATCGCGTCAAACCTGCAATAATCCGCCAAAATCCGGCAAGGATTGTTACAGGCGCGCAAGAAAAAGGGGCGACATATGTCGCCCCGATTCCCAAATGTTACAGAGTTTCGTGATCAGCGCAGGTCGGGCGGTGTGGCCTCTGCAGCCAAAGCCACAACAGTGTCCGCCAATCCCTCGACCGAGGTGCGCTTGTCACCCAAACGGCGGATGGAGACGGTCTTTTCTTCGACCTCACGCGCGCCCACGGCGAGGATGACAGGCACCTTGCCGACAGAATGTTCGCGGACCTTGTAGTTGATCTTTTCGTTGCGCATGTCGGCCTCGGCGCGGACACCTGCTTTGCGCAAGGTATCCACGACTTCCATAACGTATTCATCCGCCTCTGACGTGATAGAGGCCACGACGACCTGACGCGGCGCCAGCCAGAACGGCAGCTTGCCCGCGTGCTCTTCGATCAGGATACCGATGAAGCGTTCAAACGAGCCCAAAGTGGCGCGGTGCAGCATGACGGGCCGGTGTTTGCCGCCGTCCGCACCGACATAGGTCGCGTCAAGGCGTTCGGGCAGGACAAAATCCACCTGATGTGTGCCGCATTGCCAGTCACGTCCGATGGCGTCGGTCAAAACAAACTCCAGCTTGGGGCCATAAAATGCGCCTTCACCGGGGTTCAGTTCCGGCTCAATCCCGGCTTTGCGGGTCGCGGAAAGCAATGCGCTTTCGGCTTTGTCCCAGACCTCGTCAGAGCCGGAACGCATCTCGGGGCGGTCCGAAAATTTGACTTTGAAGTTCTCGAACCCGAGGTCTTTGTAGATGCCTGACAGGAACTCGATGTAGGTGAGCGTCTCGCTCTCGATCTGGTCCTCGCGGCAGAAGATATGCCCGTCATCTTGGGTAAACCCGCGCACGCGCATGATACCGTGCAGCGCGCCTGATGGCTCATACCGGTTACACGATCCAAATTCGGCCATGCGCAAGGGCAGGTCGCGGTAGGACTTCATCCCTTGATTAAATATCTGGACGTGGCAGGGGCAGTTCATCGGTTTGAGCGCGTTCACTGTCTTTTCACGGGCGTGTTCTTCGTCCACTTCGACGATGAACATATGCTCTTGATATTTCTCCCAGTGACCGGAGGCCTCCCACAGCTTGCGGTCGACAACTTGCGGTGTGTTCACCTCGACATAACCGCCTGCGCGTTGTTTGCGGCGCATAAAGTCCTGAAGCTGCGTGTAGATGGTCCAGCCGTTCGCGTGCCAGAAAATCTGGCCGGGGGCCTCTTCTTGCATGTGGAACAGGTCCATCTCGCGGCCCAGCTTGCGGTGGTCGCGTTTGGCGGCTTCTTCAAGCATGTTCAAATGCGCTTTGAGCTTTTCTTTGCCGGTGAACGCGACGCCGTAGATGCGTTGCAGCATTTGGCGGTCTGAATCACCGCGCCAATAGGCACCCGCGATGGACATCAGCTTGAACGCATCGCCCGGTACTTGGCCGGTGTGTTGCAGGTGCGGGCCGCGGCACAGGTCCTGCCAGTCGCCATGCCAGTACATGCGTAATGGCTCATCGCCGGGGATGGCCTCGATCAACTCGACCTTATAAGGCTCGCCCAAATCTTCGTAATGCTTGATGGCGCGTGGACGGTCCCAAACTTCGGTTCGCACGACGTCGCGCTTGTTGATGATCTCTTTCATCTTTTTCTCGATCGCGCCAAGGTCTTCGGGCGTGAAGGATTCCTTGCGGTCAAAGTCGTAATACCAGCCGTCCTTGATCACCGGGCCGATCGTGACCTTGGTGTCTGGCCAAATTTCCTGCACAGCGCGCGCCATGATATGCGCAAGGTCGTGGCGCACCAGTTCATTGGCCTGTTCTTCGTCGGCCATGGTGTGAATGGCAATGTCGGCGTCTGCATCAATCGGCCATGCCAGATCGAAATGCGCGCCGTTTACTGTCGCTGAAATCGCCTTTTTGGCAAGAGAAGTGGATATATCGGCAGCGACCTCGCCTGCAGTGATACCTGCGGCGTAGTGTCTTGCGTTGCCATCGGGAAGGGTGAGTGCGATCTGGGCCATTGGGGCCTCCTCGTCGGTTTGGCGCCTACGAGACGCCCGGTTGCGGGTTATGTGTGGGGGTGTTCTGGCGCGCTGATCGGATCAGGTCAAGGGGGCAACGGCACCTTGGGGCGCAAAGCGCACAGACAGCAGCAAATGCAAAAGCGCCCCGCACGCAGCCAGACCAGCCGCCAGCCCAAGGGCGCTGATGCCAAATCCTGCTATCACCAGCCCGCCGATGGAAGAGCCTATGGCAGCACCAATATAGATCGAAGCAGCGTTCAGCGCGAGCACCACCGGAGCCTGTGCGCCTGCCATCGTAATCAGCCGCATCTGTTGTCCGGCCATAAACGCCCACCCGAAAAGCGCCCATGAAAACGACAGAAGGGCTAGCAAGAAGGTTGTCAGCGGCAGCGTCGAGAACACCGGCATCAGGATGATCTGGCTGATACAGAGACCAACCAATGTGCGTTGCCAGCCAAGTCTGTCCGCCAGATAACCGCCCATGATATTGCCACCGACCGCGCCTAAGCCGAACATCAGCAGCATCAGCGAAATCCCGTCACGCCCATAGCCCATCGTCTCGCTCAGCAGGGGGGCGATGTACGTATACAAGACATAGATCGACCCCAGAAAGCTGGCGGTGAACATAATAGCCAGCATCATGCGGCCTTTCACAATGATCTGACCCAGATCCTTGAGCGACACAGGCTGAAACCGCAGGCCCGCTGGAACGCGGGTCCAGATCAACCAGATCAGGGGCAGGGCCATTGCGAAAATCAGCCAGAATGTCCAACGCCAGCCAAAGGTGTAGGCGATCCAACTGCCCGCCGGAACGCCCAGCACCTGCGACAGCGTCAGACCGAAAAATACTGCCGCCAACACTTTGGCACGGTTCGCTTCAGGGGTGAGGCTGGCAGCGACGGCGGCCGCGATGGGCGTGAAGAGGCCCGCACCTGCAGCCGCAATGATACGGGCGGAGTTCAGCACGGCCATGTTTGGGGCAAGTGCCGAGACTGCCGCGGCGAGTGCAACCAGTGCAATCGCGGCGGCCAACACCCGCCTTCGCCCTATCTGACCGGAGAGCGAGACCAGAAGCGGCGACAGCAGGGCATAGGAAATCGCATAGACTGTTAACAGCTGGCCCGCGCTTGCGGCAGAGGTGCCCATTTCCGCGCCCAAAGGTTCCAACAAACCAATGATCGCAAAGCCCGCGACGCCGATGACAAAATTCCCCAAAGAAAACAGTGAAACCAGTAATTGTGGCGGCATTACAGGATCTTGGGGCATCAGTGGTTCTTTCTGGATATCAATCCGACCCGTTCACTGAACAGGATCGGTTCTATTTGCACAACTATCTATTTGACTGCGACTGATAAGGGGTTATTTACGACATAGAGTTTCCAATAGGAAACGCTTTGCGCTGAAGGAGATACAGGCATGCAAACCTATAATCGCGATTTTAAACTCTCCATTTCTGACGTTGATATGATCGAAGAAGCGCTGCGCGCACGTGGTCGTGAATTATGCCGCATGCGCCGTGCTTTGAGCGATGAAAACCTTGCCGATATCGAATCGATCCGCGTGATTGAAGAAGATCAGCACGCGAACGAAGAATTGCTGGGCCGGCTGCATGACCAAAAGGTATTTTACCGGCCCAAAACGTCGGTTTATGTCAGCGGTTAAGCCATCCGCGCGGCAAAGACGGCATAGCCCATCAGCATGCAACACAGCCAGCCTGCGTTAAACAAGATCGGCCGCAGGGGTACTCGCGCCTTGCCGCTGATCATACCCACGGCATGGGCGACCCTGATCCAGAAGAACGCAATCGCAGTCCAATAGGTCAGCTCAGTAAACCCGTCGACGCGGTCCACAATCAACACCAGTATCGCAAACGGCAGAAATTGCTCTAGCAGGTTCAGATGTGCGCGGTGCGCGCGATGGACCCATGCGGGCAGCGCATTCATGTCACCGGGCCGCAGGAAGTTGTCCGGCGCGCCCTCCACTTCGGGCTGTCGTACGACGCCGACGATGTAGGGCACCCATAGGGTTGCGGCAAAAAGCGCAAGACAGGTCAGAATGCCCAGTTCTGTTGGAAAAGTTGCCATTGGTCCGTCTCCTACATCGCTGCCTTGAGGGGGGTGCCGGTTTCAAGCCAGGATTTCAGCGATGAGGCAAGGCGCGCCCAGCCCTCGGACACGCCTTCTTGTCCGGCGGGAATATCGTAGTGTTCAATGGTCAGCTTGCACACATCCCCCTGCGGCTCGATGATAAACGCCATGGTCGAGGCAGGTGCATCTGGGCCAAAGAAATGTGGCTCAAAATTCGCGTCGATCCGGGTTTTTGGCGTCACTTTGATAGGGCGCTGTGTCAGCATCTTGCTGTCATCAGGCAGCACCCATGTCAGCGCGCCACCCTCAACGGCTTCCCCCTCCACACGGTTGCACATGAAATGATAGGCCGCGAGGCTTTCGGTATTGGTAAGCGCATCCCACAGCGCATCTTGGGTGCAGCGGATGAAGGTCTGCATCATGAAATCTGGCTTCGACATGGGTTTGGTCCTCTCTAAAGTTGTTTTCAGGTCGAGTACCGCTCGGGCCGCTGGTTTTGAGCGCATCGGCTCAATCCAGCGATCTATGGTCTGTTGCAGGGGGACGGCGTTCAGATAATGGTATTTGAACCGCCCCTTTTTATGGGTCACGACAAGGTTCGCGTCCTCCAGCACGCCAAGGTGCTTCATCACGCCGAACCGCGTCATATCGAGCAATTCCGTCAACTCTTGTAACGACTGCCCGTCTTTTTGGCGCAATGCGTCCAAAAGGGTGCGGCGGGCCGGATCGGCAAGAGCTTTGAAAACTGCGTCCATGGGTGTCTTATAGGTGATTATATAGTCACGTGACAAGGTGGTCACTTAATAAATCTGCAACTTGCGCATCCTTTACTGCCCGCGCATGATTGCCAAAAGAGGGGGCAGTGGCATGCGCAAAGCGGCATATCTGACAACAAAACAAGGGCGCACGCTGGCCTATCACCGGACCGAGGGGCGGGGCCCTTGGGTGGTGTTTCTGGGCGGCCTAAAGTCCGACATGCAGGGCACAAAAGCGGTGTTTCTGGAAGGATGGGCGCGCAAGGAAGGGCGCGCATTCCTGCGATTTGACTATTCCGGCCATGGTGAGTCGTCAGGCACATTCACCGACGGATGTATCGGCGATTGGGCCGAAGATACGGCCGAGGCGGTCGCCAGATTGACCGAAGGCCCGATTATCCCTGTTGGATCGTCGATGGGCGGATGGCAAGCGCTGCTGTTGGCGCGCGCGCGACCTGAGCGGATGGCCGGACTGGTGACAATCGCCGCCGCGCCAGACTTTACCGAGGACGGCTATTGGGCATCCTTTACGGACGCGCAAAAGGCGCAACTGGAAGAGGTCGGGCAGGTCGAACTGCCCTCGGATTACATGGAGCCCTATATCATCACCAAACGGATGATTGAAGATGGTCGCACCCGGTTGGTGCTGCGCGCGCCGCTGGATTTGCCGTTTCCGGTCCGGTTTTTGCAAGGCACTGCGGACACGGCGGTCAGCGTCGAAACGGCTGTTCGGTTGTTGGATCATGCCAGCGGGCCGGACATGCGATTGCAGTTGATCAAGGATGCGGATCACCGGTTTTCTGATGGACCCTGCCTTGATCTTATTGTTCAAGCGTTGGGTGAAGTTTTATCTGCAACTCATTGAAATGATATAAGAGATATAAGATGGAACAGCGTGTTTCACTGATCACACTTGGTGCCCGCGACCCTGACGCGCTCGCGGCGTTTTATGATGCGCTTGGGTGGCAAAGGGTTGAAACGGCGGATGGTGTTGTGGCCTATGATCTGATCGGGCAGACCCTCGGCCTTTATCCCTTGGCAAAGCTGGCCGAAGATATCGGCATTGATCCTGATCTGTTGGGACGTGGTGCCGCAACGCTGGGCTATAACGTGCGTGACAAGGCGCAGGTTGCCCCGTTGCTGGCCAAGGCGGACGCTGCGGGGGGCAAGATATTACGCGCCGCACAAGATGTATTCTGGGGCGGTCATCATGGATATTTCGCCGATCCTGAGGGGCACATTTGGGAGGTTGCGCATAATCCGTTCTCACTGCTGGCCCCGGATGGTGCATTCCGCTGGAACGGACACAGCTGATGCGCAAACCCGCCAGCATGTGGAGCCTTGAGACCTTTGGCAGGCAACGCTTGTCGCGGTACTACTTCATGCGGGATTTTATGTATTCAGAGATTGCAGGGTTTCATGGCCGCACCAATATCCCCGAAAACCCTGATCTGGTGCTTGAAAACGGGCAGGCGTTTTGCCGTACCCTAATGGATCCGCTGGAAGAAACCTTTGGCCGGATCGCGGTGCGGTCGGGGTATAGGTCGCCGGATTTGAACCGGTATGGCAACGAAAACAAGCTGAACTGCGCGCGCAACGACTATCCGCTGGAGTGCCACATCTGGGACCGCGACGCAGGTTCACAGGCCATAGCGGGCGCGTCTATTGTGGTGCCGTGGTTTGCCGATCAATACGCCCAAGGGCGCGATTGGCGCGATCTGGCGTGGTGGATCCATGACCATTTACCCTATTCGGAAATGTGGTTTTTTCCCAAGCTGGCCGCCCTGAACCTGGTCTGGCGGGCAACACCCCGGCGCGAGATTTCGAGCTACATTACGCCGCGCGGGTTATTGCTGCGCGCGGGGGCCGAACCGGACGAGGCGCCCGCCATGAGGCAGCAGCGATATGCCGATTTTCCACCCTTTTGCGGGCATCGTCCTCCGGCATCGGCGGCTTATGTTGCAGCCTTAAATTGCCATGCTATAGAGACGGGGGCGGCAAGGGGCAGGCGGCATGATGTGGTGTTTTAACAAAGGCGTAGGCACGTGAACGAACCTTTGGTATTGCTGCCCGGCATGATGTGCGATGCGCGCCTTTTTGGGCCACAGATTGCTGAACTCTCTGCCGAGATGGCCGTGATGGTGGCGCCTGTCACCCAAGGTGAGCGGATCGAGGAAATTGCCTCTGGTCTGCTGGATCAATTGCCCAAGCGCTTCGCACTGGCAGGGCTCAGCATGGGCGGCATTGTCGCCATGGAATTACTGCGCCGCGCACCTGACCGGATTACGCGGATTGCGCTGATGGATACCAACCCGCTGGCGGAATCCCCCGTGGTCGCTGCAAACCGCGAACCGCAGATCGTCAAAGTCCGCTCTGGTAGGTTGCTCGAGGTGATGCGCGATGAGATGAAGCCGAATTATCTGGCACCCGGACCACACCGCGCTGACGTGCTGGAGCTTGTCATGGACATGGCCGAAGCCTTGGGGCCGGAGGTTTTCATTCGCCAATCCCGCGCGTTGAAGCGCAGGCGTGACCAGCAGGCGATTTTGCGCAAATGCCGTACCCCCGCGTTGGTTCTATGCGGGGCGCATGATCTGCTGTGCCCTGTCAAACGCCACACTTTTATGGCGGAACTGATCCCGTTTGCAGAATTGGTTGTGTTGGAACATTCAGGCCATCTGCCAACGCTAGAACAACCTGCCGAAACAACGGCCGCCATCCGAAACTGGATGCGGCAGCCCTTGGTTCTAAGATAATCTCAGCTGAGCAGCGCGCGTTTGTCGTCCTTGGAAATCAAGATAACGTCGGCAATCGGCTTGCATGTGGTCACGTCAAACAATTGCGTCTTGCGCCAGTTGCCATTCAGTTTTGCCCGGAGCGCGCCAAAGACCGAGCGGGCCAGCGCCCATTTGCCTTCGTGGCGCGAATTACCGCCTGACGTCGGCACGAACGCCTTGCAGGTCACAGGACCAAGCGCATCCGCATTGGCCAATCGTTCGGTAACGATCGACATGATCGGCAACTTGGGGTCGGCTTGGGTCGAAAACATCTGCACCCCGCAACAGCGCGCTTGCCAGCGCGTGATGGCACGGGGGCTAAACCGGAAAGGTGCAAGCTGATCCAGACCTTGTGTGATCCTGAAATGCTCTGGCTGCGTGAGATAAAGTTGCAATGGCGTGCCCGCCGCCATGCTGGCGCCGCAATAATTGGCCCCCGCACGGCAACTGTCACAAAAGCAAACCAGATGGGTGCCTTTCGCGGGTGCGTTGCTTAACTCACCCGCGACTGTGCCGCATGAACAACGAAACGGCAGGGAGGCCATGATCAGGCCGCCTTGTTGTTATTCGCAGCTTTCTTTTTGCGGTAACCCGGAGGTGTTGCTTCCTCATGATCGTCAATAAAGTCGAGCACGAGGGGCCGGATGTTGTCGCGCCAACTTCTGCCCGCAAAGATACCAAAATGGCCTGCACCTTCTTCGAGATGGCTTGCCTTTTTCTCGTCCGGCAGGCCGGTCAACAACGCGAGTGCTGCGATGCACTGACCGGGGGCTGAAATATCGTCTTTGCTGCCTTCGACGGTTTTGACCGCGACAGTGGTGATCTTGCCGATATCGACGCGCTTGCCTTTGACGGTGAAGGCGTTCTTTGCAATCTCACCGTTCTTAAAGATGCGGTCGACCGTGGAGAGGTAGAATTCCGCAGGCATGTCCATCACAGCAAGATATTCGTCATAGAATTTGTTGTGTTTGTCATGCTCATGCGCTTCGCCCTTGGCGACGCGCGTGATCTGGTTTTTGAACGCGTCGGTGTGGGTTTCACTGTTCATTGAAATGAACGACGACAACTGCAAAAGGCCGGGATAAACCTTGCGGCCCACGCCTGCGTGTTTAAAGCCGACACGCTGAATCATCAGTTCCTGTAATTGACCCATAGTGACGGAATGGCCAAAGTCGGTGACCTCGGTCGGGGCGGCATCCGGATCAATCGGACCACCGATCAGGGTCAATGTGCTGGGCTGTGCCGAGGGGTCTTCCTCGGCCAGATAGGCGGTTGCAGCCAGTGTCAGCGGCGCAGGTTGGCACACGGCGATGACATGGGTTTTAGGCCCAAGGTGTTTCATGAATTCAACAAGGTAGAGGGTATAATCCTCAACGTCGAATTTGCCAGCGCTGACGGGGATGTCGCGGGCGTTGTGCCAATCGGTGATGTAGACATCACAATCGGGCAGCAGGCTGATGACGGTTGAACGCAGCAATGTCGCATAATGGCCCGACATCGGTGCCACCAGCAGAACGCGGCGCTTTGGTTGGGTGCGGCCTTGCACTTTGAAATGCAACAGATCGCCAAAATCTTTTGATACTTCGACCACTTCGCTGACCAGACGGTCCTGACCGTTGGATCCGACGAAAGGCGGGATGTTCCAATCGGGTTTCATGACCATGCGGCTAAAGGCGCGCTCTGTCACTTCGCCCCAAGCGGCCATCCAGTTCAACGCAGGGTTTGGAAACATTGCAAAAGCAGGGTAGGATGCCAGTGCCTGCGCAGATGCGCCCATCCACTGATTTGTGTTTCTTATGGTTTCCATAAAATCGTAAGTTGCCATATAGCGCATGGGGGTCTCCTTGCTGGTCCCAGTGTGGACATTCCCTCGCTCCTCCCCCGAGTGGGCGACGGTATGCTGCAGGTGCGAAGATAGGAGCAAATGCTTAAGATGACAACTGATACTACAGATCAAGCGGCTTTAGGGCCTGCGGCGATGGCGCGGATGGCGGAAAACCTCAAGAAAGTTGAGGCTCTGACAGAGCGATTAAGCCACGTTATGGCAAACCGTCAGACGCACCAGAAGGCGTTGGATGCGCCGAATCAAGAGTTGTTCACCAAAGCATCCCAAGCCTACATGGCCGAGGCTTTCCAGAATCCTGCGAAACTGATGGAACACCAGATGAGTTTCTGGACCAAGACCGTCACCCATTTCATTGAAGCACAGCAGGCCTTGGCCAAGGGAAAGCTGGAAGCGCCCCAAGACCGCACCGAAAAAGACCGGCGTTTTGCCAACCCGTTGTGGGAAACGCACCCCTACTTCAATTTCGTTAAGCAACAATACCTGATCAATGCCGAAGCGCTTGCGCAGGCCGTCGAAGATGTCAGCGATATGGAGCCGCGCGAGAAACAGCGCCTTGCCTATTTCAGCCGTCAGATCATCGACATGATGAGCCCGACAAATTTTCTGGCCACCAACCCCGACGCGCTGGAGCGTGCGATTGCGACAGAGGGCGAGAGCCTAGTTAAGGGTTTGGAAAACCTGATTTCGGACCTTGAGGCAAACAACGGTGAACTGATCGTCCGCTTGGCAGATGAAAAAACATTCGAGCTGGGCCGTAATATCGCCACCACGCCGGGCAAGGTCGTATTCCGCAACCGCATGTTCGAGTTGATCCAATACAGCCCGACCACTGAAAAGGTCCATGAAACACCGCTGATCGTGTTCCCGCCGTGGATCAACAAATACTATATTCTCGACCTGAAAGCGCAGAATTCTTACGTGAAATGGGTCGTCGAACAAGGCTATACGTTGTTCATGGTGTCTTGGGTCAATCCCGACGCCTCTTACCGCGATGTCGGTCTGGAAGACTATATCGTGGATGGGTATCTGGCTGCTTTCGACGAAGTGAAGGCGATCACTGGCCAGAAGTCTGTGAATGCGGTGGGCTATTGTATTGCCGGCACCACGTTGACGCTTGCGATGTCTCTGCTCAAACAGCGCGGGGACAAGACTGTCAATTCAGCGACATTCTTTACCGCGCTCACCGATTTCTCGGATCAGGGTGAATTTCAGCCGTTCCTGACCGATGACTTTATCGACGGGATTGAGGCCGAGACGAAAGACAAGGGCATGTTGCCGTCGATTGTCATGGCGCGGACGTTCTCGTTCCTGCGCTCCAATGATCTGGTGTATGGGCCTGCGGTCAGAAGCTACATGATGGGCGAAACGCCTCCGGCTTTTGATCTGCTGTATTGGAACGGGGATGGGGCGAACTTGCCCGAAAAGATGGCAATGCAATACTTGCGCGGGCTGTGTCAGGGTAATGAACTGGCCGATGGCGGGTTTGATCTGATGGGCCATCATCTGGAGTTGGGCGATGTGAAGGTGCCGCTGTGCGCGATTGCGTGCGAGACAGATCATATCGCGCCCTGGAAAGACAGCTACCGTGGCATTCAAATGATGGGGTCAAAAGACAAGACATTTATTATGACCCAATCAGGCCACATCGCAGGCATCGTGAACCCGCCGTCGAAAGGCAAATACGGTCACTACACCAATGATGATCTTAGTCTGGGTCACGAAGACTGGCTGAAAGGGGCAGATTTCACCGAAGGCTCATGGTGGCCGCGTTGGGAAAAATGGCTGAAAAAGCTCTCGGGCAAGATGATTCCCGCCCGCATTCCCGGTGAAGACGGCAGAGAAATTCTGTGCGATGCGCCGGGCACATATGTGGTAAAGAAAGCAAACCACTGAATTTGCTCTGCTTTACCCTAGGGCACTTTTTATGCTGCAGTGCAGAATAACTCTTGAAATGCCGCGCTGCAGCATGTATACCTTTTTGCAGATGCAGAAACGACGGGATAGCCCGCCAGCTGTAATCCCAACGTAGCAAAAGGATTTATGAAATGACAAATACACCAGATATGACCGCGATGATGAAAGACATGATGGGTGCATTCCCGGTAGACACTTCTTCTATGGAAGACGCGTTCAAAACCACAGCGACCCTGAACGAAAAACTGTCCGGCGTTGCGCTGACAGCAGTCGAGAAATCTACCGAGATTTCTTCAAAGTGGACAAAAGAGACCGTTGCAAAGCTGTCCGAGATGTCAAAAGCAAAGACAGATCCAGCAGATTACGCCAAAGCGATGACAGATTTCGCTTCTGCACAAGCTGAGTCCGCTGCAGAGCACATGGCCGCTTTTGCCGAAATCGCCAAAAAAGTCCAGATGGACACTGTTGAGTTGATGATGGCTGCAGGCAAAAACATGCAGGAAGAAGCAACTTCTGCAGTTAAAAAAGCCACTGACGACGCAACAAAAGCTGCGAAAAAAGCCACAACCAAGTAAGTCGACATTTTTCGCACCATTGTTTACCTCGCTGGTGCGGGGCAGGGCGGGCTCATTCGAGCTCGCCTTTTGCGTTTCAGATCAAAGCTTGCTGGCAAGGGCGCTCTTGAGGAAATCATAGACTTTGCGGATGCGCGGAGTGCTGCGCAGTTCTGAATGGGCCGTCAGCCAGATCGGCAAGTGCCCCACCGGCATGCCTTCAAATACCGGCTCTACCAAAGGATCGGCGTCCCCGACTGCTTGCTGGTTGAACCCGATCCCGAAACCTGCGCGCACCATCTGCCAGCACACCACCTGATCATCACTGCGAAACTTGAAAAAGTCGCGGCGCACGTCCGCCCCGAACTGGCGCAGCCCATCGGTGATCAGCGTACTGCGGTCATACCCGATAAGATCATGATTCAATATATCCGCGACAGTGACAGGCATGCCTTTGCGCGCCAGATAAGTTTTGGCGGCATAGGCACACATTGTCAGGTCGCCGACATGCTGTGCAATGACGTCCTCTTGGGTTGGCCGGTACATGCGCAAGGCGATATCTGCCTCGCGTCGCAGCAGGTTGTTGGTGTCATCTGATGCGACAACCTCGATCTCGATCTCTGGCGCATTCAGATGCAGCGCGGTCAGCACAGGCGGCAACAGATAGGTCGCGACAATCTGGCTGGCGGTGATGCGGACCGTGCCTGCAAAGTTCTGGCTGCCCCCTTCGGTCAGGATCGCAAGTTTGGCGGCGGCATCGGCCATTGTCTTGGCATGTCCCATCAGATCGCTGCCCGTTTGCGTCAGCACCACCCCGCCTGTGGAACGGTCAAACAAACGGGTGCCGATGGTTTGTTCAAGTTGGGCGATGTGACGGCTGAGCGTTGGTTGGCTGCTGCCCCGCGCCCGCGCCGCTGCAGAAAGCGAGCCGTGTTCAGCCACAGCGATAAAGGATTGCAGGTGGGACCAGTCGAGATCAGCCATAGGGGTATCCATATTTGAATGGAGGGATAGGTATTTCAGCAAATGTTATACGAAAACGGATGATCTATCTAGGAGGCAGAGCAACTTAAAGAGGATAAGACGATGTCTACTGTGATCATTCTGGGCGCCAAAGGGCGTTTTGGCCAAGCCGCACTTACCGCATTTCAAGAGGCGGGATGGAAAGTGCGCGCGTTCGGTCGCGGGTTTAAAAACACCCCGCCTGCGGGCGTCATTCAGATCGAGGGCGATGCGTGCGACACCGCGATGCTCGCGCAGGCTTGCGCTGGGTGCGATGTGATCGTCAACGCCCTGAACCCGCCCTATCAGAACTGGGTTCGCGACCTGCCGCGGTTGACCCGTGCCGTGATCGCGGCAGCAAGGGCCAG